>Ga0070664_100001780_pt1 | contig 17284 bp, 16 predicted proteins | sample KBSC73metaG_FD_65863 | JGI IMG/M metagenome (GOLD analysis project Ga0070664, IMG submission 65863) | Corn rhizosphere microbial communities from Kellogg Biological Station, Michigan, USA - KBS C7-3 metaG | ecosystem: Host-associated > Plants > Roots > Rhizosphere > Soil ... | reverse complement strand
GTGCCTTCGACTTTGGTAGTCGCGACCTGCGGACGCGCGGGGGCTTGTGCGTGTGCAGCGAGCGACATTGCCAGCAGTGCGGCTAGTGCGGAGTGCGAAACGATGCGGTGCATGTCATCCTCCTTGAGTTCGAGCCATGTCCACGGCTCGGTACGGCCAGTCTACTGGAGCGTGTGAGCAGCCGACAAGCGCGGGCGCTAACGGGCAACAGTCTGCAGAGCCGGCACCTCCGCATCCTGCGGCGGCACTGCGTTTGCAGTGAGCAGTAACATTGCCACCAGGTCGTAGTAGCCCATGAGCCCTATGAGCTCGACGATGCCGCGCTCGCCGAACTTCGCCAGCGCGGCAGCATAAGCCGCATCGGTTACCGCCTTGTCGCGATAGATCTGGGTTGCGAGTTCATACAGAACCGCTTCGTCGTCCTGCATGCCTGCGGGATGCAAACCCGCGGCAAGATCAGCGCCGATCTTCGGTTCGAGGCCGCCTTTCATTGCGAGCTTGTAGTGTCCTCGCCAGATCCAGTGCGAATTCCAATTGCGAGCGGTGATCAGAATGGCAAACTCTGTGAGTCGCGCCGGAAGCTCGGTATTCCACCGCAGATAATCCGACATCGCCGTGATGCGCGCCGCGAGTTCGGGGCTGCGCATATAGATGCGATACGGAGGCAGCTTGAAGTTTGCGTTGCGCGGGGGTGCGGCCACACCATCGACCCATTGTCGCTGTTGCGGTGTCAGTTGCTCGAGGCTTAGTTCAGGAAAACGCGCGGTGTTTTGAGCATGCACGCTGTTCGAAACTAGAATCACCAACACGGACGCAATGCTCAACAGACGTTTCATTGTTCTCTCCGGAAGTGCTGACAGGTCACGCGATCGATGATACCAACGGCCACAGAACTAGAGTCATGCATGAGCAGCGCGGTCGAGAAGGAAGGTGATGAGTGTCGCTGTGCTCAATCCATCTTACGCCGGCTGCATTGCTACCGGTTCTGCGGACGCGAGCGCGTCTATATTCGAGCTGCAGCGATGCTTGGCGCTGGGCTCAACGTGGCCTACCAGGATATAACGGTTGACGAACATGCGGCATTGTTCGTGTGCGGTCTATGGCAACATGACGACCTTTTATCGCGAAGTGTGCGACGTGACGAATAGACTCAAGATCGCGGTCCTCGATGACTACCTGCGTCTCTCGCAGCAATCGGCTGACTGGTCAACCATCGCACGGACCTGCGACATCACCGTTTTTGAACGGCCGCTTTCTGTTCCGGACGAAGCTGCGGACACGCTCGTGCCTTTCGATATCATCTCGCTGATTCGAGAGCGGATGCCGATGCCGGCCGCGCTGATCGAGCGTCTGTCCAACCTGAAGATGATCGCAGTCACGGGACTCTACAACCGCACGCTGGACGTTGAGACCGCGCGCAAGCGCGGTATCGTGATGTCATACACTGAGCTGCGCGGGCCGTATCGCAAGGCAACGTGCGAGCTGACATGGGGGCTCGTGCTCTCGCTGGCGCGCAATATCCCGCTGGAAGCGGCCAATATGCGCAGCGGCGGCTGGCAGCAGACGGCCGGGTTCGCCTTGGCCGGCAAAACGATTGGACTCCTCGGCCTCGGCCGACAAGGGCGTCACATGGTGCCGGTCGCGAAGGCGTTTGGCATGCATGTAACTGCATGGAGCCCGAACCTCACGGTTGAAGCCGCAGCCGAGGTTGGCGTGCGCCGCGTTGAAAAGGATGAGCTATTCAGCACGAGCGATGTGCTCACGATACATCTTGTTCTCAGCGAGCGTTCGCGCGGAATCGTCGGTGCACGCGAGCTTGCGTTGATGAAACCCACTGCCATTCTCGTGAATCCCGCGCGTGGACCGCTCGTCGATGAGACTGCGCTGATTGCAGCACTCTCGGACCGACGCATCGCGGGCGCAGGCCTTGACGTGTATGCGCAGGAGCCGCTGCCCGCAGATCATCCACTGCGCGGCCTGCCGAATGTGGTACTGACGCCGCATCTCGGTTTCGGCGTCCGCGAATTCTACGAAAGCGCCTACACCGATACCGTCGAAAACATCGAAGCGTTTCTCGCCGGCAAGCCGATACGCATACTCACGCCTGAGCGCAATCGAAGCGCCGCACACGATTCCCCTGTATTCCTGGCATCGAGTGGCTAATCGTAGCCTCTGCCATGACGCCAGGTATGAGAATGTGCACGTTCTGCATCGCTGCATATGCTGCTTGCGGTTTGGCCGCCGATAACTATCCTGCCAAACCGATTCGCCTTCTCGTCGGGTTCGTAGCCGGCGGCAGCGCGGACGGATCCGCGCGCGTGGTCGCTGCGCGCATGGGCCAGATACTCGGTACCAATTTTGTGGTCGAGAATCGCGGCGGCGCGGCCGGTGTCGTTGCAGCGCAGGTCGTCGCGCGCGCGCCGGCGGACGGGTATACGCTCCTGTGGTCAAGCCCGGGCGCTTTGACCATCAGCCAGATTCTCGAAAAAAATCTGCCTTACGATACGCAGACGGCGTTTGCGCCGATCGGCCTCGCCCTCACATACTGTAACGCGCTGGTGTCGCGGCCGGACTTCGCCGCATCGTCAGTGCCGCAATTGATCGCTCTCGCGAAAGAAAAACCCGGCTACATTAACTACGGGACTCAGGGTGTCGGCTCGGCCGGGCATCTCTCCGCCGAAATGCTCACGCGCATGACCGGCGTTAAGCTCACGCATGTCCCGTACAAAGGTGGTGCGGAAATAATTACGGCATTGCTTGGCAACGAGGTCCAGCTCGCGTTCATGAGCTCGACCACAGCACAAAGCATGCGAAGCCGGCTGCGCGTGATTGCCGTTACCAGTCTGAACCGAGATCCCGCGCTCGCGGACGTTCCGTCTATGCACGAAGCCGGTGTGAAAGGCTACGACGCGTCATTCTGGTTCGGCCTGCTTGCGCCCGTCGGCACGCCGGCCGTCATCGTCAATCGCCTCAACCGGGCGTTGCGCGAGACGCTTTCGGATTCGAAGGTAATGCAGCCGGTGCAAAGCCAGGGTCTGAATCCGCAGCCATCGACACCTCAGGAATACGCCGCGCGCATCAGCGCCGACTATGCAAAATGGAAAAGCGTGCTGGCGGAACAGAGATAGAAAGCACCCATCCAACCATCAACGCGCTGTGCAATTGGCATGTTGTCTGCCGCTAAAAGTGCTACGCTGATACGTATAAGAAGAGGGGATCACACCCGACGAGGTGCAATCGAGGCAACGAGGAGGAGACGATGTCAGGCAATCGATCAATCTCTCATGGAACGCCGCCGGCCGTAGTTGCAGCGAACGGACTGCTTGACCGCCGTGCTTTCCTGCGCGGTGGTGCCGCGATGGCCGCGGCAATGACCGGCTATGCGGTCGTCAAACCAGCTGCAGGCGAGGCGCTCAAAGAAGACCCCTGGAGTCTCGCGCCGGGCGCAACGTCTCCACCTGTTGAGCAGCGCTCGCGATTTGAACAGAAGGTCGTGCGCACGCTCAGCAATCCCAACGGCGAGCCGCGCAATACGCATGCTCGCACGCCGCACCATCTGCTCAACGGAACCATTACGCCCAACAGCCTGCACTTCACCATACTGCATGGCGGCACGCCTGATATCGACCCGGACCGTCACCGACTGGTGATACACGGTTTGGTGAAGCGACCGCTCATCTTTACGCTCGATACGCTTGCACGCTATCCGATGGTATCGCGCATGACGTTCGTCGAATGCGGCGGCAACAGCGCGCCGCTATTTTCCCCGCAGCCGATGCAGGCGAGCGTGCAGGCGCTGCATGGCCTGGCGTCGTGCGCCGAATGGACCGGCGTGCAACTGTCGACCTTGCTCGAAGAAACCGGTATCGATGCGAAAGCGAAATGGCTTGTTGCCGAAGGTGCAGATTCGCCCGCGGTGAGCCGCAGCTTTCCGCTTCTCAAGGCGCAGGACGATGCCATGATTGCGCTGTACCAGAACGGCGAGCGGCTGATGCCCGGCAATGGCTACCCGATGCGCCTGCTGTTGCCCGGATGGGAAGGCAACATGAATGTCAAATTCCTGCGCAGCCTCAAGCTGACTGATCAGCCGGCGATGAGCTATTACGAATCGAAGATCTATTCGCAGATGCTGCCGAACGGCAAGTCATATCAGTTCTATTTCCTGCAGGAGGTTAAATCATTCATCACTCATCCGTCGCACGGAATGGCGATGCAGGAACCGGGATTTTATGAAATTTCGGGGATTGCGTATTCCGGCGATAGCCGCATCTCGAAAGTGATGGTTTCGGCCGATGGCGGCAAGACGTGGGCGAAAGCGGCGTTGCAGGAACCCGTGCTGAGTAAATCATTTACCCGCTTCCGCGTGCCATGGCAGTGGGACGGCGGACCCGCGGTTTTACAGAGCCGCGCGTGGGACGAAGCCGGCAACGTGCAGCCGACGCGTGCGCAGTTCATTGCGCAGCGCGGTGAGCTCGACGCAGCACCCGCCATCCTCGCGTTCCCGAATCAGCATTACAACAGCATCACGAGCTGGGCGGTGGACCGTAAAGGGGAGGTCAAACATGTTTACGCGTAAGCATGCAGGCGGCGCGGCCGTCATCGCGATTGTCATGACCACCGGACTAGCGCGCGCCGAAGGACCGAATCTCGGCAAGCCGATCAGCCAGGCGGAGCTGGCAGCGTGGGACATCAGCATTCTCCCCGACGGCACCGGCTTGCCTGCAGGCAATGGGACTCCGGCGGAGGGTTCGCGCGTGTTTGCTCAAAAGTGCGCTGCCTGCCACGGCGAGAATGGGAAGGGCGGTATCAATGCAGCGCTTGTGAGCTCGGCGCCACTCAGCGGCATCAGTGCTGCGGCGAAGACGATCCCGAACTTCTGGCCTTATGCGACGACCGTTTTCGATTTTATCCGGCGGGCGATGCCATTCCAGCAGCCGAAGTCGCTCACCAACGACGAAGTCTACGCGGTGACCGCTTTCATTCTGGCGCAAAACAAACTGATCGGCGACAGCGACACGATGAACGCACAGACGCTGCCCAAAGTGCGCATGCCGAACCGCGATGGATTCATTATCCGGTTCGCTGACAAGATATAGCGATTACCGAGGATTATTTGCGCGCGTTTTTCAAGCGGTAAGCGGCGACCGCTTTCTCCAGATCGGTCAGCTCTTCGCAGGGCAGCAGACAGATGTCGCGCAGCGCCGCAAGATGTTTCTCCGCGCTCGGAAGATCCTTCACCATCAGATACGCTTCACCGATGTATTCATGCGCCCCGCGGTGGCGCGGATTGAGCACGAGCGCCTGCTTGTAATGCTTGAATGCGGCGTCGAACTGCTTCAGATTGCGATGCGCGTAGCCGAGATAGTTTTCGATATCGGCATTGTCGGGCTGTCGCACAGACGCCATCTGAAATCGCTTTGCCGCCTCCGCCCAGTTCTTGTTCTCGATCGCCTGCTTGCCCGCGGCATAGTCGGCGTCGCGCACAACGAGGTCTGACGCTTCTTCAGTCGGGTCAGCGAGTGTGGCACCTGTTGTGAGCGCGGCGACGACCAACGCAAGACTCATAAGACGTCTACCGCGGACAACTGTCATCGTTGTGCGACGTAAGCTTTTGCGTGCGCCAACTCGGGCCGCGGCGAGTCCGCATTCTTTGCCAGCGCCATGAGCTTGGCGTAATAGCCGGCGGCCTTCTGGCGTTCCCCGGCCGCTTCGGCAGCGTGCGCGGCGCCATACAGTCCGCGGAAGCGGTTCGGTTCACGTTCCTGCGACGCCTCGTACTCCTTGAGCGCGAGCGCCGGCTGTCCGGCTTCGAGCAGCATGTCGCCCAGCAATTCGCGCGCAGGTACTACCCGACCGGGTGTGACGATATGTTTCTCGTTCTTGTCTTCGAGGTCTGCAGCGGCGCGCATGTACTTCACCGCCGCGTCATTGTTTTTCTGCGCAAACGCGATCCATCCCGCAGCAGCAAGCCGTTGCACTTCGACTTCGGTCGCCCAGTACGTGTTCTTCGCGTCTTCGAGTGACTTGTGCAGGACCGCGAGCTGCGCCGCGTTTTGCTCAGCCGCAGCCACATCTCCGCTACGCGCGGCGCCCAGCGTGCGTGCAAAGTAGGTAATAGCATCCGCAAACGCTACCTTGCTCGGTTGCGGCTCGAGGCGCATCGCCTCCGTCCACGCGCCGCGTTCCATCGCATAGCGCGCGCGCATAGCCGCTGCCGCATAAGGGGCGGTGGGTCGTCCGGGTGTAGTGCCGGTAACTTTGAGCGCGTCTTCCATCGTGCGGCGCGCGGCGCCGTCGAGCGCCAACTGCAAATACGCATACACTGCATAGTCGCTGGCGTGATACGCCTCGTCCGCCTCGTTGCCCTTGATCGCGGCCTCAAACGAACGGCGATTGGTCGCCGCTGATTCTTCCCATGCGCCAACACGTGTAAAGATATGTGAAGGCATATGCAGTGCATGCGGCGCCGCCGGGGCGATGTCCGCATAGCGGCGGGCGGCGGTCAACCCCTTGGCGGCGATCGGCGGCGCGTCGTAGCTGTGTATCAGATAGTGCGCGACGCCAGGGTGCTCCGGATACTTTGCAAATTGCTTCTCGAGAATAGCCGCCGCTTTGAGGTATGCAGCGTAGCTTTGATCGGACTGGGTTTGAGTACCGGCGAGATAAAGCGCCGAAAAGATCTGCGCTTCGTCGTCGTCGCGGTAGCGGGCGGCCAGTTCTTCGAATGCCTTCGCGCGCGATTCCTGCCGCGAGCGCTCGGAACGGTTCGAGTAATCCTTATAGTAGGCCGCAACCGCCTCGATGTAATCGCGTTCGCGCTGGGTTTTGGCGCCGATATTGCGACCGTCGTCGATGGCGGCCTGCGCCTGTTCGGCGCCCTTGGGCGATGCGCCGGTGCCCGCAAGCGGATTCGACATCAGGATTGCAGCGATGCCCCACGTCGCGATGGCACACGTCGGGTCCTTCGCAAGTACGCGTCGAAAAGTTTCTTCGGCGGCGCTGTACCAGAACGAATGCAACATGGCTACACCGCGTTCGAATTCGACTTGCACGCCAGTGCTGCACGAGTTTTTGAAAGTGACGCTTCCCAGCCGTCCGGTGGCTTCATCGTCATGAGCGAGAGCGGTGCCGCATGTAAGAACGAAGGCGGCAATCGCGCCGGCGACAACAGTTTGACGTTGGAATTTCATGGAACCTCCTTGCTTTGCAGGTGGACCATCGCCGAATTCCCTTACTTCGACGGAAATACTTTATTTCCAAACTTACGCCGATACGTGCTGCGCGAGTTTATCGCGCGGCTGCCGGCATTCTATTGGGATTGCGGCAGCACCACAGCTTACTGCCAAGCGAGCCGCTATGAGAAGTAGCCGGAAGAACTAAGCTTATGCACGAAACCACTATCAAGCCGGTTCATTCATAACGTCATGAGAGTACCGCGATGTCCATCTTTCCGCCCGGGGTTAGCGCTCCATTGCGCCATATACGAGCGCGGCCATCTGCTCCCGATAGTACTTCCGAATGTCTCCAGGACCAACGGACATTACGACAACCACCAGGCGCTCCTTGGGATCGGCCCAGAAGATCGTGCCATTTGCGCCGTTCCAGGTGTAGTCACCGACTGAACCATTGGTCGCCGCAACGCCCGGTTCTGTCCGCACCGCCACGCCGAGACCGAAGCCGTAACCGTCGCGGCCCGCCTCAGTCGCTGCGACGTTGTTTTTGATGTTCTTGCCGAGATGATCGGACGTCATGAAGCGCACCGTCTTGGGACTCAGGATGCGTGCGCCATCGAGCGAGCCGCCGTTCATCAGCATCTGACCGAAGCGTATGTAATCCGCGGCGGTGCCGAAAGCGCAACCGCCGCCGCAATCGAATTTCGGCTGCTCATCGAGGACTCGTATGGTCTGCGGTTTGCCGCTGATTGGATCGTTCGGCAGGGGCCGCGCCATGCGGCTGCGTTTTTCCGCAGGCACAGCGAAAGTGGTGTCCTGCATGCCCAGCTTCGACCATACGCGCTCGTTCGAGGCCGCGCCGAGCGTCTTACCCGTGATCTTCTCGACGACGAGTCCCAGCACGTCGATCGAGAAGCTGTACTCCCAGGTCGATCCCGGCTGATAGTAGAGCGGCAGCTTGGCAAGCGCGTCGAGAAATTCCGGGCCGGTCATCGCAAACGACGCACTGCCTGAGGACGCGGGATACATCTTATGGATGAGGCTACTTCCGCGTCCACCGTAGCTGAGGCCGGCGGTGTGACGCATCAGATCCTGCACGAAGATCGGCTGCTTCATGGGCTCGAGCCTGACCGCACCTGCATCGATCACGCCGACCTGCATCGACGCAAATTGAGGATAGTAAGTTGCGAGCGTTGATTTGAGCGGCAGCCGGCCCTCTTCGTAAAGGGTGAGCGCGGTGACCACGGTCAGCACCTTGGTCATCGATGCGAGATTGAATATCGCGTCGGTCTTGAGTTGCGTGCCCGCCGTCCTGTCCTGGTAGCCGATGGCCTTGTAATAGACGAGCTTGCCGTCGCGCGCGATTGCGACCACCGCTCCCGGGGTGCGGTTGCGCGCGATCTCATCGGCGTAAAAGCGATCGATGCGCTCGAGACCTGCGGCGGAAAAGCCCGCTTTTGCGGGATCGATGCGCGGCAACGGATCGTCAGCAGCCGCTGCGCTCGCCGCTAGCAGTGACAGGAGCATGAGAATAATGCGACGGAAGCGTACATTTGAATCTGGCTTCATGGGTCTCCTTTGCTGAAGGTTTGCCGGGGTGCGCTGCGTTCGCATGCAGGCCATCGGGCATCCGACAGATTACTTTTTCTTTATAGTGAGTCCAACCATCACGTCGGCGCGCGGCTGCCGGTCCAGATCACAACACGTCGCGATAAGTTGTTCGAACTGCGCCCCGGGAATCGGCAGCACTGGAATCACGTCGCGGATACGCCGTGCCTCCTCGTCGAAGTCCCAGATGAACTCGCGTCCGGTCGATTGCTTCGTATAACTTTTGCCATCCTTGGTAAAAATCGTAATGCGCGGACCGAAGAGCGTCATCTGATGCGACGGAATAATGGTGACCCGTTTCATTAAGTCCAGCACTTCGCGGGGCACATCGGGACCGGCGGGGTCGACGCCAAGCGCGCGCTCGACCGGGAAACCGCGCGCAACAACGCCGTAGGCCGTGAAGTATCCCGTGTTGCCTGCGGCGGCCGGTACATCTTCGCGGCGGCTCGTAAAGGCAGGGCTCGGATATTGCGTCTCCATCCAGTTGACTACGGCTTCAACGCGATCGACGTCTTCATAGCGTATGTTGTGCTCGGTGCACAGCTTCGCCGTCACATCGATATGAGCGATGTTGTAACCCGCGGTCGCATAAATGCGATAGAGCGTCTCCAGGAACATCCATTCTTTGCCCAGATTCGCAGTGATGTCGGCGAGGTTCGTCCGGGTTGCGCCCGTGAAGCTATACGTGAGCCGACCTTTATTGTTGCCGGCATAAGAATGATAGAAACCGGCGTCACCTTCCAGCACTGTCTCGCCGCCGATGTGCCCGCTTTTAGCAAGTGAGACTGCCAGCATCGCGTTGCGCACCGCGGCGCCTTCGCGCAGCGCTTTGCCGCCGCTGCGGAGTCCTTCAAGATTGCCGCCGGCGAGGCTCGCGCATAGGGCAATGGCGCTATTCATCTGGTCTTCATTGAGGCCCATGATTTTTGCCGCGGCGACCGCAGTGCCAAAGATGCTGAACACGGGACCCGCATGAAATCCGCGCGACATGACCGTTGGTATGAATTCCGCGGCCATGCGTTCCATCACTTCGTACCCGCAGGCAACGCCGGTCAAGAAGTCCTTGCCGGATGCGCCGGCAACTTCCGCCGCGACAATCGCCCCTGGAATGATACTGGTGCCGGGATGCGTGAGCATGCGAAAGGTATCGAACTTGCCGCCGCCAAGCGCCATTTCCGAGTTCGCATAGGCCGCGCCCGCCTTGGTCGCTTTGCCGCCATCGACCATGATAGTCGCGCCGTTTCGCACGCCGGCCTCTTCTTCGGTAACCAGCTTTACTGCCTGGCGGCCGGGCGGACTCTGGTAACCCATGAGCACGGACGTAAGGCAGTGAAGCGTGACACCCTTCGCGCGATCGACAACGTCGGCGGGTAGATCCTGGTAGCGCATGCCAACAACCCATTGCGCGAACTGGCGGCTTAACGAAGCCATACTTGTATTCCTTCCGTGGTCTTATGTGAGTTGCGCGGAGGCGCGTCTGGTTCTTGCAGACCGCGAATATAACATCCGTAAGTGCTGACTGGCGCCCGGGCCGATGCAGTAACATCGTTCGAGAACGTCTTATTGGAACGTCATGGCAAAAATTGAAAAGGTGGCGGAAGTATCGCCACTCATGCAGGCAGTAAGCGCTTATATCGCGAGTGCACTCAAACGCAAGCTGCCGCAGGAGGTCGCCGGGCGGGCCAAGAATCATCTGGTCGATACTTTTGCGGCGATCTTGTCCGGATCGAAACTGTTGCCCGGTCGGCGCGCGATCGCGTACGTGAAGCCGTTGGGCGGCATCCGCGAGGCCGGTGTAATCGGTACCCGCCATGTAACGAGCGTTCTGAATGCGGCGCTCGCGAACGGAACGTGCGGCCATGCCGACGAGACGGACGACACGCATCCGCCGACGCGCACGCATCCCGGCACGAGCGTAATCCCGGCTGCGCTGGCGGTGGCGGAGAAGCACGCACTTACGGGGCAGCAGTTCATGCGCGCCATGGTGCTCGGCTACGACATGTGTGCACGCACGCTGCTCGCGCTGAATCCGCGAAAGCTGGTGCCGACCGGCCGGCATGCCGGTGCGACGGGCCAGGTTTTCGGTGCGATGGCGGCTGCAGCGGCGCTCATGAAGCTCAACCCGCGGCAAGTGCGCCATGCGTTGTCATATACATTGCAGCAGACGGCCGGCGTCACGACGATGTTTCGTGACACGGAGCACATTGAAAAAGCCTATGCGATGGGCGGCATGCCTGCACATAACGGCGTTCAGGCTGCGCTGATGGTGGCAAGCGGCTTTACCGGCGTGGAAGATATTTACGCAGGGGACCCGGATTTCTTTTCGATCTTCTCACCGGAGGGCGATCGCACGGCGCTCGCAAAAGGTCTCGGCCAGACTTACGAAATCATGCGCGGCGGCATCAAGCGCTGGTCGGTCGGCGGCCCGATACAGGGACCGATGCACGTGCTGTACGAACTTATGACCGCACACGGCATCAAGGCGAATGATGTCGAGCAGTTGGTGGTCGGCATGCCGGAAGAGCAGCTCTCCGTGGTGAACGACCGCGAGATGCCCGATATCTCGCTGCAGCACCTGCTCGCCGTCATGTTGATCGATGGGACGATGACTTTCGCAGCGGCACACGACTTCAAACGAACACGTGATCCAGCGGTACTGCGGTTACGTAAACGGATTACAGCGGTCGTCGATACCAGCATACCAAACGCGGTTCGCGGATGGCGCAGCGGCATTAAGGTGACGCTGAAGGATGGCCGCACGTTGAGCCATCAGACGCTCGCGGCAAAGGGCAATTCGGAAAATCCCCTGACGCGTGCTGAAGTCGAAGAGAAGGCGCTGGACCTGATGGCGCCAGTGCTTGGCACGCGCAGCAGTGCGCTGATCGCGACTCTTTATGACATCGAGCGCATAGCGGACATGCGGACGCTGCGCCGACTTTACGCGGCGTGATTAGAAGCCAACGCCTACTTCGTCAGACCGAGCTCCGTCATCACTATTTTGAGCTCCGCGTATTCCGACTTGAGCTGATTGCGCGTTTCAGCGCTGTCCAGGAATTCGCCCGTGAGTAAGTCGCGCTCGAGCATGTGCTTCCATTCCTCGTTCGAAGTGACGCGGGCGAAAACATTTTCCCAGTAGCTCAATTGCGGCTGCACCATGCCGCGCGGGCCTACCATAGCGCGCCAGTTGGAAACGACGGCGTTCGCGCCAAGTTCCTTCCACGTCGGAACAGCGGCGTAAGGTCCGCTGAGACGTTTGGGTGAAGTGATCGCAATCATGCGCAGCCGCCCTGATGCGACATGCGGCATCAGCGATGCAGCAGGCGCCACGACGAGGTCGACATGGCCGCCCAATGCCGCAGTGATCGCTTCCGAGCCGCCATTGAAGAGCGCGATCTTCAGTTTTTTAGGCTCGGCTCCTACGGAACGGGCGGCCAGCGCCAACGCGATGTAATTGTGATTGCCGATGCCGCCGGAAATCGCGGTGCTGACCCAAGGAGCATCGGCCCTTAGGCGGTCGAGCAGGTCCTTGCCGGTTTTGATGCTCGCATCGGTCTTGACGGCGAATGCGACATACTCGGTAAACAACTGGGCAATCGGAGTGATATCGGTCAAGCTCATGGAGCTCCGTCCCGATATCGCATCGCCTAGAAACGTCGCCGAAATGATGCTTATGCTGTTGCCGTCCGGATGCTGGTTGAGATAGGTAAGCCCCATCACGACGCCGGCGCCCGGTTTGTTCACCACCGTCACGACACTGTCGACGAGTCGCTGTTCCTGGATGATGCGCTGTGCGAGACGGGCAATACGATCGTTGCCGCCGCCCGCAGCGTTCGGCACCACGATCTCGACGCGCTTATCCGGTTTCCAATCCGCCGCGCTACTTGCATTGAAGGCGCATAGCGCCGCTACGAATGACGCCGCGAGAAGTAAGCCAAACGATTTCATTGATGGCGCTGTCACTTCTTCGCAAATCCGTTATTCCGCTTTTATGTTCTGGCTCTTGATGACGCCGCTCCAGCGCGCAAGCTCGGCCTTGATATGACGTTCGAGCTCGTCGGGCGTCGATCCGCGCGGCTCAAACCCGAGCGATGAGAACCGCTCTTTCGTATCAGCGGACTGAACGACATGCAACGTTGCCTGATTGAGGCGATCGACCACCGCACGTGGCAAGCCTGCCGGTCCCACAATTCCAAACCAGTTCACCACTTCGAAATCCGCAATGCCGCTTTCTGCAATCGTCGCCACGTTCGGCAGGAGCGGCGTGCGCTTCTCGGACGCTACGCCAATCGCCCGGATTTTGTTAGTACCGAGCATATTTGCAATCGAGCCGAGCGCGGCAAACATAGTCGAGACCTGGCCGCCGATGAGCGCGGTCAACGCAACGTTGGCGCCCTGATACGGAATGTGCACCATGTCAGTATGTGTGCGCGCCTTGAAGAGCTCCATTGCGAGATGAGTAATCGCACCATTACCTGACGAGCCGTAGTTGATTTGGCCGGCATTGGACTTCGTTAGCGCGATAAGCTCTTTGGCGGATCGCACCGGCATTGATGGGTGTACGACGAGCACCTGCGGCGAAACGGCCAACAAGGTGATCATCGAAAAATCCTTGATCGGATCGTACGGTGTTTTAGGGTGCAGGACCGGGTTAATCGCGTTCGGGCCTGGATTAGCGAGCAACAGCGTGTAGCCGTCGGGTGCTGCCCGTGCCACGACGTCTGCTCCCACGGCGCCGCCCGCGCCGCCGCGATTATCGACGATGACTTGCTGGCCGAGCGGTTCAGCCAGACGCTGACTCACGAGGCGAGCGATGACGTCATTCGCGCCGCCGGGCGCAAAAGGAACGATGACGCGTATGGGTTTCACCGGGAAAGTCTGCGCGCGGGCAAGCGGGGATGCGGTGATGACACCAATCGCAATCAGAAACAGGACATCACACATGCATCGCCACATCTAACTATCTCCTTACCGCGACCGCCGTCACATTTGCTTTTTACAAGTTCAACATACACAATCAAAAAGAACAATCAACTTTTCACCTGGAGATTTGATGAGCAAGACGAGCACCGGATCCGCACTCAAGACGATGGCCGCCGCGACTGCGGGCGATTACAAACGAGATCCGACGAGATGGGGCAGCGAAGAGATTGCTGCGCACTTTTCCGGTTTCGAACATCTCGACGTGCGCACGAACGGCGCAGTCATTCGTCTGCGACATGGTGGTTCCGGTCCGCCGCTGTTGCTCGTCCACGGCAATCCGCAGAATCATACCTGTTGGTACAAGATTGCTGCGCGACTCGCGAAGCAGTATCACGTCATCCTGCCCGATCTGCGCGGCTACGGCGACAGTTCGCTGCCTGAACCCGGACCGGATCACGTCAATTTCAGTTTTCGCTCCATGTCCCAGGACCTGCTCGAGATCATGGATCAGCTGGGCTATGACCGGTTTTATGTCGCCGGTCACGACCGCGGCGCGCGCACCGTTCATCGCATGTGCATGGACCATCCTGAACGCGTGCTCAAGGTGTGTCTGATGGACATCGTTCCGAATCACTACGTGTGGACGCACATCACGAAAAGCTGGGTGATAGGCACTTGGCATTGGGCTTTCATGGCGCAGCCCGAACCTTTCCCCGAGCGGCTCATCAGCGCTGTGCCTGCTGAGTTCTTCCTCAAGAGCCGCATGGTAATTCGCGGTGGAACCGGACTCGGCTTCCTCAGCGAATCGGCGCTCGCCGAGTATGTGCGCTGCTACACGCTGAAGACTATCACCGGATCGTGCCGCGATTATCGCGCGACCGCTACTTGCGATGCAGTGATGGATACGGCGGACAAGGACAAGAAGCTTGCGATGCCGCTGCTGCTGCTATGGGGAGCGCGCGGCCACCCGCCTGAGCGGGCGCGCGAGTTCATGGATATCTGGAACCAGTATGCAAGCAACATAACGGCGTTCGAAGCCTTGCCTTGCGGCCATTACATGCAGGAAGAGATGCCCGAGCAGATCTTCGATCACTACACAAAGTTTTTTACCGCGTGATCGACGCAGCTTTGAGTTGGCGTTGCGAAGAGCGGCGGACGGTCAGTGTCCCGTTGCCCGGGATAATCGCGCCGCATTGTCCTTCGTGTCATACATACTGATCGCCGTCTTGCCTTCCATGGCCTTCGTCATGCGTTCGCGAATTTCGGTTGCCATTACATTGTTGCGCTGCACGGCAGGCCGCGCCTCCATCGCCTCGAACCAGCGCATGAAATTCGGATAGCCTGCTTTGTCGATGCCGCGCTCCTTATGGCCCTTTGTCCACGGATAGGTCGCGATGTCGGCAATTGTGTACTCGTCGCAGGCGATCCAGGCGCTTTCGCGCACACGATTGTCGAGCACCTGATAGAGGCGTACGGATTCATTGTTATAGCGGTCCTTCGCGTACTGGATGCTGTCTTTGGCGTAGTTATTGAAGTGATTGGCCTGCCCGAACATAGGTCCGACATGCGCCATCTGGAACATCAGCCACTGCAGTGTGTCGTAGCGCTTGCGCGGATCTTGCGGCATGAATCTCCCAGTTTTCTCCGCGAGGTAGATCAGGATCGCACCTGATTCCATCATCGTGTAGCGCCCGCCGCCCGGACCCTCCGTGTCGACGATCGCAGGAATCTTGTTGTTCGGGCTCAGCTTCAGATACTGCGGCGTAAATTGCTCACCGAGCCGGATAGCAACGTCGAAATGTTTCCACTCGAGGCCGGTCTCCTCGAGCATGATCATGACTTTCTGGCCGTTGGGCGTGGGCGATGAGTGCAGCTCGATCATTGCATGCTCCGGTGATTGACGATGGGTTACAGAACGATGATAGCGTGCCGCCGCCTCGCACTGCGATAAGACGTTACTACACGTGTCATTTACACAGCGCGCTCTTGCCTGCGCCGTGAGCGCATGTCAGCGATTCTGTGCCGTGCCCCGTCCGGTCTTTTGCTGAAGCTCGTCGATGCGCTTCGAGGCCTCGGCCTTGGTGAGATTCTCGTCGAACGCTTCTTTCGCTTCCTCGCACAATGTTTTGAGGTAAGAGCGTTGCGCTCCCGTCATGCGCTCACCGCCCGTCGTCCAGTCGTCGGGATTTTTCTTGGTGTTGCTTTCGTCCGCCTGCTGCTGGGTCGCTTTATCAGTCACTGTCCTGCTCCTTCGTCCTGTGGTTTGAGTCGCTTGGACTGTGGAGCGGGCGCACGGTTCCGCGTTTCACCGCGGTCGTTTGCGCGTTGCTAATTCAGCGCAGATGCTGCTTCGGACTCTGCGGCAGCGGTTCGATATTCATCGCCCAACCCAGAGCTGAACGGCACCATGCTTGTTTCTTCGGCGCCAACTGCGATCTTTGCTGGAGCGTGCCGACGCGCAGCCCGTAAACCTGCTGATCTGATACCGACGTCGCATAGATGGGCGTCCCGCAGTCGGGACAGAATGCGTGCGCACGCTTGGTGCCGCTCTCGGCGGTTTTGACGTAGATCTTCGGCGATCCGCTGATCAACTTGAACGTTTCATTACGCGCGGGAACAGTTACACGGTACACGGAGCCGGTGAGCACCTGGCAATCTGTGCAATGACAAATAGTGACCGTTTGCGGATCGACTTCCGCTTCGTATTTAATCGAACCGCAATGACATCCGCCGTCCACGTGCATGACATCTCCTTCCTATAAAAGAAGCTCGATCACATACGGCCCGCGGCGAGCAACGGCCTTCCCCAGTTGCTCCGCGAACCCGTCGAGCGTCGTTGCGCGCGCAGCCTCGACACCGTGACCGCGCGCGAGCGCTATCCAGTCGAGATAGGGCCGGTCGAGCGTTAACATATCCTTGGCGCGTTGACCGGGCGTGCCTGCACCCATGTTGCGAAATTCGCCATGCAGAATCTGATATGAGCGATTCGCCAGCACAATTACCGTCACATCGAGATCTTCGCGCGCCATCGTCCACAACGCCTGCAGCGTATACATGCCGCTGCCATCGCCTTCGAGCGCGATCACTTTGCGATCCGGCGCGGCGATTGCAGCGCCCGTCGCGGCCGGCAGTGCCCAACCGATCGCCCCGCCCATGACGTTGAGCCAGTCGTGCGGCGCAGCGTTCGTCATCAACGGACCGAAATTGCGGCCGACCGAAACAGATTCGTCGATCACGACTGCGTTTTCAGGCATCAGCGCGGCGAGAGTGCTTGCGATGCCATCGGCAGTTACCGCGCCGCCTGGTGGTCTATGCCGCAAGAGAGTGTTGACATGCGCAGGCGGCGTAGTCAGCGCACCAAGTTCCGTTGCGAGTGACGCAAGAGCATCTTCGAGATCGTTTTCGACGCCGGCCAGTTTCGTCACTGTGCAGCCGTCGGGGAGCAGGGCGCTCGGCTTGCCCGGATACGCAAAAAATGAAACCGGCGGCTTGGCGCCGACGGTGACAAGCTGCTGTATGCCTTTAAGCGCGTTCAATGCGTTGTCGACGGCATAGGGCAAGCGGTCGACACGGACACGCCCTGC
>Ga0070664_100001778_pt1 | contig 17293 bp, 14 predicted proteins | sample KBSC73metaG_FD_65863 | JGI IMG/M metagenome (GOLD analysis project Ga0070664, IMG submission 65863) | Corn rhizosphere microbial communities from Kellogg Biological Station, Michigan, USA - KBS C7-3 metaG | ecosystem: Host-associated > Plants > Roots > Rhizosphere > Soil ... | reverse complement strand
AGCTCGCGGAGGAAGGAGATGGCCTCCTCGTTCTCCCGGCCGCCCCACCGGTTGGGCACCCACTCGCCCTCGCGGCGCGAGTAGTCCAGGTAGAGCATCGAGGCGACCGCGTCCACGCGAAGGCCGTCCACGTGGTACTCCTCGAGCCAGAAGTGGGCGTTCCCCACGAGGAAGTTGCGCACCTCGTTCCGGCCGAAGTTGAAGACGTAGGTGCCCCAGTCGGGCTGCTCGCCCTGGCGAGGGTCGGCGTGCTCGAAGAGTGCCGAACCGTCGAAGCGGCCCAGCGCCCAGACATCGCGCGGAAAGTGTCCCGGCACCCAGTCGATGAGGACGCCGATGCCCTCCTGGTGGAGGTGGTCCACGAAGAAGCGGAGGTCGTCGGGGTGTCCGAACCGGGAGGTGGGCGCGTAGTAGCTGCTGACCTGGTACCCCCAGGAGCCGCTGAAGGGATGCTCGGCCACGGGGAGCAGCTCCACGTGGGTGAAGCCCAGGTCCTGGCAGTAGCCAGCCAGCTGGACCGCCAGCTCCTGGTAGGTGAGCGGACGGTTTCCTTCCTCCGGGACCCGACGCCAGCTGCCGAGGTGGACCTCGTAGACGCTCATCGGGCGGGCCCAGAGGTCGCCGCGGGCGCGCTGCTCCATCCAGCCCTGGTCGCGCCAGGCGTAACGGTCCAGCGCGTGGACCACCGAGGCGGTCTGGGGCGGCACCTCGGTGCGGAAGGCGTAGGGGTCCGCCTTCAGGAACGGCGGGCCGCCGCCAGGCGGCCGGATCTCGAACTTGTACCGGGCCCCGTCACCCACCTCGGGGACGAAGAGCTCCCAGATGCCCGAGCCACCCATCCGCCGCATCGGGTGAAGGCGACCGTCCCAGCCGTTGAAGTCGCCCACCACCGAGACGCCGGCTGCGGTCGGCGCCCAGACCGCGAAGGCGGTGCCGGCCGTTCCCCCGTGGAACGTGGGGTGCGCCCCCAGCCGCTCCCAGGGCCGCTCGTGCCGGCCCTCGTTGAGGAGATAGAGGTCCAGCTCCCCGAGCGTGGGCCAGTACCGGTACGGGTCTCCGAGGGTGAAGCGCCGGCCGCCGGGGTAGCTGACCGCGAGGTGGTAGGGGCCGACCGCGCGCGGGGCGCGCACCTCGAACAGCCCCTGCCCCAGGGGCCGCATCGGCCATTCGTGCCCGTCGTCGGCGACGACGGTGATGCTCTCCGCCTCCGGCCGCCAGGCGCGGATGATGGTCCCGCCGCCCGGCTCGGGGTGGGCGCCGAGGACCTGGTGCGGCTCCGGGTGGTGGAGCGCGCGAATGGCGTCGAGCGCGGCCCGGAGCTCCGGGTCCACCGTGGCGGCAGCGGTCATGCCAGCGCCTCGGCGGGGATGGGAGCCCAGTCGGGCCGCATCTGCAGCTCGTACCGCAGCTCGTACAGCGTCTTCTCCAGCTCCAGCACGTCGAGCATCGTGCGCGCCTCGGTGTCGCTCGCCGGGAGCAACCCGGTGCCCTGGACGGCGGCCTTCCATCCCCGGAGGAAGGCCCCCTTGGTCGCGCTCTCCGCCCGCTTCCGGTCCGCCGGCCCCAGCCCCGCGACGGAGGCAGCGTAGGAGAAGGAGCGGAGCATCCCTGCCACGTCGCGGAGCGGGGTGTGCTTCTCCCGGCGGGCGGCGTAGGGCCGGGCCGGCTCGCCCTCGAAGTCGATCACCATCCAGTCGTCCCCCGTCCAGAGCGCCTGCCCGAGGTGGAGGTCCCCGTGCTGGCGGATCTTCTGTCCGGACGGCGCGAGGGAGGCGAGGGCTTTCGCTCGCTCGGTGAGAGCATCCTGCCGGTCGGCCAGATGGGGGAAGCGCGAGGCGGCCAGCGCCAGGGTGACCCCCAGCTCACCGACGATCGAGCTGCTCCAGCGCTGGAGATCTTCCTGGTGGATGGGCTCGGGGGCGAACGCCGGGTCGGTGTCGTCGGAGGCCAGGACGCGATGCAGCTCGCCCACTCGCTGCCCCAGCCGCTCCAGCCGGTTCAGCACCTCGGATGCGGGCTGAGGCGAGCGCCGGAGCAGGTGGGTGAGGTATTCCCAGCCGTCGCCCTGGTTGGGAACGAAGTCGTAGAGCAGGGCGAGCTCGCTCGCGCTGGGGCCCTCGAGGGTGAGCGCCGCCAGCAGCTGGGGCGTGGAGTGGAACCCGTGCGTGGCGAGGAAGCGCCCCATCTCCACCTCGGGCGACAGACCCACCTCCAGCTTGCGCAGGACCTTGAGGAGGACGCGGTCGGCGACCACCACGCTGGTGTTGCTCTGCTCCACGCCCAGCTGCCGGACCGATGGTTCCCGGGGCAGCGAGGCCAGCACCTCCCGGCCGCGCCCGATGGTCTCGGCCCGCACCGTCACGTTGGTCCCCACCGCGACTCGCCGGGAGTCCCGGGCGAAGTCCAGGACCGCCCGGGAGACCGCCGGATCCTCCAGTGCGTCGCGCAGCTGGCCGTCCGGCATCCGCTGGAGCAGGACCAGGTACGTCTCGGGCGCGCCGAGCACGTAGCTCACCCGCACGATGCTCGCCTCGGCGTCCGGCGCGGACTGGAGCGGGATTCGCTCCAGCACCTCCACCTTGGCGATCGGGACTCCCTTCCCGCCGAACCAGCGCTGGAGCTTGAGCCAGCCGGTGAGCTCCTCGATGTTGACGGTCATGAGGCGCTCCCTCCCTCCGGTGGCTGCAGCCGGAACCAGTAGACACCGTACTGGCCGAGCGCGAGCTGGTACGGCCGGTCGGCGATGGTCGGGAAGCGTGTCTCGGCGAAGAGCTCGATGGGCGTCCAGCCCTGCCAGGCCGAGAGGTCCAGCTCGGCGGGCTGCGCTCCGCGCGCCATGTTGTACACGCAGAGCAGCGTCTCCTCGGGGGCGATGCGGATAAAGGCCATCACCTTCCGGTTGGGGGGGTTCACGAACCCGAGCTTGCCCATCCAGAAGGCCGGGTGCTGCTTGCGGACCCGGATGATCTCCCGGACCCAGTGGAGGAGCGAGGCAGTGGACGCTTCCTGGGCCTCCACGTTGAGCGCCTGATACCCGTACACCGTGTCCGCGATCACCGGTGCGAAGAGGCGCGCGTAGTCGGCGCGGCTGAACCCGGCGTTGCGGTCCGGCGTCCACTGCATCGGGGTTCGCACCCCGTTGCGGTCGCCGAGAAAGATGTTGTCTCCCATTCCGATCTCATCGCCGTAATACATGACCGGGGTTCCGGGGAGACTGAAAAGGAGGGAGTGCAGCAGCTCCAGCCGGCGCCGCCCGTTGTCCATCAGGGGAGCGAGACGCCGGCGGATGCCGAGGTTCAGCTTCATCCGCGGGTCCTTGGCGTACTCGCGGTACATGTAGTCGCGGTCCTCGTCGGTCACCATCTCCAGCGTCAGCTCGTCGTGGTTCCGGAGGAAGATCGCCCACTGGCAGGTCTCTGGAATGTCCGGTGTCTGCTGCATGATCTCCACGATGGGCGTCCGCTCCTCGCGCCGCACCGACATGAAGATGCGGGGCATCACCGGGAAGTGGAACCCCATGTGGAACTCATCGCCGTCGCCGAAGTAGACGCGGACGTCGGATGGCCACTGGTTGGCCTCGGCGAGGAGCACCCGGTTGGGGAACTCGCGGTCGATGATGGCGCGCAGCCGCTTGAGGAAGGCGTGAGTCTCGGGGAGGTTCTCGCAGTTGGTGCCCTCGCGCTCGAAGAGGTAGGGCACGGCGTCGCAGCGGAAGCCGTCCACGCCCATGCGCAACCAGAAGCGCATGATGTTCAGCATCTCCTCCTGCACCTCGGGATTGTCGTAGTTGAGATCCGGCTGGTGGCTGAAGAAGCGATGCCAGTAGTACTGCTTGGCCACCGGGTCCCAGGTCCAGTTGGAGCGCTCGGTGTCGGTGAAGATGATCCGCGCGCCCTGGTACTTCTGGTCGGTGTCGCTCCACACGTACCAGCTGCGCTTGGGGCTCTCCGGGCTGCTCCGTGCCTCCTGGAACCACGGATGCTGATCGCTGGTGTGGTTCATCACCAGCTCGGTGAGGATCCGGATCCCTCGCGCATGAGCGGCGTCCACCAGATGCTGGAAGTCCTCGATCGTGCCGTAGTCCGGATGGATGGCGTAGAAGTCGGCAATGTCGTAGCCGTCGTCCCGGAGCGGGCTGGGGTACATCGGCAGGAGCCAGAGGCAGTTGACGCCCAGGTCCTGGAGGTAGGGGAGCTTGCTGATCAGCCCGTTGATGTCACCCTTGCCGTCCCCGGTGGAGTCGAAGAAGGCGCGGATGTGCAGCTCGTAGATGATGGCCGACTTGAACCACAGCGGGTCGTCGGAGGTCATCGGTCGCTCAGGTGAGGGTCAGTAGAAGTAGTCGAAGGCCTGCTCGGTGCGGGGCGGAGCGCGCACCGTCCACACCGCGGCCGGCTTCTCGGGGGTGAGGATCACGGTGGCCGCCTCGCCGCGCCAGAGCTGACGCTCGCCGCCCAGTCGCTCCTCCACCTCCACCACCTCCCGCCCCGCCAGCCCGTAGCGCTGCAGCGGCAGCCGCAGCTCGACCTCGTGAGAACGGTAAGGATCGAGGCTCACTGCCACCAGCACCTGGCTCGTACCGTCCTCGGTCCGCTTGCCGTAGAAGATGACCTGCGGATCGTCGCACTCGAAGAACTCCAGCACGTCGTCGCGCTGGAGCGCCGCCTCGGCGTGGCGAATCTCGTTCAGCCGGCCGATCCACGGGCGGATGTCGCCCGAGCGGCGATTGCGCCAGTCCACCAGCTGGTACTTCTCGCTGTCGCGGTACTCCTCGCCCTGCAGCACCGCCGCATCGCAGAACTCGTAGCCCGAGTAGATGCCGTACGACGCCCCCAGGGTTGCGGCGAGCGCGACACGGATCCGGAAGGCCGGTGGGCCGCCGCGCTGGAGGAACTCGGGGAGGATGTCCGGAGTGTTGGGCCAGAGGTTGGGCCGCATCGCGTCCGCCCACTCCGGGCGCCGCAGCTCCTGGAAGTACTCGATCAGCTCCTGCTTGTGGTTCCGCCAGGTGAAGTAGGTGTAGCTCTGGCTGAAGCCGAGCTTGGCCAGGGCGCGCATCAGCTTGGGCCGGGTGAAGGCCTCGGAGAGGAAGACCGCGCCCGGATCGCGCTCCCGCGCCTCGCGGAGCAGCCATTCCCAGAAGGGCAGGGGCTTGGTGTGGGGGTTGTCCACGCGGAAGATTCGGACGCCCTTGTCCATCCAGAAGAGGACCACCTCCAGCAGCGCCGGCCAGAGAGTGGCCCGGCCGGGCCCGAGGAAGTCGAAGTTGACGATGTCGTCGTAGCGCTTGGGCGGGTTCTCGGCGGTCTTGATGGTCCCGTCCGGCCGGTGCTGGAACCACTCCGGATGCTCGGTCACCCAGGGGTGGTCGGGCGAGCACTGGAAGGCCAGGTCCAGCGCCGTCTCCAGGCCGTGCTCCGCAGCGCGCCGGACGAAGCGCTGGAAGTCCTCCACCGTTCCCAGCTCCGGATGGACGGCCATGTGGCCCCCCTCGCGGGCCCCGATGGCCCAGGGGCTCCCCACGTCGCCGGGCTCGGCCCTCGGCGCGTTGTTCCTTCCCTTCCGGGCCGTGCGGCCGATGGGGTGGATGGGCGCGAGGTAGACCACGTCGAAGCCGAGCCGCTCGATCTCCGGGAGCAACGCCTCCGCGTCGCGGAAGGTGCCGTGGCGCTCGGCGTGGGCGGCGCTGCGGGGGAACAGCTCGTACCAGGCGCCGCTGCGGGCCCGCTCACGCTCCACCAGGACCGGGCGCTCGAGCGGATCGCGCCGGCCGATGCTCCGGTCCGGGTACCGGGCCGCGGCATCGACGACGCGCGCCTCGGTGGCCCGGCCGATGCCGTCCATCGGCGGACCCTCGAGGATGCTGGCCGCTTCGTCGAGGAGCTGCGCATCGTGGCTGGCGTGCACCGAGTCGGCGCGCGCGGCGCAGGCGCGCAGCAGCGCGGCGCCCTCGAGGAGCTCGCTCTGGACGTCGCGGCCCACGGCCACCTTGCGTTCCAGCTCGGAGACCCAGCTCCGGTAGAGGTCCGGCCAGGCCTCGATGGTGAACACCACCCGCCCCGGCGGGCCGAGGGTGACGTCCGCGGCCCAGCGGTCGTTTCCCAGCGGGTGCATGGGGCTCGCACGCCAGGGGCCGGCGTCGCTCTCGGGGGAGACCTGTCTCCACCAGACCACGGCCGCGAGGACGTCGTGTCCCTCCTTGAAGATGTCGGCCTCGACGTGGAGCGGATCGCCGGCGATGCGCTTCACCGCGGAGCGGCCGCCGTCCAGCTCGGGAGTGACCGCCTCGATGACCATGCTCGCCGCGCGGCCGGAGCTCTCGGCGGGGCGGACCACCCGCGGTCGGACCGGGGTCGGACCGCGCTCGGAGTCTCCGCCGTCTCCGGAGGTGCCCCGGGCGAGGGGAGTGGGCGATTCCTGGGGGGCGGTCTGGTCCCGCACCGGGGCGGTCTCGTCGTGCCGGGCCCCCCGCACCCCGGGGACGCCTGCGGGACCGCGCCGGGGCGCGGTGTTGTCGGGCTCAGGCATGCTGGGACCCAAGCTGTACACGATGCGATGGACGACACTCCGGAGCACCGAGCGGTGCGGGAACTCGGAGTGTTCACCGCCGAGCGGAGCGGTGCCAGCGGACCCCCTGTGGGCACGCGCGCCTTCCGGCTACCTCGATGCGCGGGCGCGCGCCTCCTGGTCCAGGGCGGCCTCCGTCGCCCGGAGCAGCGGCTCGGCCGAGACCGGTGAACCGGTGGCGTGCACCATCCAGACGTCCGGCGTCACCCGGCCGAACGAGGCAACGCGCTCGAACTCCGCGCCCAGCCTCGGGCCGGCCAGCTTCTCTCCCAGCTGGAAGGCGATGACCCTGCCGAGCGGGTACGCCGGCAGGTAGAGGAACGAGGGCGCGATGAAGTGGGAGTAGATGCCGAGCAAGGTGGAGTCCTTCCCTCCGAGCACCGGGGCATAGTGGCGGTTCCACAGGTCGCGGGCGAGGCCCACCGTCGCCTCGCGGAGCTGTGCAGCCGTCGCCTCGGGGTGCTCGTACATCCAGTGCCACACCGCGATGTCCAGCAGGGCGACACCGGAGATCTCCCACGCCTGCCAGAAATCGTTGAGGACACGGAGCCGCTCGTCGGCGGCGGTGGGCTTGCCCAGCCCGAGGAGCTCGAGGTCACGGGCCTGGAAGACGAAGGCCAGCGCCTCGGTGAAGGCGTTGCCGGGCACGCCGGCGAGGAGGGTGCTGTCCACCTCGTAGAGCGAGAAGAGCTGCTCCACGTTGTGGCCCATCTCGTGAACCGCGATGTTGTAGCCCTTGTAGTCCATCCCTCCCGGGGCCACCCGGGTGCGCAGATGCGGCAGGTCGCCCCGCCGCGCGGCCTGGAGCGCATGGCCAGAACCGCGGGCCGGGTCCACCACGATGTGCTCCGCCAGCCACCTTGCCTTGGACGGCGTGAAGCCTAGGCCCCGGAGGAGCCGCGGCATGTCCTTCGCGTATGCCTCGGGGGTGGGGTACCGCTTCCGGGTCAGCGCATCGAGCTTCGCTTCCGGGTACCGGGACCGCGCGAGGAACCCGGCGTACCAGAGGTCGTGCGGCTCGAGCGGCCGCCCCAGCCGCTGCTGGACGAGCGTGGCCACCTTCGGCACGAGCGGCGAGGAGACGATCGATTCCAGCAGTGCCCGGAAGCGGGGCTCGGGAATCTCGTAATCGAGGCGGAACCGGCGGCCCATCTCGGTGGGCGCGAAGGGCGAGTCCTGATCCAGCCGCCGCGCGGACTGGAAGTTCCTGCGGAGGTGGGCGTAGCGGGTGTCCGGCTCTCGCTCGGCGGACACCACCAGCGGCGGAACACCCTTGCCGGTCTGCGAGGCTGGCCGGGGCTCGACGTCGCCGGTCGGAGCGGCGACGACCGTGTTCTTCACCGGGTCCCAGTCGAGCCGCGGATCGTCGATGACTGCCCGAGGAATCTCCTGGGTCACGATGCGCTCGATGGCCGCGCGGAGGAGCCGTTGCCGGACCAGGCCCGCCGGACCCTCGGCGTAGTCGGCCTTGATCTGGTCCCGCAGGTTCCAGTGGCTGAGCAGCCGCTTCCCCTTCGGGAAAGGCCGCTGTCCGTCGGAGGCCACCAGGTGATGAACCCAGAGGTTGTACCCGGCGATGTAGGCCTCGGCGGCGGACAGCGCCTCGGCGCGCTGGGCAAGGGCCGCGCCGGAGGGGCGAATGGCGAACCGGCCCGCCAGCCGGGCCTCGGCCCACCGGGTGCGCGACCAGCCCGGCCCCTGGGTCACCATCTCCTCCAGGCTGTCCAGCGGCCAGTTGAGGAGGACGGAGAAGGCGACCTTCGAGGAGAACAGGTCGTCCTGGAGGTGGGCACCGGGATCGATGGCGGCGAGCAGCGCGTCGATGGGAAGCTCGGGGCCTCGCTCGAGGTCCGCGCCCGCGCGCCAGGTCCTTCCGATCTCCAGCAGGTGTCCATCGGAGGCCTCGAAGGCCTCGGCCAGGCGATCGCGAGTGCGTGCCAGCACCGCGGGGTCGGCGATGAAGGCGGAGAGGACGAACTGCTCTCGCGCCTTCGCGTCGCCGTCCTCGGCGCGCCAGAAGGCGAGCACCTGCTTCACCCCGCGCTCGGCCCGTGGCCGCGCGCCCTCGCCGTGGAGGCGCACCAGGGCTTCCACCAGCCCGACTGACGACTCCGCCGGTGCGGCGCCCCCGCCGGGCGTCGGAACCATTGGGACCTGTGCTGGAGCCGGGGCGCGGACGCTGGCCTCGGCGGGAGTGGTGTGTCCGGACGGCGACGCGGCGGGGGGACCTCCCGGCGAGGCACAGGCACAGGCGGCCAGGATCAGGAGGGGCGGCTGTGTGAGCGTGGGGCGCATGGACCGCCCAGATTAGGACGGCGCGTTCACGTCCGTCCTTGCTTCCTGAGGCCCGCTCGCTGCACCTCTGAAATCAAACGGTCGCTCCAGGCTTATCCCGCCGCACCCGGGTCCGGTCCGAGTGTCGTTCGCCCACCTCGTCCTCCTCGCCACCGCCGCGGCGTCGCCCACCCCCGCCGCCCAGGGACCGATCCGTGCGGCGCGGACTGCCGAGGCCCCGAAGCTGGACGGCCGCCCGGACGACCCGGTGTGGCAGCTCGCCCCGCCCTACACCCAGTTCCTGGAGCAGTACCCCGAGGAGGGAAGGGTGCCGCCGTCCGAGTTCCGCACGGAGGTGCGGGTCCTTCACGATGATCGCACCCTCTTCATCCTGGTCGTCTGCCACGATCCCCAGCCAGGGCTGGTCCAGCGGCAGCTGGGACGACGCGACACCGTCCTGGTCGGGGACGCGGTGGAGATCGGCATCGACTCCACGCACGACCGCCGCACCGGCTGGTACTTCGGGGTGAACGCCGCGGGGGTGCTGCGGGACGGCCTCTTCTACGGGGACGTCAACCTCGCCGACACCTGGGACGGGGTGTGGGACGCAGCGGTGGCAAAGCTGCCCGACGGGTGGAGCGTCGAGCTCGCCATCCCGCTCGACATCCTTCGCTTCCCGCGCGCGCCCACCCAGGAGTGGGGCTTCCTGGTCCGGCGCACCATCCACCGGACGCACCAGGTCTTCGACTCGAACCTCGTTCCGAGGAGCGCGAACGGGCTGGTCTCCCGCTTCGGGACCCTCATCGGGCTGGACGATCTCGTTCCGCACCGGGCCTTGGAGATCACCCCTTACGCCACGGCCCGGTTGCAGCTCCGGCCCCAGTACTCTGACCCGGTGCACCCGACGCCCCGGCTGGTGGAGCCGTCCGCGGACATCGGGGCGGACCTGCGCGTCGGCCTGACCTCCGACCTCACGCTCAACGCCGCCATCAATCCGGACTTCGGGCAGGTGGAGGCTGACCAGGTCGTGCTCAACCTCAGCAACCAGGAGCTGTTCTTCCCGGAAAAGCGCCCGTTCTTCACCCAGGGGCTCGAGCTCTTCCAGCCGGTCGGGGCGGAGTTCAACCAGCTTGGCAGCGTGCCGATGCAGCTGTTCTACAGCCGGCGCGTGGGCCTGGAGACGCCCATCCTCGCCGCGGCCAAGGTGACAGGCACCGGATGGAAGGGGCTCGACATCGGCATCCTGGACGCGGTGGTGATGGGCGCCCCCGACTCCGGGAAGAAGGACGTGGCGTACCTCGACGACCCCGACCCGGACGATGCCTGGGTCCACCAGGTGGAGGGCAACCCCGACCGCCGCCTCCAGTTCCACCTCCAGCAACCGTTGCACGTCGGCTTGAACAGCGCGCTTCCTCGGGAGCCTCCGGTCTCGCGAAATTACTTCGCGGCGGTGGCCCGTCAGACCTTCCTCGGCCACTCCTCCGTCGGGCTGACCATCACCTCGGTGAACCCGCTCCATCCTCGCTGCACCCATGCCGACATCCAGCGCACGCAGGCGATGCGGGACGCGCTACCGGTCGCCATCCAGGACAACAGCGCCAGTCCCATCCGCTGGGACGAGGTCCCTGCCTATCCCGGCGCCCCGCTGCTGAATGACTGTGCCGGCTTCGGCGGGACCACGGCCGGTCTGGACCTCAATCTCCGCTCGAACGACGGCGAGTGGGTGGCCCTCGGCACGGCGCTGGGGAGCCGGCGCATCGGTGGCCCTGCCGAGGACGTCCTGCGGGACGGGACGGTGATGCACCCCGGAGACCTCGGAGCCGGCGGCTACTTCGTCGCCGGCAAGGTCGGTGGCGAGGGTCTCCGCGCCTACGTCAACGGCCGTTACTCGTCACCGAAGCTCGACCTCGGCGCCAGCGGCTTCTTGCAGAGCCAGAACCAGCAGTCGATCCAGGGCAATCTCGCCTATTACCGGAGCCGCGGGATCGGCGCGCTCCACGAGCTGCAGGCCAAGCTCTTCGCCAGCACCTGGTGGACGACCGACGGACAGTGGACCGCGCGCGGCAACTACGCCGGCCTGGAGCTCTCCACCATCCTTCCTGGCTACCAGCAGCTCGGCTGGGACGTGAGGCTCGAGATTCCGCGATACGACGTCCGGGAGATCGATGCCTACGGCGTGCCCTTCGAGCGGATCGGAGACGTGGCCTCGTCGCTCTGGGGAAGCACCGACCCCAACCGCCCCGTGGTCCTGACCGGCTTCGTGTTCGGCGCACGCAGCTTCAAGCAGGGGCCCGGCGGCCCGCTCACCGCCTGGGGCACGGAGCTCACGCTCTTCATCCGTCCTGTGGCCTGGTCCGAGACGCAGCTCATCGGCCACTACGAGCACAACCCGCAGGGTTACCGGTACGTCGATTGTCTCGGCACCGGTCAGGGCGTCTGCGCGAAAAAGGGCGTCGACGACACCCATCGCAACCGGTTCCTCTTCGCGCGCCAGGACCCGAAGATCCTCTCGCTCACGCTTCGCCAGACCTTCGTGTTCGCGTCCCGGCTGACGCTGCAGATCTACGCGCAGCTCTTCAGCGCGGGCTCGCACTACACCGAGTTCGCCACGGCATCCGCCAGGGCGGGGGAGCGCATCGACCTCGACCAGCTCGCGGTCCTCCCCGACGGCAAGCCGGCGGACGTGGACAACCCCGACTTCCACGAGGCAGCCTTCAACCTCAACGTCGTGCTGCGCTGGGAGTACCGGCTCGGCTCGACGCTGTACCTGGTCTACACGCGGAACCAGTCGGTGCTCGGGGTCGCCCCGGGCCAGGACCCCACCTCGGGGCTCTTCCCCCTCCGGCTCGGGCCCGGGCCAGCGGTGGATACCTTCCAGGTGAAGTGGTCGTACTTCTTCGACCTCTGAGCCCCTGGCTCTAGAGCCCCTGGGGGGCCTTGGGCTTGTCCCGGTAAAAGAGGATGAGCGAGTAGCAGTGGAACTCGTTGTCGCTCGACTGGCACACGACCCGATCCACGACCTCCAGATCGGCATTGCTCTTGAGCCAGCGGGTGACGTTTTCCCCCAGCTCTTCGCGCTCCCGCGCCTTGGTGGCCGAGAACACCTTCACGCCCGTGAACATGCGTCGAACCCCCTCCCCGGAGACCGCCGCCCGCCTGGTTGTATGGCATGCAGGCGTAATGCCTGTCAAAGCGTAATGACTGTCAAAGGATGGTGGCGCCGGACGAAACACGTGCCCACCCTCCCTGTCACTCGGTGGGTGGCGGGGAAGGGCGAAGTCTTGAACAACAAGAAAGACGCGGCGGTTCGATTCATTCAGGAGATCCAGCGCATGGATCCCCGACAGCTCCATGCGCTCATCAGCCGCGAGGCGGGCGAGGACCTGGCGCAGTTCTTCATGTCCTATAGCGCGACGCTGATCGCCCGGGACCCCGAGCGGGTGCTCCAGAACGGCTCCTCTCTGATGCTGATGGGCTACCTCATCCGCACCCAGGAGGAGCGGCGGAGGGAGCCCGTCTTCGAGCAGCCCATGGCCATCGCCTGAGCCTCGACCCGGGACGGGGTCCGTGCTAGCCGCGGGCGTTCCCCGACCATGCTGATCGACCTCCACGTCCATTCGCATCTCACCAAGGGGTGCGACCTCGACCCCCGCGCGGTGCTGGAGCGCGCCGCCTCCCTCGGCCTCGAGGGGGTGGCCTTCACCGAGACCAATACCCAGGACGGCTGCGACGAGCTGTTCGAACTCCAGCCCCGCACACCGCTGCGCATCTTCGTGGGGCTGGAGCTGGTGACCGACCGGGGCCAGTTCCTGTGCTTCTTCCCCCGGCCCGAGGAGGCTCCGGAACCGGTGCAGCTCTGGGGGAGCAACCGGGAGAAGCCGTGGAGCGCCGCCGAGTGCATTCCCAAGGTGCTCTCCCTCGGCGCCGTGGTGGTGGCCGCCCGTCCGTACGACCGGGATTTCCCCACGCCGGCGCTGGACCAGGTCCTGACCGTCCAGGGGCTGTCCGCCATCGAGGGGTACAACGCCCGGGTCCGGCAGCCGGCCAACGACCTCGCCGTGGAGGCGGCGGAGAAGCTGGGGCTGCCCTGCGTGGGCGGAAGCGACGCCAAGCTCACGCTGGACGAGGTGGGGCGCGGCGCGACCTTCTTCCGGGACCCCCCCAGGACCCAGGCGGACCTCCTGGCGGCGCTGCGAGGGAAGGCCTACTGGCCGGTGATGGTCGGCGAGCTGCCTCGGCTGGGCCGACCGGGAGAGGCCCGGGAGCAGGAGCGCACGCGGAAGAAGAAGGGCTTCAGGGGACGGTTCCGGTAGCGTCCGGAGCGCGCGACTCCACCAGCTGCCCGTCGAGGAGCTCCGCCCGGCGCGCGCCGCCGGGCCAGGTCCAGGTCTGGCGGCGGCCGGCGGGCTCGCTCCGCTCCTCCTTGCGGCTCGGGGGGCCCCAGGCCGCCGTCAGCGCCGTCTCCGGCATCTCGATGACCGTGTGCCGGGTGCGGACCGCCTCGATGACCGCGTCGTTCCACCCTGCGGTCTGCAGCGCCGGGTCCAGCCGGCTCACCCACTGGCCCAGCGCGCCCCAGAACTCCTGGACCGAGCGAGCGCGGTCGGGAAGCGGCAGGACGGCGGTCGTCCCCCCGGGGAGTCCGAGCCGGATCCACACCTGGTCCCTCGGGGTGCCCTCGGGGCGGACGGCGCGGGCCTCGGCGCCGGGGAAGGACACATCGAGCAGCTGGACCGGCGTTCCCGCCGGGAGAATGCCCTCGCTCCGCCCGGGCCAGCGCGGCTCCTGCTCCTCCAGGGGCCCCCCGAGGAGGAAGGTCGTCGCGGGGCTCGCGTCGAGGTGCACGCGGACGCAGGAGATCGCGAGCCAGCGGGGCTGAGAGGAGCGCACCTCGCGGAGCACCGCCTCCCGCTGCTCGATGCTCATCGCGGTGCGGCCGGCGCAGCCGAGGAGCAGCCCGGCCGCGAGCACGCCGACGAAGCCCGCGGCAGAGGTCGAGAAGGGCTCCGGACCGGGTGAGCGGTTCTGCACCTGGAAGGAGGTCCCACGTGCAGAAACGCTCGGCCGGGAGGCGGAGGCTGCCGGGGACGCTCCCCGCGCCACGTCCGTCATCCCCCCGCGCCAGGGGGACGTCCGGGGAGCAGCGCGGTGGCGCTGCGCGTTCACCTCAGGCCTTCGAGGCGGCGACCTTCGGGGCCGAGTTCACCGGGGCGCTTCCCGACGAGCCGGACCCGGAGCTGCTGCTGCCGGAGCCCGAGCCGGAGCCCGAGCCGGAGCCCGAGCCGCTGCTGCCGGTGCTGGGGGTCGAGGTCGTCCCGGAGGAGCTGTCCGGCTTCGCGGCGGGCTTGGACTCGCCGCCGTCGGACTTCGGCTTGCTCGAGGAGTAGAGGTCGGCGTACCAGCCGCCGCCCTTGAGCACGAAGCTGGTCCGGCTGACCAGGCGGGAGAGGGTGTGCTGGGCGCCGCAGCGCGGGCAGGTCTCCGGAGGCGGATCGTTCACCTTCTGGAGAGCGTCCGACGTCTGGTGGCACTGGCTGCATTCGTATTCGTAGATGGGCATGACGGTCAGGGGGAGGTCGAGGCGTTCGCCTCGGGAAGAAGTCCGAGCCGCTCGAGGGCGCGGCCGACCAGGGTGGGAGACACCGCCAGGCGGCGGGCGAGGGCGGCGGGGATCTCGTCGCCGTCCGGGCCGAGCGCGTCCAGCTCGCGTCCGAGGTCGCCGCGGAGGCGGTCCTCGAACTCCCGCTCGACGCCGAGGTCCTCGAGGTACTTGCGCCGTCCAAGGAGGTCCAGTCGCGCGGTCCAGCTCGCCGGAGCGAGCGCCTCGCGGCGAAAGCGCTCCCGGGCGAGATCCACCTCGGGACCGAGGCCCAGCCGGGACACGAGCGCGGACAGCTCGGAGGCGCGCAGGCCGAGGGCCCAGGCCACTCGACCCAGGGCCCCCCGATGCTCGGAGAGGGTGGAGCGGAGCAGCTCGCGCTCCCGAGACCCGGCGGCCTCGAGCAGCCCGTGCCGCTCGAGGAGAGCGTCGAGCTCGGGGGCCGACGGCTCGCCGCGGGGGCCCGAGTATCCCTGGGCGAGCGCGCGAAGGAGGGCGATCCGGTGGCCGTGCTGCGCGAGGAGCGTCTCCAGCACCGCGCGGCCCCCGGGCCCTTCCAGCGACTCGAGCGGCGCACGCTGGACCTCCACCTGGGTGAAGCGTCCACGCGGCGGCGCCGGGGCCTGGGCTGTGCGGCGGCGAGGCGCGATGCGCTCGGCCACGGTGGGGGCGGAAGTCGGCTCCCGCGCGGTGGGCGGGGCGAGCGGTTCCGGGGCGTCTGCTTGCGGCGCGGCCGGAGTCGCGGGAATCGCTCGTGCCGCGGTGGCGGCGATGGGACTCGCTGGCGCCGGCACGGGAGCGACGTCCTGAAGCGCGAGCAGCTCCTCGACCAGCGCGTAGTACCCGGAGCGCTCCCGCAGCGCGGCGGTCTCGGCCGGAGTTCCTCGCGCCAGATCGACGACGGCGAACGGGCCCAGCGGCCGCAGGGGCGGCTCGGCGTCGGTCACCGCCCGGACCCGGAAGTCGTCTGCCTCCGACACCGTGGACAGCGCCTCCCGGACCGCCGGCGGAGCGGCGGGGGCGCCGGCCCGCCGACAGAAGTCGGAGACGGCAACGGCCACCGGCGTGGGCACGTCGTCAGGCTGGCGTTTGCGTTCCCAGGACGCCATGAAGGGGTCGGATGAGACCAGTAGCATCCCGGTCCGGGCGCCACCGTTGGTTTCGATGACTTCGGAACACAATCTAAGCAAAGGGGCAGGAGCGCAAGTCGAAGCGCCGTCCGTGGGAGGGTTCCGCCTCGGCCCCTGGCTGGGGGTGACGCTGTACGTCCTGCTGGTCTCCTCGGCAGGGCTCGCCTTCTTCGGCCGGAGCTTCCCGGGGCGGCTTCCCATCGCTCTCGAGCGGCTGACTCCGTGGGTCTTCGCCGTCTTCGTCGCCTGCTTCGCCCTCTACCGCTTCGGGCTGGCCAGCGCCCGTAAGTACCCAGCCAGCAAGGCATTTTTCCAGGTCGGACTGGCGGTGGCGGTGTTCCTCCTCCTGCTGCCGTCGTCGCGGGCACCGTACGTCCCTGCCGGGACGGCGCTCGGGCAGGCGCTGGCCGACCCGGACCCGAGACTCCGGGCGCTGGCGGCGGAGGTGGCACGCTACCGGCCCGAGGGACGGGATTATGTTCCTGGCTTGGTCCAGGCCCTCTCGGACCCGGACCCCACCGTGCGCGCGCAGGCGCACGCGTCCCTCGTCCGGCTGACGGGGGTGGACCTCGGGTCTCCGGAGGATCCCGCGGCCGTGGAGGCGTGGAGGCGCCGGTACCCGTGAGCCATCCCCAGAGCCGATCGGAGCTTCTCAGTCGCTACATGGCCGAGCACGGCCTGAAGAGCACGCGGCAGCGGAGCCTGATCATCGACACCTTCTTTTCCCTCGGCGGGCACGTCACCGTGGAGGACGTCTGGGCGAAGGTGCGCGAGCAGGACGCGCGGGTGTCGGTGGCCACCGTGTACCGGACGATGAAGCTGCTCCACGAGTGCGGCCTGGCCCACGCCCGGAACTTCGGCGACGGGCAGACCCGCTACGAGGCCGCGGTGGGCCGGCACCACCACGACCACCTCATCTGCACCCGCTGCGGCACCATCGTGGAGTTCGAGAACGACCGCATCGAGGCGCTCCAGGACAAGGTGGCGCGCCAGCACGGGTTCCAGGTCACCTCGCACAAGATGGAGCTGTACGGCTTCTGCGAGTCGTGTCAGCGGGCGGTCTCCGGGGGAGACTCTCCGAGGGCCTGATAGCCGAAGCCATGATGGTCTCGGCTATGAGCATGAGGTCCGCGAGGCGCCATGCGGCCGGGGCCTTCCTCGCCCTCGGGTTGTGGATGGTGGCCGCGTGCGCGGGCCAGCAAGTGAAACCCCCACCCAAGGTGGACGCCTCGCCGTACCTGTCGGAGCTGCAGCGGCTCCCGGTGCTCGGGGGTGGGTGGATCGACGGGAGTCAGCTCGCGGGCAAGGTGGTGGTGGTGCAGTTCCTGGCCACCTGGTGCTTCCCCTGCATCGCGACCGCGCCTCGGCTTCAGGAGATATACGACCACGACCAGGCACGCGGGCTGGTGGCGATCGCCGTGGGAATGGATCTCGAGGGACCGCAGGTCCTGCGGCCCTTCGCCGACCAGCTGGGCCTCCGCTACCCGGTGCTGGTCGCGGACGATGCGCTCCGGAACGGACAGACCGCGTTCGGAAAGGTGGGGCTGCTGCCGACCACGCTGATCATCGGGCGCGACGGGCGGGTGGTGTCGGTCTACGCCGGCGTGGCGGAGCAGGGGACGCTGGAGCCGCTCATCGACGAGGCGCTGCGGAAGACCCCTCCGGGCTGAGCGAGCCGTCGGGCGCCGGTGGCTCGGGCAGGGCGAGCCTCGGCCGGCGAGTG
>Ga0070664_100001777_pt1 | contig 17301 bp, 14 predicted proteins | sample KBSC73metaG_FD_65863 | JGI IMG/M metagenome (GOLD analysis project Ga0070664, IMG submission 65863) | Corn rhizosphere microbial communities from Kellogg Biological Station, Michigan, USA - KBS C7-3 metaG | ecosystem: Host-associated > Plants > Roots > Rhizosphere > Soil ... | reverse complement strand
AACGGCGCGCGCGGCAACGGAAGGCCGGCGCAATTGAAGGTAAGCGTTGGCTACCACGCAGGGTTCGTTGGCGAAGGGGAAATTGCCTATGCCGGCCCGAACGCGGTCGCTCGCGCGAAACTCGCGGGCGCGATCGTGCGCGAACGACTGGAGGGCCAGTTCAACGAGATGCGCGTCGATCTGATAGGCAGTACGTCGCTGCATGGCCGTACTTTTGATGGAAGCGAAAATCCCTACGAGGTGCGCCTGCGCGTAGCCGGCAGAGCCAACACGCCGGAAGTCGCGGCGCTCGTGGGTGAAGAGGTGGAGGCGCTGTACACCAATGGTCCCGCCGGCGGCGGCGGTGCGCGCAAATACGTGCACGAGCAAATCGGCATCGTGTCAACGCTCATCGAGCGCGAGCGCGTTCGGAGCCAGGTGACGGTGCGCGAATGGAGCCCGCATGTCGCAACTGTATGAACTCGCCCACTGCCGCGCCGGAGACAAAGGCAATACGTCGATCCTGTCGGTGATTGCCTACGATGTGCGCGACTATCCGCTGCTCGTGGATCGACTTACGGTGGACGCAGTGCGCGCGCACCTGCACGACATCGTACGTGGCGAGATTACGCGTTATGAGCTCGAGCATCTCCACGCGCTGCAGTTCGTCTGCTCCGATGCGCTAGGCGGCGGTGTCACGACTTCGCTCGCTCTCGACTCGCACGGCAAATCGCTCTCTTATGCGCTGCTGACGTTCGAAGTCTGAATGCGGCCGTCGGCGAACGCGTCGACTTCATCACGCTAGGATGGCTCGACGCGACTAACCTTCGAGATCGTTCTGCGCGAGAAGCCATTCCAGCGCCTCACGCTCGAGCACAAAGACGTCTGCTTTCCAGCCGAGGTCGTTGGCGAGTTTCACTCCGAACTTCGTAGGATGTATGTGCGCAGGCTGCGCGACGACAGCCACCGCCACGTCGCCTTTCGAAGCGAATGCCCACGTCTCGACCATCAAGAAACGGTCGACCAGCGTCGGTGCGATCAGAGGCGAAACGCCTGTGACATCTACCAGGAGGCCCGGTATTTGACGAGCGCGGGAGTACGCAATCGCGCTCGTGACCCTTTCAACCACCTGGACGATTGAGGTCAAGTGCGGAAGACGGAGGTGCCAATACCCGTCAGGCGCTTCCAGATTTTTGACCATCCCTAATCGAGTCCCCTTGGATTCAAACTCACGTGGATCCACTTACTTGTTTCGACCGCGCACCCTTCGTTTCGGAGCGCTTGCGACACAGTATCAAGACTTTGGGCCAGCAACCCTACGGTATCCGGCGTCGGCCGCCGGCGAGGATAGGTGCGGAAGCAAACAGATTCAGTCCCAGTTTTTCCGAAAGGAATCGCGTCGCGAGCCGGCCGCGGACACTATTTCCAGATGCGTCGAGGCGTGGCGAGAAGGTCGCCAATGCTCCCTTGCCGGGCGCGACGGTAACGATGTGGCCGCTCACGCCGCTCTTTCCCGGCAGCCCGACATCGTAGAGCCAGTCACCGGAGCGCTCATACAAGCCCGACGTTGCCATGACAGCCAGCACATGACGGCACGTTACGGCAGACACCACACGTTCGCGCGTGAGCGGATTGAAACCGCCAGCGGCGAGCGTCGCCCCCATCACCGCCAGGTCGTGCGCGGATACAAGCAGCGAGCACTGCTTAGTGTAGATGTCGGTGGCTTCGTCCGGGTCGCAGTAGACGCGGGCGTAACCCCTCAACAAGTGCGCGATACCTTCGTTGCGCTCGTTGGTGATCGTCTCGGACTGATACACGTGCTCGTCCAGTTCGAGTGAGCGACCCGCAAAGCGCGACAGTCCGTTTCGCACGTTGTCCCAGCGTTCCTCCGCCGTTGCACCAGGTACGAGACTCGTCGTGGCGATCGCGCCTGAATTGACCATCGGGTTGCTGGTGTGGTCGGGTCGCAGCTCCACCGACATGACGGAGTTGAAAGGAAGTCCTGTCGCGTCCACCCCGAGCAATGACGCGGCCTTCGCCGGGCCGAGCATGTCGCACACCAGCGCGAACACGAAAGGCTTGGAGACGCTCTGGATGGAGAACACCCGGTCCGCATCGCCAACCGAAAAAAAGTCGCCGTGCGTGCCCGCGACACAGATTCCGAACAGCGATGGGTCGACCTCCGCCAGTGCGGGAATGTAATCCGCGACGACGCCCTCGCTCACCTCGCGAAAGCGCTCATAGGCACTCGTGACCAATGCGCGCACTTCGTCCCGCGCAGGGAGGGTGCCGGTGGAGACATAAGTCGCCTCGTGGGCGTGCGTACTGCGAGCTCGCGGATCGTTCATGGCAAACGCACTTCCGGAGATGAACCCTGACGATCCTTCGCTATGCCAGGGCCTTGCCGACCACTTCCACAGTCTCCCTGGAAAGACCCGGCGTCGAGGCAATGTTTTCGAGTGAAGCGCGCATCAGCGCACGGCGCCGTGGCTCGAAGCGCTTGTATCGTTCGAAATTGCGCACCATGCGTGAGGCGACCTGCGGATTGATCGCGTCCAGCGCTAACGATTGCTCGACCATGAGGTTATAGCCGGACCCGTCGGCGGCGTGGAAGTTGATCTGGTTTGCGCCGAAGCTGCCGAGCAGTGCATACACTTTGTTGGGATTCTTCAGGGTGAAGGCGGGGTGCGCGGTCAGCTGTTTGACGCGCGCAATGGTACCGGGAAGACGTGAAAACGCTTCCGCGCCGAGCCACTTGTCTACCACGAGCGGCTCGTCCTTCCACGTTGCATAAAAGGCGTCGAGGGCGGGACGTCGCTCTGCGCAATCGCAGTTGGCGATCGCCGTGAGCGCGGCGAGTGCGTCGCTCATGTTGTCCGCGGCCGAGAGTTGCGCAAGGCTCAGGCGGCGCGTCGAATCGACAGGCAATTCCATGAGGTACGCCAGGCACAGGTTGCGCAACGCGCGGCGGCCGATGGACACTGCATCGGCCCGATAGGGGCCGGGAGTCGCAAACAGCTCATAGCTCCGGCGTAAATCTGCCTCCAGCTGTTCTGCGATGAACCGGCGCATCGCCAGACGCGCAACGTGCACCGCTTCGGGGTCGATAGCCTCGTCCAACTGTTCGGCGATCACCACTTCGGATGGTAGGGCGAGCGCCTCTGCGGCGAACGCAGGATCCTGCGGTGCATCGCCCAGCACGCGCGACAACGCTTTCGCGAGGTACTCCGGGAACTGCAACGGCCGCCCGCCGAGATGATCACGAACGCCCCGGAGCAAGAGCTTCATCACGAGCCGCTGCCCGGCCTCCCAGCGATTGAACGGATCGCTGTCATAGCAGAGGAGGTGCTGAAGCGCTTCGTCGCTGTACTCGTGGTCGATGATCACGGGTGCGGAGAAGTTGCGGCCAAGCGAGGGCACCGGCCACGCAGGCACGTCAAGGAAGCGGAAAATCTCCGTCTCGTTGCGCAGCGACAGTACGACGCTCGTGACTAGCGCGGCGGTTTCGCCCTCCAGTCGCAACGGCAAGTCGCGGCCGCTGGCGTCGATCAGCCCGACCGTCAGCGGGATGTGCATCGGCAGCTTCGCAGGCTGTCCTGGAGTTGGCGGGCAACGCTGCGTAACCGTGAGCTCATACGTGCGAGTGACGGCGTCATAGCGGTCGCGAACCTCGAGGCGCGGCGTGCCGGCCTGTTGGTACCAGAGCTTGAATTGAGCGAGATCGAGGCCGCTCGCGTCCTGAATTGCGCCCACCAGGTCGTCGGTGGTGACTGCCTGCCCGTCATAGCGCCTGAAGTACAGATCGATACCCTTGCGGAATGCAGCCGCGCCGACGAGCGTTTGCATCATGCGCACCAGTTCCGCGCCCTTCTTGTAAATGGTGCCGGTGTAGAAGTTGCTGATCTGCTGGTACGACGGTGGTTGCACGGCGTGCGCCATGGGGCCCGCATCCTCTGGAAACTGGCCGGATCGCAGGTCGCGCACCGCCTGAATACGAATGACCGCCGGTGAATACCGATCTCCCGCGTACTGCTGTTCCCGAAACACGGTCAGCCCTTCCTTGAGCGCGAGCTGAAACCAGTCACGGCAGGTCACGCGATTGCCGGTCCAGTTGTGGAAGTACTCGTGCGCGACCGTTCGGTCGATGAAGGTGAAGTCTCCGTCGGTCGAGATGTCCGAGCGAGCGAGCACGAGCTTGGTGTTGAAGATGTTCAGGCCCTTGTTCTCCATGGCGCCGGCGTTGAAGTCGCCCACCGCAACGATGTTGTACTGGTCGAGGTCGACTTCCAGGTCGTATGTGTCCTCGTCCCATTTCATCGCATGCTTGAGTGACTGGAGCGCGAACTCGCACTGATCCAGCTTGCCGGGCTCGACGAAGAATTCGAGCTGCACCGTTCGGCCGGAGCGGGTCGTGAAGCTGTCGCGGCGGCTTTGGAGTTTGGCGGCGACAACGGCGAAGAGGTAGGAGGGCTTCGGAAAGGGGTCTTCCCATCTTGCCCAGTGCCGGTTGCCCTCGTCGCCGTGCGCCATCAAGTTGCCGTTGGCCAGCAGCACCGGGTACTGCGCCTTGTCCGCGTGCAGCGTGACACTGTACTTGCTCATCACGTCGGGTCGATCGGCAAACGGAGTGATCCGGCGAAAGCCGAGCGCTTCGCATAAGCTGAAGAATCCGGTGCTCGACGTGTAGATGCCCATCAGCTTGCTGTTGTTCTTGGGATTGATGCGGCTGACCGTCCTCAACATAAACGTGTCGGGTACACCCGGCACGATGAGCCTTCGGTCGTCGAGCGTGTAGTGATTCGGCCCAAGGCGCATGTCGTCGATGGTCACCGACTCAACTTCGATCTCGTCGAGATCCAACGTCAATGCGTTGCCGGAGTCCGTTGCCTTGCCATGGCGATTGACGACGAGCGTCGCCGCCACGCGCGCCTCGTCTTCGGCTACGAGATCGATGTCCAGATCGATCCGTGGGATCAGGAACGGCGGAGGCGTGTAATCCTTGAGGTAAACGGTTCGCTGCGTTTCGTCGTGCATGCCGTCACCTTGCTCGCATGCGTCAAAGATCCAGCTTCGTGCGAGCGTCTGCCACGATCATGTGAATGAAATGCAGCTTCTTGACGACCGGCTTGCACATCACAAACGGATAGAAGTCCGGCTGTCCCATGCTGCGCGCCATCTCGTTCAGGACCATCACGATTTCGATCCAGGCATTGAGGAGTGACAGCAGCCGGTCGGCCTGGGGATCATCGGGGTCGTAGAGCGCATCCCGGCTGAACGGCTCGATGTCGCACTGGAGATTCACGGCATCGATCCCAAAGCCCATCGCCGTGCCGAGACTGTCGACCACGTGGAGGTAGTGAGCCCAGGTCTCCGCCCAATCCTCCCATGGGTGCATCGTCGCATACGAGCTCACGTAAGAGTTCGCCCAGTCGGCAGGCGCCCCTTGCTTGTAATGACGCTGACACGCGTCGGAATAGCTCGCGCGCTCATCACCAAAGAGTTGGCGGAACGGCTCCAGCCAGCGGGTATTCCAGACGAGCCGGTCCCAGTAGTAGTGCCCGACCTCGTGGCGGAAGTGGCCGATCAGCGCGCGATAGGGTTCCCGCATTTCATACTTGACCTGCTCCCGCTTCGCGTCGTCTGCTTCCTCCACGTTGATCGTGATAAGGCCGCTCGAGTGGCCGGTCATCACCCGCGGCTCACCCGGCAGCGAGCGCAGGAAGTCGAACATCAGGCCGCGCTCCGGGTCCTCGTCCACCTTCGACTTCACCGGCAGGCCGAATTTGACGAGTTCGGACACCAAACGACGCTTGGCGATCTCGAGTTTCGCCCAATAGCGCGCATTGTCGGCGTCATTCAAATTGGGAATAGTGCGATTGAGCCGACAGGCAATGCAATATTCGCTGCTGTCGTCGGCGCCGGTCATCCAGTTGCAAATGGCGGGAGAGTCGCGGTTCGCGCAGAACTTCAATGCGTGGTCGCTTCCGTCAGTGCGCCAAGTGCCGGGCGTGGGGCCGGCGTCGAGTGCAACCAGCCGTCCTTCATCGGGCAGATAGCCGAGCGGCGACTTGCACGCGAGGCAGAGTGTGTTGCGGAAAAAAATGCGATTCGCGCAGCGGCACTGGTAGGAGCGTGCGTGGCGCGCTACACGCTCGTCGAGTTGCTTCAGCTGGGCATCAAGGCCCTTATTCAGCGATTCGAGCACACCCTGCATGGTCGTCTCCCATGACGGCGCCTCTATCTCGCCGCCGGTGATGGGGAATATTGCGCCTGGCGTGAGCAATTGTCGAAGCTTCGCCACATTCTCGAGGCTGGCTCGAATTATTGCGACACCAGCGAGATTTTGCCAGTCAAACGGCTCGCTTCGGAGGCTTTTTAGCGCGGGGTTGAACTGATGGTGACCGCGTCCGTAATTCAATCGTCTGGTGTACTCTTTGGCGCCAAGTTTCATTTCAATCAAGTCGAAAAACTCGTGTTTTGATCGGCGCGGCATCCGGGTGCCGCCCGACGTGTCAGCATTGGGAGGAGGAGCGCATGCTGAGAATCACGTCATTTCCGATCGCCCAATGCTGCGCGGTGATCCTCGCCTTTTTCGGCGGCAACATTGCGAACGCGGTTGCGGCCGATGCGCCGACCAATGTTCCTTCCCCTCCGCGCCAGCTGAGCCTCGCAGCGAAACCATGGACCGGCGACTTCGACGCCATGATTCAGCGTCGGATGATCCGTGTACTCGTTCCATATAGCCGCACACTGTTCTACAACGACAAGGGTCGCGAGCGCGGCATCACGGCAGAACTCGTCCGCGACTTCGAGCGTTACGTCAATCAAAAATACAAGACGGGCAAACGTCCGCTCACCGTATATCTGATCCCCACCACGCGAGACAAGCTTCTGCCGGCGCTGGTCGACGGGCTTGGCGACATTGCCGCCGGCAACCTCACCGTGACGCAAGAGCGTCAGAAGAGTGTGGACTTCATCGCCCAGAACGACCGAACCGTTCGCGAGATTGCCGTTACGGGACTGAATGGGCCTGCGCTCACGAACGTGGATTCGCTGAGCGGCGCCATCGTGCACGTACGCGAAGCCTCGAGCTATTACGAAAGTCTTCTCGCTCTCAACGAACGTTTGAGGTCCGCTGGCAAACCACCTGCGATTCTCAAGATCGTTCCCGACGCCCTGGAAGACGAAGACATGATGGAAATGGCCGATGGAGGTCTGATCGACGTCCTGATCGTCGACGACTGGAAAGCGAAGCTGTGGGCAAGTGTATTGCCGCATATTCGGCTGAACGATGCTATCTCTCTCCGCGATAACGCGCAGATCGGATGGGGCGTTCGCAAGGAAAGTCCCAAACTGGCAGCCGCCATCGCCGACTTCCACACGAGCTACGCGGCCAAACAGGGCCTATACGCCTATCGATTGAAGCGCGCGTCACAGCAGATCCGGCAGATCAAGGACCCAACGCAGACGTCAGACTGGAAGCGCTTCCAGCAACTGCTCGCGCTCTTTCGACGCTATGGTGAGCGCTACGGATTCGATCCAATCATGCTGGCGGCGCAGGGCTATCAGGAGTCGCAGCTCAACCAGGAGGCACGCAGTCACGTCGGCGCAATCGGCGTGATGCAATTGATGCCAGCGACAGGCGCGCAGATGAAGGTCGGAGACATCAGCGTCACGCAGAACAACATTCACGCGGGCGCGAAATACATGGACAGCCTGATGAGCGACTACTTTCCGGACGCGCGCTTCAGTGAAGGCAATCGTCCTCTCTTCGCGTTCGCGAGCTACAACGCCGGACCAGGAAATATCTCGCGAATGCGCAAGGAGGCGGCCAAGCGCGGCCTCGATCCCGACAAATGGTTCAACAACGTGGAGCTCGTCGTTGCCGAGAAGATCGGGCTCGAGACGACCACTTACGTGCGCAACATCTACAAGTATTACGTCACCTACAAGCTCTCACTGGACGCGCAGGACGCGCGGCAAAGGGCTATCCAGGGATTGACTGCCGACGCTGACAGGTCGCCGTCAGCGCAGTAGTGGAGGTGGCGCGTACTCCAGGCACATGGACTCGTGGATGAGATTGTTGCCCCTCGGCGCAAATTTTTTAAGGCGGCAGCCAATGATGTCAGCGCATCAAGCGGCGCGGTTTGACACACGCCGATGCGTTTGCTAAAAGGAGCTCCGCGCAGTTGTAAATTAATTCAACGCTGCGTAATGTCTGTTCGCGGAGCGGTTCGTGGAACACGGTGAGCCACATTTCAGCAAAGCACAGGAACTGCGCAGTTTCCTTTTTCTCTCGGTTGTAATGGCGCCAGTGCTCGCCGGTGCGGTGGTCGCGAGCTGGGGATTCCTCGTGTGGATGTATCAACTCGTTGCCGGCCCGCCCGGCAGTTGAAAACGCCTCCGCTGTATACCTGCGGCATTACGCAGCGGCATCCAAGGAACATCGAGATGTCCGAAGAACTTCACATCACGAGCCTCGTGGTCCATTCGACTCCAACACGAGTCGCGTATGTTTCGGAGTACATCGCCTCGATCCCGGGAACGATCGTCCACGCGGCGTCTCCTGCGGGCAAGCTCGTCGTCACGCTCGAAGCGAGCACAGCCCAGGAAATGATTTCCAAGGTCGTCGGCATTCAGCGCACCGACGGCGTGCTCTCTGCGGCAATGGTCTATCAATGTGCGGATAGCCTCGCGACGATGAATGAGGAGATTGCGGATGGCGACCGCTAGAAGGGACTTCATCCGACAGACCGCCGCGGCAGCCGCCGCCGCGGTGGCGGGTGTGACCCTGCCTGGCCTTGCGCAAGGCATCGACGCGGGAAAAGACACCGCGGATATCAAGTGGTCCAAAGCGCCGTGCCGCTTCTGCGGTACGGGCTGTGGCGTGATGGTGGCCGTGAAGGACAATCGCGTCGTCGCGACGCGCGGAGACACGGAAGCGGAAGTAAACCGTGGGCTCAACTGCGTCAAAGGCTACTTCCTGTCCAAGATCATGTACGCGGACGACCGTCTGACGACACCGCTGCTGCGTATGAAGAATGGCCGCTACGCCAAGGACGGTGAGTTTCAGAGCGTCTCGTGGGACATGGCCTTCGATGTCATGGCCGAGCAATTCAAGCGCGTGCTGAAAGACAAAGGTCCCACTGCCGTCGGTATGTTCGGTTCCGGGCAGTGGACGATCTGGGAAGGCTACGCGGCGTTGAAGCTTATGAAGGCCGGCTTCCGGTCGAATAACCTCGACCCCAATGCGCGGCACTGCATGGCTTCCGCGGCGGTAGGTTTCATGCGGACGTTCGGTGCCGACGAGCCGATGGGATGCTATGACGACATCGAGGCCGCAGACGCGTTCGTGCTGTGGGGCTCCAACATGGCCGAAATGCATCCCATCCTCTGGACGCGCGTGACGGATCGTCGGTTGAGCGGACGCAATGTGAAAGTGGCGGTGCTCTCGACATTCGAGCATCGCTCGTACGAGCTTGCGGACATCAAGCTAACCTTCACGCCACAATCGGACTTGGCAATTCTCAACTACATCGCCAACCACATCATCAGGACCAATCGCGTCAACCGCGACTTCGTCGACAAGCACACGACGTTCCTGCTAGGAAACGCGGACATCGGCTACGGGTTGCGTCCAGAGCATCCGCTGCAGGTTCGGGCCAAGAATGCCGGCGATGCCGGCGGTTCCAAGCCCATCGGCTTCGAGGACTACGCGAAGTTCGTCTCCTCATACGACCTCGATTCCACGGCGAAGTTGAGCGGCGTTCCAAAAAATCGCTTGGAGGCGCTCGCCGAGCTATATGCAGACCCCAAGACCAAAGTCACGTCGTTCTGGACGATGGGCTTCAACCAGCACACGCGCGGCGTGTGGTGCAACAACCTGGTCTACAACCTGCATCTGCTTACGGGGAAGATCTCGACTCCGGGCAACAGTCCCTTCTCGCTGACGGGGCAACCTTCGGCATGTGGTACGGCGCGCGAGGTGGGCACGTTCTCCCACCGTCTGCCCGCAGACATGGTCGTGACCAATCCCAAGCATCGCGCCGAGGCCGAGCACATCTGGAAACTGCCGGAAGGAACGATTCCCGGCGTACCGGGTTACCACGCCGTGCTGCAGAACCGGATGCTCAAGGACGGCAAGCTCAATGCCTATTGGGTGATGGTGAATAACAACATGCAAGCAGGCGCCAACCTGATGCAAGAGGGCTATCCCGGCTATCGCAACCCGGACGCCTTCGTCGTGGTATCGGACGTCTATCCGACAGTTACGACGCTCGCCGCTGACCTCGTGCTGCCTGCGGCGATGTGGGTCGAGAAGGAAGGGGGCTACGGCAACGCCGAGCGCCGGACGCACTTCTGGCATCAGCTCGTCACCGCTCCGGGCGAGGCCCGCTCCGACCTGTGGCAGCTGATGGAGTTCTCGAAGCGCTTCAAGATGGAAGAGGTATGGCCGCCCGAGCTGCTGGCCAAGATGCCCCCGTACCGGGGCAAAACGATGTATGACGTGCTGTATCGCAACGGTGAGGTGGATAAATTCCCTGCGTCGAAAGACGCAACGGGTTATGCGAATGATGAAGCAGCGAGCTGCGGCTTCTACGTGCAGAAGGGGTTGTTCGAGGAATACGCCAAGTTCGGTCGCGGACACGGCCACGATCTAGCGCCATTCGACACGTATCACGAAACGCGAGGCTTACGGTGGCCCGTAGTGAACGGCAAGGAAACGCTGTGGCGATATCGTGAAGGTGCCGATCCGTACGTTAAGCCGGGCACCGGATTCCAGTTCTACGGGTTCCCGGATGGCAAGGCGCGGATCTTCGCGCTGCCTTATGAACCGCCACCCGAGATGCCGGACAAGGAATATCCGTTCTGGCTGTCGACGGGCCGTGTGCTCGAGCATTGGCATTCAGGATCGATGACGCGCCGCGTACCTGAGCTTCATGCGGCGGTGCCGAACGCCGTCTGCTACATGCACCCGGAGGATGCAGCGCAGCTTGGCGTTCGGCGTGGCGTGGAAGTTGAGATTGCATCACGCCGCGGCAGCATGCGAACCCGCGTCGAAACGCGTGGGCGCAACAAGCCTCCGCGGGGACTCGTCTTCGTTCCATGGTTCGACGCAAGCCAGCTCATCAACAAGGTGACGCTGGACGCGACAGATCCAATTTCGTTCCAGACGGATTTCAAGAAGTGCGCGGTCAAGGTGGTCAAGGTGTGAAGAAGGAGTCTGCACCGCGGATGCGCCTCCGTCCGATAATTCCCCTCGTCGCGCTATTCGCATCGCTCGCGTGGGGGGCGCCTGAACAGGCTTTAGTCGACCCGATGCGCGGTCGGGTAGCGATTCCCGACGAGACGAAGCCGCCCCTTCTGCGGAATGCGGTAAACGATGATGCGCGGCGACCGCGCAATTACGAGTGGCAGCCGCCGATCATTCCGCATCGCGTGGATGGCTATCAGATCGACCAGAATTTCAACAAGTGCCTCGATTGCCACGCGCGCGGCAAGACGGAATTTTCGCAAGCGATTCCGGTGAGCGCCACCCACTACATCGATCGCAGCGGCACGGTGCTCGATCACGTCTCGACACGACGCTATTTCTGCATGCAGTGTCACGTACCGCAAGAGCCCGTGCAGCCGCTGGTAGGTAATTCATTCCGCAACGCTGGCGCCTTGAACGTCGACGCGCAACCGACGCCGCGCGCGCCGGCGAAGTAGGGGACAGACCCCATGCTTGCGCTGATCCGCCGGTACTGGACGATCATTCGCCGGCCGAGCGTGCATTGGAGCCTCGGCTTCCTGACGGTGGGCGGGTTCATTGGCGGCATCGTCTTCTGGGGCGCATTCAACACGGCGATGGAGTTCACGAACACCGAGTCGTTTTGTACTGGCTGTCATGAGATGCACGACAACCCGTACGCCGATCTCAAGAACACGATTCACTACACAAATCGCTCCGGCGTGCGCGCGATGTGTTCCGACTGTCACGTTCCGCACGAATGGACGGTCAAGATGGCGCGCAAGATGCAAGCCTCCAAGGAGGTGTGGGGCAAGGTCTTCGGGACCGTGGATACACCGGAAAAATTCGAGGCCAAGCGATTGGAGCTCGCCCGCCACGAATGGGCACGTTTCAAGGCGAACGATTCTCTGGAATGCCGCAACTGCCATAACTACGACTACATGGACTTTACGCGACAGAGCGTGCGCGCGCAGAACATGCACTCGACGTACCTGGCGAGCAAAGAAAAGACATGCATCGATTGCCACAAGGGCATTGCGCACAAGCTTCCGTACATCCCGCCGGGTCAAGCGCCCACCGATACTCCCGGGCAGATCGTACCGAAGGATGATGCGAAAGCGCAGGCAACGTCGGTCAGCAGCGGGGTCAACTAGACCTGGCCGCCGAGTCAAGCGACATCCGTTCCGTCAGCCCTTCAGCCGTCTCCCGTCCGTCACCCTTCAGCCGTCACCACGAATTGGTTCAGCGTTGATGTACCGTACGCGCTGGACGAATCCATTCGAGGAGTTTCATGAGCAAGCCACGATTGATTTACTTCGACTTCGCAGGCAGCCGCGGCGAGGAGTGTCGCATCGCACTGCACTTGGCCGGCGTTGATTTCGAGGACGTACGCGTCAAGAGCCGCGACTGGCCCGCCATGAAGGCCGACATGCCCTTCGGCGCGATGCCCGTTCTCGAGATGCCAGGCAAATTGCCTCTTGCGCAGTCCAACGCCATCCTCGTGTTCATCGGACGTCAGCATCGACTTCATCCAACGGATGCCTTCGAGGCGGCGCAGCACGAAGCGCTGATGTGTGCCGTCGAAGAGCTGCGTCATACGATCACGCCCGTGCTGCGCATTAGCGACCCCGAGCAGAAGCGCCAAGCGCGCGAGGCACTTGCGGCCAACGAGCTCAGCACCTGGGGTCACCAAATTGAACGCCAGCTTGGTGACGGTCCGTTCGTGGGTGGCGCGATGCTGCAGGTTGCGGATCTCAAGCTCTACATGGCGGTACGATGGCTGACCACCGGAACCATTGATCACGTGCCCACCACCGTGTTTGACGATTGCCCGAAGCTGCTGCGCCTGTACCACGCGGTGGGCGAGCATGCCGGCGTGAAGGCATGGTTGGCCAAGTCTGCGCGTTGATTGGCCGACGCGTAATTACTTAATCGCCATCGATCTCACATTCGGTCCACTTATGCCGATGCTGAATTGCAGCGATGACTGCGGAGCGCTGTGAACATTTCGCGCTGATTGGCGACCCGGCGCCCGCCGGTGATGGGTGCATCGAATGCCTGTCACTCGGCGAAAAAGATTGGGTCGCGCTCCGCTTGTGCCTGTCGTGCGGGCACGTAGGGTGCTGCGAGGACTCGCGACATGCGCACGCGCTTGCGCATTTTCAGGCAACCGGACATTCCATCATCCGGCCTTTGAACGACAACGAGCGATGGACATGGTGCTATCACCATAATCGCTACTACGCGGAATTGGCGCAGGGTTCGAGAGTTCGCTTCCGCAAGTCGACCATCGAACAACTCGGTCGGTTCATCGCTGGACTTTTTCGCGGCAGGTAACGCAGGTCTCACTGGCTACCTTCAGCACGAGCATGGGCGCCTCGCCAATGGATGTTCCGGCAGCAGACGATGCACTCGTGCGCAGCGGCTTTCCAGCGCACTGGAAGCCGATGGATCGTGCTGACGCGGCTCGGTTGGATTGGCGGGCCGAAGGCATCGATCTTCCGTACGTCATCCTGATCACGGGCCGCTGCGGAAGCACTCACCTCGCGAGCATGCTCGCCGCGAGTGGCGCTTGTGGACAGCCGATGGAGTATTTCAACGAGATGTACGTGCCTGATCTGGAGGAGGCGGCACGCGCGCACTCGATCGGAGAATACATCGTGCATCTCGCGCGCTCGCGATCGAGCAATGGACGATTTGGTATGAAGATCGACCACTGGCGCTGGGAGAGGCTGCGGACTTTTGTTGACGTCGATGCGCTGTTCCCTCGTGGGCGGTCGGCGTTCTTCCTGATGACGCGGGAAAACATCGTCGCACAGGCTTATTCGTTCGCCACTGCCCGCGCCACAGGAATCTGGCATGACCATGCCGAAGCGCCCGCATCGAGCGAGCGCAGCTATTTGCCCTCGGACGCAGAGCTCCTGCGCGAGTTGACGCTGATCGCCCTGGGCGAGAGTGGTCTGTTGCGTTACCTCGAAGAGTCCAGGCGGCCGGCGATGCGCTTGACCTATGAAGCCCTGATGCGCGACACGGAGGGTGTGCTGCGCCAGGTTGGCGAGGCTTTGGGTGTGGGCACGGTACGGTGGAATCGTCCAGCTCCCACACTATCGAACGTCCGGCGCATCAACTATTCGCGGCGTGACGAGCGAATGATGGAATTCAGGACACGCTTCGCATCCGAGATCGAGTTTCTCGCGAAGCGTCGCCAGGACTTTCCGTACGATGCCTTCCGAGCGGACGTCCTGAAGGCGCGCGGCATTGACGTTGCCGCGTGGCCGGAACCGGAGAAGAGTTAGCGTTACGCGACGTCACTGTGAACCTTGCGGGCCTTCGCGACCTCACGTCAAATCGAACACGCCCATCGCGCGCAGGCGCGAAACGATCCTTTCGGCAGCTTCATCGGGAGGCGTGATTACGGTGTGGATATTCACCTCGGCGTTCTCCGGGGGCTCGTACGGCGAATCGATGCCGGTGAAGTTCCTGAGCATTCCACGCCGCGCCTTTTCATAAAGGCCCTTGGTATCGCGACGTTCGGCGACCTCGAGCGGCGTGTCCAGGAATACTTCGCAAAATTCGTTAGCTTCGAGGAGTTCGCGCGCCATACGCCGCCCGGCGCGGAACGGCGAGATGAATGCAACGATAACGATCAGTCCGGCATCGGCCATGAGCCGCGCGACTTCGGCAACGCGTCGAATGTTCTCGACTCGATCTCTTTCCGTGAAGCCCAGATCGTTGTTGAGTCCATGGCGCAGGTTGTCGCCGTCGAGCAAGCATGTGTGAAGCCCCATCGCGTGGAGTTTCTGCTCGACGATATTCGCGATGGTCGATTTGCCAGAGCCCGATAGTCCGGTAAACCACACCACGCACGGCTTATGCTGATTGATCGCCGCATGGTCCCGCTTCGTCACACCCACTGCCTGCCAGTGGATATCCTGCGATCGTTGAGGGGCAACGGGTGGAGCGTCCACGGTACCCTTCTTGTTGAAGTCCGTATTCATCAGGATGAAGCCGCCCCGGGAATCGTAATCACGCATTGCGGATTTTAAGCGCACCCATCAGCCGACGCGCCGCAGCGGTTGGCGCTCCTGTCGCTCCGCGGTCCGTTCCGCGTCGCGCATCCACGTTTCAGCGGCGGCGGCGTCGAGCGGCCGACTCAGCCAATAGCCCTGTGCCATGTCACACCCGAGCGATCGGAGCCGCTCGAATGTGGGCTCGTCCTCGACGCCCTCGGCGATGACGAGCAGCCCCATGTTGTGTCCGAGCTCGATCGTCGAGCGAACGATGATCTCGTCGTCGCGATCCGCGGCCAATCCCATCACGAACGACTTGTCGATCTTGAGTTGCTGCACGGGCAGATTGCGCAGGTACGCGAGCGAGGAATAGCCGGTGCCGTAGTCATCGATCGCAAGCTTGCATCCAAGGGCGTGCAGCCGTTCGAGGTTCCTGATCGCACGGCCCGGGTCGTCGAGAATCGCGCTCTCGGTGATCTCGAACGAAAACCATGCGGGCGAGCAGCCGTGGTGGTTCACGCGCTCCTCGAATCGGTCGGGCAATTCGGAGTCGATCAGGTCGCGCGCGGAAAGATTGATCGAGACGTTGACGGGCAGGTCCCGTCGGCGCCATGCACCGCATTGCGCGACCGCTCGATCGATGACCCATTGCGTGATGACCCGGATGTAACCGGTCTGCTCCGCGAAGGGCACGAACTCGGACGGAGGCACGAGGCCTCGCGCGGGATGTCGCCAGCGCACGAGTGCCTCGACATGATGATCAGCCGCGACCCCCAGCGACACCTTCGGCTGATAGACGAGCATGAGCTCATCGCGGTCGATGGCCTTCCGCAGATCGCTCATCAGCGAAAGACGGTCGAGGCTGTGCTGGTCGTATTGATCGTCCCAGGCGACCACGCCGCGACTGGTGCGCTTTGCCTCGTACATCGCGACGTCGGCATGCCGCAACAGCGTCGACGCGTCGTTGCCGTGCTCGGGAAATCCGGCAACGCCGATGCTCGCACGCACGTCGACGACGTGACCTTCGAGACTCATCGGCGCTTCCAGCACGCGGAGGATGGCTTCGCCTGCACGCGTGGCCTCCTCGAGCGAAGCCCCCGGAAGCAGGATCGCGAATTCGTCGCCGCCGAGCCGCGCGACGGTGTCGCTCGCGCGCCGCACGACCGCCCGCAACCGTGCCGCAACCTCGCACAGCAGCGAGTCGCCGATCGCGTGACCAAGCGTGTCGTTCACGTAGCGAAAGTGGTCGAGATCCATCAGGAGCACCGCGACCGGTGAGCTCGAGGCGATCGACGAACCGAGCGCCTCACCGAGATAGTTCGCAAAGCACGCGCGATTGGGAAGGTTCGTCAGTCCATCGCGATACGCAAGCTCGGTAATGCGCGATTCACGCTTCGCGATGCCTTTCTGCATCGAACGAAACGCCGTCGCGAGATCGCCAATCTCGTCGTTGCGCGACTGGCGCGGCAACACCGAGTAATCGCCCGCCGCAATGCGTCGCGCAACACCTGCAAGGTCGCGCACCGGACGGCCGATCCCGCGCGCAATCACGATGCTCGCGGCGATGGATACGAGAATGCCGAGCAGCGATATCAGCGCAAGCCGACGCTGCAGTTGCCGGTACGGCTCGAGCGCCTCGGACAGCGGTTCCTGCAGCACTGCGACAACATCCTGGTTCCGCTGCGACGAAAGCTTGAGAACGCGCGTGATCGCCTCGTCGCCGTTTCCTGCCTTGCCATCGAAGTCGGTCGCCGCGAAATGGCCTGCATTCATGTCGGCCAGGAGCAGACGCCGTCCTTCGTCGTCGAGCGTGGTCGCCTGAATCCGCCAATCGGCGTCGACGGGCCGCGTCATGAACGAAACCTGGAGACGCGTCAGGCGATGCAGTTCCTGAGCGAGCGCGTCGTCCACTTTGAAGCCGACGGCGAGCCATGCCACCGGGAGCGGCGCCAGTATTGGCACGACGACGAGTTGATGCACTTGTCCTCGCATCACAACCATCGCCGGCGATTTTTCACGACCATCGGTGGTTTCAAGCAGATCGGGGAATGCAAACCGCTGGCCCGTCGTTGTTCCCGC
>Ga0070664_100001772_pt1 | contig 17304 bp, 16 predicted proteins | sample KBSC73metaG_FD_65863 | JGI IMG/M metagenome (GOLD analysis project Ga0070664, IMG submission 65863) | Corn rhizosphere microbial communities from Kellogg Biological Station, Michigan, USA - KBS C7-3 metaG | ecosystem: Host-associated > Plants > Roots > Rhizosphere > Soil ... | reverse complement strand
TGGGAGGACGACACCACTTTCGTCGTCGAGACCATCGGGCTCGACGAGAAAACGTGGCTCGACAACGCCGGCAATCCACATAGCAACGACATGAAGGTCATCGAGCGGTACCAGCGGATCAACGAGGGCACGATGGAGCTGACCGTTACCATCGACGATCCAACGGCCTACACGAAGCCCTGGATCGGCCGTAACAAGCTGCCGTTGAGACTGATCCCGTCGAATGTCGATCTGATGGAGATGATCTGCTCGGCGACAGAGGCGCAGGAATACAAGAAGAACATGGGCAAGTAGGAAACCATGCCGTCTAACTCCATCGCGATCCCCGCGGGGCTCACGCGCTATCTGCAGAGCGCGGCCCGCATCATCTTCGGATTCCTCGTGCTTCGCCACGGGATGGAGCAGGCGTTCGCGTTCCCGGAGGCGAGCGCCGCGGCCCGGATGTCCTTCGAAGGGGTGATCGAACTGATCGCGCTGCCTGCCGGCGTGCTGATCATGCTCGGGTGGTTCACCAGACAGACGGCGCTGCTGCTTGCGATCGGCTACATCATCCTGTTCTTCGTCGGTCCGCTCACTCAGGGCCCCTTTCCGCATCGCAACGGCGGCGACCCGATTCTCCTGAACGGCTTCTTCTTCCTGTACCTCGCCGCGGCTGGTGGCGGCGCGTGGAGCGTGGATCGCCTGCGCGGGCGCGACTCGTACGACGAGAAATGGGCGCCGATCGCTCTCGGCGTCTTGCGCATCGCCGCCGGCTGCCTGTTCATCATGCACGGCCTGGAGAAATTCTTTGCTGTCGGCGGCGGCCGGATCGACCGCGACATCATGACGATGCGCGGCCTGGCCGGATGGCTGGAGTCTTTTGGCGGTCCGCTTGTTATTCTGGGGTTGTTCACGAGACCGGTTGCCTTCATCCTGTCAGGCGAGATGGCCGTTGCGTATTTCAGGTCATGGGCGCCGCGCGGTTTCTGGCTGAGCTTCCAGCAACCTGGAATGGAAGCCTCGATTTTGTTTTGCTACCTTTTCCTGTTCTTGTGGGCTGCGGGGCCGGGTGCCTTCAGCCTCGACGCTCTGTGGCGACGTCGATCGACTGAAACTCGCACGACTCGCGCATCGACTGTGCCGTCAAACACCCCGGGAGGATCGCTATGAGACCACGCACGGGACTGGCCACTATCACGCTCCTTGTGCTGTTGACGGGAACGATGACGGCGCAGTGGGTGAACTATCCGTCGAAGAATATCCCGCGCACGGCTGACGGCAAGCCGAACATGAAGGCGCCGCCGCCGCGCACGGCCGACGGTCATGTCGATCTGTCCGGCATCTGGGATGCCGGCAACATGATCTACTTCCACAACCTGGCGCAGGGACTGAAGCCGGACGCCGTGCAGCTCACACCGTGGGCGGCCGCGATCCGCAAGTCGCGCATGGACCGCAATCACGTCGACGATCCGTACGGCTACTGCCTGCCGCTCGGCGTGCCGCGTCAATATACCCGCAGCCCGTTCAAGATCGTCTACACGCCGCAGATGATGATCTTCCTGCACGAGTCGATCGTGGGGAACACGTTCCGCCAGGTCTTCACGGACGGACGGCCGCTGCCGAAACTGAGCGAGGTCGAGCCGGCGTGGCTCGGGTACTCGGTGGGCCACTGGGAAGGGGACACGTTCGTGGCGGAGAGCACCGGCTTCCGCGATCGAGGGTGGCTCAGCGCGCGCGAGGCGTGGCCCAACAGCGATGCGTTGAAAGTCACCGAGCGTTGGAATCGGCCGGACTTCGGCCACGCCAACGTCACCGTGACGATTGACGATCCGAAGGCATATCTCAAGCCCTGGACGAACACAATTCCTCTCGAGCTGCTCGCCGACACCGAGCTGCTCGACTCGTACTGCGACAACCAGCAGAGCATCCTCAAGACGTGGAGTGCAGGTCCGCCGCCCGCGGAGCCGCCCAGCGGGGGAGCCCGATAGAGCATTGTTGATTTCAGGATCTTTGATTGTTGATTGGTTGTTGATTCGCGATTTCTGATTGAGAGGAGCGCATGATGCGTGGTCTCGCGCTATTCGTTGCCGGTATTCTCGTTGGAGCCTGGGTTCAGACAGGTGTTGCGCAGAGCGAGAAGACGGGCGTGTGGCTGAACCATGTGGGAATCGCCGTTCCCGACATTCCTGCGGCGGCGGCGTATTACACGGACAAGATGGGGTTCAAGGAAGCGTTCCGCAACACGAATCAGCAGGGACAGCCGACGGGGATCTACATGCAGATCAGTCGCGATACCTTCCTGGAGATTCAGCAGGCCAACGAGCAGCGGCCCGCGGGAGTAAGCCACTTCGGGCTTGTCGTGGACAACATGAAGACGGCGGTCGCGGCCTTCAAGGCACGTGGGGCCACCGCGGCAGAACCGGGTCCACCCAGCGGATTCTCGAAAGCGATCTTGTCGAACGTGACGGATCTCAATGGCCTCCGAATCGAGCTGGCTGAGTTGACTCCGGACTCGCTGCAACGCAAAGCGATGAATAGCTGGAAGTAGGAGCGGTGTCGTTCCAGGTTCCAGATTTCGGGTTTCGGGTTCGCGGTCCAGGTTCCAGGTTCCGGGCTGGCGTGGCCGCGACGGCAGCGCTGTGGCTCGTGAGCGCCACTCTGGTTGGCGGCCAGGCTGCGGCACGGCCGCCACTCGCCGAGGAGGTTTTCAAGAACGTCCAGGTCTTGAAAGGCATGCCGGTCGATCAATTCATGGGGACGATGGGGTTCTTCTCCGCGGCCCTTGGGATGAATTGCACCGACTGCCACGTCGACGAAAGCGGGGGAAGCTGGGCGAAGTACGCGGATGACAACGACCTGAAGCGCACGGCGCGGCGCATGGTGCAGATGGTCGCGGGCATCAACAAGGGCAATTTCGCCGGCAGGCAGGTCGTCACATGCAATACCTGCCATCGCGGCAGCACGAAGCCGAACGTGATGCCGAGTCTCAATCTGCTTTATGGCTCGCCACCGCCCGACGAGCCGGGCGATCCATTCGAAGCGACGGCGGGCCAGCCTCCGGCCGATCAGGTATTCGACAAGTATCTGAAGGCGCTCGGCGGCACCGATCGCCTGGCGAAGCTCACCAGCCTCGCCGCAAAGGGTACCTACAAGGCATTCGATGATGCCGACAGCAACCCGATGGACATCTACGCGCGGGCGCCGGGCCAGCGCACGACGATCGTCCACACATTGAACGGCGACAGCACGACCGTCATCGACGGCCGCAATGCATGGATCGCAGCGCCCGAGGCGGAGAAGCCGGTGCCGCTGCTCGAAATCACGGGGCAGGATCTCGACGGGGTGAAGCTCGAGGCATCGCTGGTCTTTCCCGGTGGAATCAAGAGCGTGGCGACGAAGTGGCGCGTGGGTCCGTCGGCGCTCATCGACGACAAGGAAGCGCTCACAGTTCAGGGGACGACCGCTGCAGGTGCGACGGTCACGTTGTGCTTCGACGCCGAGTCAGGATTGTTGACGCGTCTGATCCGTTTCAGCGACTCGCCCGTGGGGAGACTGGTGACGCGCGTGGATTATCAGGACTACCGTGAAGTCGCCGGCGTGAAGATGCCGTTTCACTGGACCGTGAGCTGGTTGAGCGGACGATCGGTGTTCGAGTTGAGCAACGTGCAGCCGAACGTGGCAATCGACGCCGCGCGATTCGCGAAGCCCGCACCCGCACCCCGCAAATAGGGCATTGTTGATTAACGAATCTACAATCACAGATCGTTGAATCAAAATGTAGCCACACCGGATCGGGAGAAGGCGATGTCAGAGAAGCTGTCGGTCGATCGTCGTGACTTTCTCAAGAGCGCGGCCGTCACCGGAGCGGCCGCACTCGTGCCCGGCGCCGTTACAGGGCAGTCCGGCCAGGCTGGCCAGCAGGCAGGCAGGGGCGGGCCTTCAGGGCCGCCTGCTCAGGCGAGTGCCCCCGTCGCACCGCGCGAAGTCGACCCCTCCGACGGCGGGGAAGTCATCACCACCGATCGTCCGGGCGGCGACTTCATGGTCGACGTCCTCAAGACGCTCGACTTCGAGTTCGTGGCGTCGAATCCCGGATCGAGCTTCCGCGGCATCCACGAATCGATCATTAACTACGGCGGCAACTCGAAGCCCGAGTTCATTACGTGCTGTCACGAAGAGTCCGCGGTCGCGATGGCCCATGGCTACTACAAGGCCGAGGGCAAGCCGATGGCGGTGCTGTGCCATGGAACGGTGGGCATGCAGCACGCCGCGATGGCGATCTACAACGCGTACTGCGACCGCGTGCCGGTCTACATCATGGCGGGCAACTCGCTCGATGCCACACTGCGCCGGCCGGGCGTGGAATGGGCGCACAGCGTCCAGGATGCGGCCGCGATGGTCCGCGACTTCATCAAGTGGGACGACCAGCCGATCTCGCTGCCGCACTTCGCCGAGTCGGCAATGCGCGCGTACAAGGTCGCGATGACGCCGCCGACGATGCCGGTGCTCCTCGTGCTCGATGGAGGGCTGCAGGAGGATCCGATCTCGCCGGAGGTCACTTCGCGGCTTCGCATTCCGAAGCTCACTCGGGCGACGCCGCCGCAGGGCGATTCCGGCGCCGTCGCCGAAGCGGCGCAACTGTTGGTCAGTGCACGCAATCCGGTGATCGTGGCCGATCGCGCGGCGCGCACGCCTGCTGGCATGCAGCGGCTCGTCGAGTTGGCCGAGGCGCTTCAGGCGCCGGTCATCGATCAGGGTGGGCGGATGAACTTCCCGTCGCGGCATCCTCTCAATCAGACCGGCAACGCCCGGCAATTGATTGCCGACGCGGACGTCGTGCTCGGTCTCGAGTTGACCGACTTCTGGGGAACCGTCGGCGCCGTTCGCGACGGGCTGACCCGCACATCGCGATCGCTGGTGAAGCCAGGCACGAAATTGATCAGCATTACGGCGCTCGATCTCGCGACCAAGGGCAACTACCAGGACTTCCAGCGTTACCCGGAGGTCGACGTGGCGATGGCGGCCGATGCCGAGGCCACGTTGCCCGCGTTGACCGAGGCGTGCAAGCGGCTGATTCCCGCCGACAAACGCACGGTGTTTCAAGATCGCGGCAAGCGGCTGGCCGAAGCTCACACGACCGCGCTCGATCGCGCGCGCGCTGAGGCGTCGTACGCGTGGGACTCGAGTCCAATCAGCACGGCGCGGTTGACGATGGAACTGTGGGGTCAGATCAAGAAGGAAGACTGGTCCCTGGTTGCCGAGAGCGGCATCATGAGCGACTGGACGGCGCGCCTCTGGAGTCGCGACAAACACTACCAGTCGCTCGGCGGTTCGGGTGGCGCCGGCGTGGGCTACGGCGCGCCGGCGGCGATTGGCGCGGCGCTCGCCAACAAGAAGCATGGACGACTGTCGGTCACGATCCAGGGTGACGGCGACTTCCTCTATGCGCCAGGCGTCTGGTGGACCGCCGCGCATCACCGGATTCCGCTGCTCGCCGTGATGCACAACAACCGCGCTTATCACCAGGAGGTCATGCACGTGCAGCGCATGGCCAATCGGCACAACCGCGGCATCACGCGCGCGCACATCGGCACGACGATCGAGGACCCCAACGTCGACTTCGCGAAGATCGCGCAGGGCATGGGCGTCCACGCGCAGGGACCGATCACCAACCCGAATGATCTGGCGCCGGCGATCGCGCGAGCGCTGGAGGTCGTCAAACGCGGTGAGCCGTCGCTCATCGATGTCGTGACGCAACCGCGGTAGCGAAGGAACGGAGAGTCTGTGAAGAGTTTTTGGGAGTTGAGAGTTGGAGGTTGGGCGTTAACGCTGATGCTTCTGACCGTCGCATCCGTGGCCGCTGCGCAGGTCCAGACGCCTTCGCCGCAGCCGGCAGCTACGCCCTCGGGCAACGCTGATGAAGGGAAGAAGCTCTTTCTCAGCTACGGCTGTTACCAATGTCACGGCCGCGAAGCACAAGGATCGAGCGCAACGGGGCCGCGGCTGGGGCCGCGACCGATTGCGTTTACGACATTCAGCCGCTACGTGAGGCGGCCGACGGGCCAGATGCCGCCGTATACGGCCAAGGTTGTCAGCGACGCCGATCTGGCTAACATCTATGCGTACGTACAGAGTCGGGCGACGCCGGCGGCCGCGCAGTCGATCCCGCTGCTTCGGGAGCCGTAGCACGCCGCTTACGGAGGGTCTTGTGAGAATCACGTTCGCATTTCTGGCAGTCGTCGGTCTTCTGAGCGCGACGCAGCCGCTGGCCGCGCACCACGGTGCCGCCAGCTTCGACACTGAAAAGGAGCTCACCCTCAAAGGGACGGTCACGGAATGGATCTGGGCCAATCCGCACTGCTTCCTGAAGTTCGACGCAAAGGACGATACCGGCACGGTGAGAAACTGGGTGGTGGAGACCCAGAACCCGACCGACATGTCGCGCCGCGGCTGGGCGCGACTATCGTTCAAGGTGGGCGACGAAGTGACCGTCACGCTTCAACCGGTGAAGAGTGGTGCGCCAGTCGGGCGCATCCGGAGTGTCGTCCTCGCGAACGGCGAGACGCTGGGTACGGGCGGAGGGGCGCCACCAGCAGCGGCGCCTGCGAAATGAAACCCGCGCCGGGTCCAAAAAGCAGGACCCGCCTACGCTGCCTATGAACGCTCGTAGGCCGGGTCTTGCCTTGCAGACCCGGCGTTCCTGGCCGAATAAACCAGGCAGATGATGCGCCGACATTCTGCGTACCCACTCGCCGCGCTGATGTTCGCTGGTGTCTTCTGCCTGGGCCTGGGCGCCAAAGCACTGCTGGCTGCGGTGTCGCAGCAGACGCGCGCGAGCGCGAGCGGAGAACTGGACCTAGTGGCGGTCCGCCCCGACTTCTACATGATCGCCGGCGCCGGCGGTAACGTGGCCGCGCAACTCGGTCCGGCGGGTGTCGTGCTGGTGGATACCGGTTCAGCACCGATGGCGGATGCGGTGGTGGCTGCGGTCAAGCGGCTGACGGACCGTCCAATTCGCTACGTCATCAACACCAGTGCCGACGCCGATCACGTGGGTGGCAACGAGAAACTCTCGAAGGCAGGGCAGACGATTCTCGGCCATCAAGGGAGCAGCGGCGTCAGCGAGGACGTCTACACCAGCGGCGGGGCCGCCAGCGTCCTCGCGCACGAGAATGTGTTTACCAGAATGAGCGCGCCTCAATCGCCCTTTCCTTTTGCTGCGCTGCCCACGAAAACCTATTCGGGTCGCAGTTATCCCATGTATCTCAACGGCGACGGCATTCAGGTCATGCACATGCCGGCTGCGCGCTCGGACGGCGACAGCATTGTCTTCTTCAGGCGCGCCGATGTGATCGTGAGCGGTGACATCGTTGATACGAACCGCTTTCCAATGATCGATGTAGCGAAAGGTGGCAGCATCCAGGGGGAGCTCGACGCCTTGAATCGTCTCCTGGAAATGATGATCCCGCCCTTCCCACTCAGATGGCGGGACGAGCGTACTTATGTGGTCCCTGGACATGGATTCGTCGCCGACTACGGCGACGTGGTCGAGTACCGGAACGTGGTGACGATCGTGCGCGACCGAATCGCGGACATGGCAGCCAGGGGCATGACACTCGAGCAGGTGAAGGCAGCCGATCCTGCGAAGGGGTTCCGAAGACGGTATGGCGCAGAGGCCGGCTCGTGGACTACGGACATGTTCATCGAAGCTGTTTTCAACGGGTTCAATGGCCAGAAATGAAGTCCTCCTTCGCCGCGCTCCTGGTAAGCCTCCTGGCGACGGCCGCGGCCGGCGCGCAAGGCCGCGCTACGCAAACGCCGCTCTCGACGGCTCGCGCCGATGCTCCGATCGAACTGACCGGGTACTGGGTGTCAGTCGTCACGCAGGACTGGCGATGGCGCATGGTCACGCCAGCGAAAGGCGACTACGCGAGCATTCCAATTACGCTCGAAGCGAAGAAGGTGGGCGACAATTGGGACCCGGTTAGAGACGAAGCGGCCGGTGAGCAATGCAAGTCGTACGGAGCCCCCGCGCTGATGGCCGTTCCCACCCGTTTGCGGATCACCTGGCAGGACGCCAGCACGCTCAAGGTCGAGACGGACGCCGGCACTCAAACGCGTCTGTTCTACTTTGGCGATAAGAGACCGCCACGCGGGGCGCCGACCTGGCAGGGAGAATCGACAGCCCGATGGGAAAGACCACCCGCGGCCCGAGGTGCAGCCTCGAAAGCCGGATCGTTGAAGGTTGTCACGTCGCATTTGCGTCCTGGGTACCTGCGCAAGAACGGAGTGCCCTACGGCGCCGACGCGGTGCTGACCGAATACTGGGATGTGTCTGCTGATCCGAATGGCGATCAGTGGATCACGCTGACCAGCACGGTGCAGGACGACAGATATCTCCGCGAGCCTTGGGTGACCGCGCTCAATTTCAAGAAGGAACGCGACGGCGCCAAGTGGGATCCAACGCCGTGTTCGGCCCGGTGATTCCGTCCGTCGTGTCTGGCTGTAGCCGGACTCAGGAGCTGGACTCATGAATCCCTATAGGGTGGGAGCACTCGTCCTCGCAGGAATGCTCGTCAGCGTTCCGGCGTTTGCGCAGTTCGATCTCACGGGAAAGTGGGCGTCGCGATCCAGCCAGGATGCGCAGGAGCGCGGACCCGGTCCCGATCCGGTCGATTACCTGGGACTGCCGCTCAATGACGAGGGACGTGCGCGGGCACTGAGCTACAACTACTCGATGTTGTCGCTGCCCGACGGGCAGTGCGGCTATCACACGCCGTTCTACATCGTGCTCGGCCCATTCGGTCTTCATATCTGGAACGAATTCGATCCGGTCTCTGCCAAGCTGGTGGCCTGGAAGATCGGCGCGTGGGTCGATCGCGACGTGACGACGATCTGGATGGATGGGCGTCCACATCCCTCGCCCAACGCTCCTCGGACGTACGGCGGCTTCACGACTGGACGGTGGGAAGGCAACACGCTCGTAACCACCACGACACATATGAAGGCTACTCAGATCCGGCGCAATGGCGCTCCCGTCAGCGATCAGGCGACGATGACGATGTATGTGTTTCGCCATGGCGACCTCCTGACGATTCGGGCGGTCATGGACGATCCTGTCTACTTCTCGGAGCCGCTGGTGCGGAGCCGGGTGTGGGCACTGGATCCCGACGGGAATCTGAACCTGGGAAACGGTGTGGCATCGCCGTGTGAGCCGATCGCGGAGCTTCCCGTTGCCGATTCGGCGGACATCGTGCCGCACTATCTGCCGGGACAAAATCCGTTCGTGAAGGAGCTCACCGAGCGGCACAACATTCCGGTCGAGGCCGTCCTTGGTGGCGCGGAGACGATGTATCCCGAGTACCGCAAGAAGTTAAAGGACTACGTGCCTCCCGCGATCTGCAAGCGCTATTGCGGTTGCGGTGGACTTGGTGTGCCTTGCATCGAGGATGGGACGGGCGTCCCTAAGTGAGTGGTTTTGCCTGTGACCTAGTGGAAAGGGGCCCGTTATCCGCGAGCAGGTGTTCGACAAAACAGATGCATGAACGGGGCGCCCTACTCGTTGCGGAGCTGAAAAAAGACGAGGACATATCCGTCGGCATCGGTGATCGCGAATCCCCACAGCCCCTTTTCGACGAACGACAACTTCTTGACAAATGACGCACCGCGCCGGCTGAACTCGTCGAAGAGCGCATCAGGGTCCATGCTGTAAATGTTCGCGTCCGCAGGGGCCCATTCGTGGCGGGTGTGGTTTGGACAGGGCAGCACGTCGGGCGCGACGGCCTTGAGCATGATGCCGATCCCATCCCGGCTCACTCCGGCCCAGAACGGGCCGTCGTCCGGACCTTGGAAGTCGAGCTGGAAGCCGAGGCGCTCGCGGTAGTAGGTGATCGAGGTCTGCAGGTCCTTGACGATGAAGTTCGGCCTGATGGAAGCGAGATTTCTACTTGCCTCTTCGGAGTGCGGGCCGTTCGCGGCGGTCTCACTCGAGTTCATGCTTTCGGCCTCCCAGCGGTCGGCTGTGTTTCCGCCACCGTCTTCTGAATCACGGACTCGTGCGGACGAAGCGCGTCGAACGCTGGAGACCGGTCCCTACCGGTCTGCGGTGGTCAGCGCCTTCCTGAGCGCGGGCGGCAAGTTGCCGTCGTTGCACGTCAGCCCCGGCGCTGCACCTGGTAATCCCTGTCGCTCGATCCATCCGCAGCAGTAGCGGCCGCACGACTCCGGCGGCTTGTACACCGATCGCAGCGTCTTGCGATACTCGGGATAGAGCGTATGCGCGAACCCCATCGCCGCTTCTTTCGGGATGTTGTACGTGCGCACCATGAAGTCCTCTTCCGGATTCTGTCCGGGGAGATAGTGCGGCACTTCACCGGTATCTTCGAGCGACGGGATCTCGACGCCGACGTTGCACGTGTCGCGAAGAGGACCCTGACTCGCGCGCGGATCGAACTCCCACACGCGGCTGACGACATGGGGCTCGGTGAGGTAGATCGGGTCTTCCTGGACGCTCATGATCGTCAGCAGATTCTCGCGTCTTGTGATGAAGACGGTGAATGTCGACTGATCGCTGCCGGGGATGCCGACGCCGCGCCTGATCCACGCTGTTTTGACGTGTGTCGTGCGCGCGACGAGCGTGTCGCCCTCCCAATGTCCAGTGGTGAAGCCGGATGGGGAATGCCAGGCGTTGGCTGAAGGATGCGGACGTCCATCCATCCAGATGCGAACGTGATCGCGCAGATAGTCTCCCGCCATCACCCAGGCCACCACGCGGCCGGACTCGTCGACCTCGCTCCAGAAGCGGAGAGCGAGCGGCCGGTACAGCCCCACCCACGGTGACTGCGCCAGGCATTGTCGTTCAATGGTCGAAGGGAGACTGGACGAGTAGCTCAGGGCCTTGGCGCGCCCCTCATCGCTCAGTGGCATGCCGGTGAAATCGCCCAGGTAGGAGCCGGGACCACGCTCGATGTAGTCCTCGTGCATGCGGATGGCGTACGTGCCGCCGAGTTCGACTTGCGCGAACGCGGGGACACTCATCATCCAGAACACACTGAATACGACACACTGAGACAGCCGCCTTCGCCTCTGGCTTCGGCGCCCAGGCCTGTCCGCCGTAGCCTTGGCGGAGGCGGATGCCTCAGTGCCTCGGTGTCTCGTGTTTTTCAGAATCTCGCGTCGCATGGTGTGGGATCCCACTTGGAAGTGTCGCGTTCGAGCTTGTAGTGGATGGCCGTTTGAAACGGCGCCTGCAGGTACACCGGGTCTTCGACGACATTCGTGTTCACGAGGTACTTGTCGCCGTTCGGGAGCGAATGGACGTCCCAATGCTCGGTGAAAAGCGCGCGCTCGCTGTAAGGCACTCCGTTCTTGCGCAGGTACCCGGGGCGGAGATTGCTCGTGATCGTCTTCAATGAGCCGAAGCGCGGTGCGCCGCGTCCGCCGCCGCCCCGCACGATCCACTGCGCCGAGGTGTCGCCCTGCCAACTGCGTGGACCGGGAGCCGCGGGTGCGCCGAACCGTAACAGGCGCGTCTGCATGCCGTAATCGGTTTCGAGCTTGAGCGTGTTGTCGTCCTGCCAGGAAATCCGCATGCGGATCGGGCCTCGCATCAGGCCTGGCGCCCCGTAGGCCTTGCACTGTTCACCGGCGGCTTCATCTTTGGCTGGGTCCCATGCCTCGGCTGCCTGTTGACCCTGAAGGCTGAGCGGAATGCTGACGATGTCGCCCTTTGGCGGCGTGATCATGCGCCATCGCCAGTCCTCAGAAATGATCGCCACCCACTGGCCCGTGAGATCGATCGGTGCCTCGGCCCGGGCCGTCGTGGCCCGTTCCTGCGTGGCGCGGCCCTGCGCGCCGACCGCGGCAGTCATCAAGACCACCAGTAGGATCGAGGTCTTCATTTCTTGCGACTCAGCCCGTTGAAAACGGCTTCGACGAACATGTCCGTCGTCCACTGACCAGTATCGGATCCATACCGAACCCGATAGCCCTTCGTAGGATTGGCGGCTTTCACCTGCTCGAGCGTCAGGCCCTTGTCGATCAAGTCCTGAATCGTGTCCTTGATGACGGTCACCATATCGCGATACTCCACCACCTCGGCGTAGTCCGCGACATAGCCGTGGCCGGGCACCACCAGCGTGCGGCCGGACTTCAACACGAGCGGTACACCTGGGACGACGAACTCAGTGAGCAGACGGTTGAGCGCTTCGAGCTCACCGTGAATGCTGCCGCCCTTCTGTGGATCGATGACGGGGAACTGCCGAAGGTCGATGACGTCGCCGGTGGCGATGACATCGGCCTTTCGGAAGAGCACCATCACATCGCTGTCGGAATGGGCACCGGTCTGACGGATGACCTGCACCGCATCGTCATTGACGTAGAACGACCGGTACCTGGACGTGAACGTGTCGTTGGGCAGCATCTTGATCGGGAAAGGCGATTCGGCACCGTTGGTGCCGAGCGCGCTCAGGTGGCGAAGGACGTTCTCGTGAGCGAGCACGGTCGCGTGGTTGCCGTCACCGAAGGGGTCCTGGCTGAGCCCAACCCCGGCTCCGCCGATGATGGCGTTACCGCCAACATGATCCAGGTCTGCACTGGTATTCACGACCACGCGAATCTGTCGAGGTGAAATTGCCTTGATGGCGTCGAGGAGCGCGCGGGCCATCTCGGTCGACCCGCTGTCGACTACGACAAGCCCGTCTTCTCCCACGTGAACCGTCACGTTGCCGCCGGCGCCGAAGATGACGTGCACATTGGGTCGAATCTGAATCGATTCGAGGCCGGCGCGGGTGGTGGCCGGATGCTGCTGAGCGAAGACACCCTGCACCGAGTGCCCGCAACTCATCGCGAGCACGAGGGTCAAGAGCGTAACCGGTGCGCGCCGGAATCCCGCCCACCACGTCATCGCGGAACCGTATATCACACAAGGTTGTCAGGGGCCAGATTGTGCCGTCACCTGCGTACGAGACTGGTCCACGCGTTCCTTCCCGGGTGTAGTATCTGTCCCCAATCGTCGGTTCCCGCCTTCCGTTGTTGGTCGCCGTGCACGCGGCGAGGAGGCCTGAATGAACCGCATTCTGCGTCTGTCGCTCACCGTCGGAGTCGTTTCCCTGCTGGCGACTTCTCACCTGGCCGCCCAGACCACCGCACAAATCAATGGCACTGTGGTCGACGAAAGCGGCGCAGCGCTGCCCGGCGTCACGGTGACTGCGCTTCACGCCGACACCGGTTTTCGCCGAGACACCGTGACCGATCCCACGGGTGCGTACACGTTGCCCAATCTGCCGATTGGACCGTATCGCCTGGAGGCAACACTCACCGGTTTCCGCACCTACGTGCAGACCGGAATCGTGTTGCAGGTGAACAGCAATCCCGTGATACCGGTGAAGCTGCAGCTGGGCGCACTCGAAGAAACGGTTTCAGTGGAGGCGGCCACGCCACTTGTCGAGACGCGCAACCCGGCAATCGGGGCGGTGATCGACAACGAAGCCGTCGAGGCCCTGCCGCTGGAAGGACGCAACGTGGCCCAGCTCGTCGTGCTCGCCGGCGGCGCCGTCGACACCGGCAATCCTTCAAGCCGGAGCCTGACGCAGAGTCGCGGCATCGCGGTTGCGGGCGGCCAGCAGTTCGGCGTGCAGTACCTGCTGGACGGGGCGATGCACAACAACTGGTATGACGGTGTGAACTTGCCGTTGCCGTTTCCAGATGCGATGCAGGAGTTCCGCGTAGAGACGAGCTCGCAGAACGCGCAGAACGGCGTCAAGGCCGGCGGAACCGTCAGCGTGGCCACCAAGGCCGGTACCAATCTGCTCCATGGTGATGTGTTCGAGTTTGCCCGCCACCATCGCTTCAACGCGAAAGCGCCGTTTGCGGCGGTCAATCCGACCACAGGCGAACGAGCCAGCGACGGTCTGGTGCGAAACCAGTACGGTGGCGTGCTGGGCGGACCAATCGTGCAGGACAAGATCTTCTTCTTCGGCGCTTATCAGGGCACGCGCACGACGCAGACACCTGCCGACATCATCACCTTCATTCCAACCGCGGCGATGATGAACGGCGACTTCACGACTGTGGCCTCTTCCCAGTGCCGCGCGCAGGGGAATCTCACACTGCCACCAACGCTCGGTTTCGCGAACAACCGGATTAATCCGGCGCTGTTCAGCCCGGCAGCCGTGAAGATTGCCGGCATGTTGCCAACGACCAGCGATCCGTGCGGGCAGATCGCATATTCACGTCCGACGAAGCCTACCGAAGACATGCCGATCGGCCGCATCGACTGGCAGCTCAACCCGAATCACTCGCTGTTCGCCCGCTACCTGCTGTCGAAGACCTTCTGGGATCCGGCATTCGAGAATGCCGGAGGAAATATTCTGGCTGCGACGCTTGGCGGTCGCGACAATACCGTCCACTCACTCGCCGTCGGCGACTCGATGGTGTTGAACAATGCCATGGTCAACAACATCAGGTTTTCCGTCAGCCGCACCAGTGTCATCCGCACGCACTCCGAGCTGTTCGGCCCGGAGGATGTCGGCGTGAACATGTTCACCTACATTCCCGAGTACATGAACCTCACAATCACGGGTGCCTTCTCGATCAACACCGGCACCGAGACGTTCTCGTTCTACAAGCCGAACACCTATTCCCTCTCCGACGATCTGACGATGGTGCGCGGGAATCACCAGTTCGGTTTCGGTGGCGCGGCAGCGATGTCGGATTGGCAGACCGAATCGAACGTTCGATCGATGGGCCCGTTCTCGTTCAATGGCGGCGTTACCGGCCTGCCGCTCGCCGACTTTCTCCTGGGACGCGTCTTCGAGTTCCGCGAAGCCACGCCCTTCCGCCAGAACATCAAGCAGCCCTACTTCGCGCTCTACGCCCAGGACACCTGGCGCGTGTCACCGAACATCACGCTCAACTACGGGGCGCGTTGGGAACCGTGGTTCCCGCAGGACAGCGTGGACAAGGCGGTCTACACCTTCGATATCGATCGGATGTGGAACAACGTGCGCAGCACCGTATACCCGGAGGCTCCGGCAGGCCTCTACTATCCTGGCGATCCCGGGTTCCCGGGTAATTCAGGCATGAACATCGTGTGGTCGAACATCGCCCCGCGAGTCGGCGTGTCCTGGGATCCAAAGGGAGACGGCCGCCAGTCGATACGCGCGGGGTACGGGATGACGGGCGACTTCGTGACGGGTCAGTTCTTCTTCGACTCGCGCTCGGCGCCACCGTTCGGCCTGGAGCAGCGCCTGACCAACACGCGGCTCGACGATCCGTGGGGTGCAGTCGGCCGCACCAATCCCTATCCGGTTCCTCTCGGTGGGGCTGACTACCCGTATAGCGCTGCGCTGTATTCGCTCTTCATCGCGATGCCAACGGACATCAGGAGCACGCGCAACCATGCGTGGAACGTGGGATATCAGCGCCAGGTCGGCGACGCCATGGCGTTCTCGGCGACCTACACCGGCAACAGGTTGGTCAACATGTGGGGCGTCGTGGACGGAAACCCCGGCGTGATCCCGCCGGGTGCAACGGCCACAGGCCCGTGCACGCTGCGATTGCCGACCGGCGGGACGCAGACGTTCGCGAACTGCTCGACGGCGCCGCTGGATCTCCGCCGGGAGTTGAGCCAGGTCAATCCTCCAGTAGGGCAGTACTACGGTTACCTCGATTGGATCACCGACGCGGGCTGGCAGAACTATCACGGTCTGCTGCTCTCGATTCAGAAGCGCTCCGCGGGAGGGGTCACGACGAACGCCAACTACACCATCTCGACGTGCGAGGGACTCATCAGCCAGGGTCAAGCGCCGCTGAACGTCGCGACTGGATACATGAAACCGGTTTCGCTGATCATTCCTCCTTCAGACGCCGAACGCGACGCCATCTTCGAGGAAGACAAGGGACGCTGCAGCACGTGGCGAAAGCACATCTTCAATCTCAGCGCGAGCGTCGAGACACCGCAGTTCGAGAACGCGACTGCGCATGCGCTCGGATCGGGCTGGCGACTCTCTGGGATCTACCGCGCGAATTCAGGGACTCCGCTGACAGTGTTTACCGGAACCGACCGGGCGCTCTCCGGTATCCAGGCGACGACGCAGCGGGCGGATCAGGTGCTCGCCGATCCGTATGGCGACAAGACAATCAACAACTGGCTCAATCCATTGGCGTTTGCGCAGCCTGCGCTGGGCACCTACGGCAACTCCATACGCAACGCTTACGATGGTCCGGCGCGTCACGTTGTCGATCTGTCGCTCGTGCGCTCGTTCCGGTTCGGCCACGGTCAACGCCTCGAGGCCCGTGTCGAGGCCTTCAACGCGTTCAACTGGTTCCTGCTGGATAACCCGAACACGACGTTTTCGGCTGCGACCTTCGGGCGCATCACGTCGTCTGGCGATCCGCGCATCATGCAGTTCGCGATGAAGTACGACTTTTGACGACTGAAACATGTCAACGCCAAATTCCAACTCCCAACTCCCAAGCCATCTGGCTGTCTGGAAGTTGGAGGTTTGGCAGATGTCGTTGCTTTGGGTCTTCTGCCTTCTGCCCTTTACTTTCCTTGGGGCCGCCGGGACCACGGTCGACATCGCCAGCGCGAAGCTGACGCTGGCGATGAAGCGCTACGCCAAGCCGCCGACGGCGAAGTTCCCCTGGGACAGATAGGATCGGCCACCCTATGAAGGCAGCCCTTGTTTCCATCCTCACGATCGCATTGAGCGCGCAGGCCGCGGCTCAGTGGCTCAAGCAACCCACGAGCGGCATTCCGCGCACCGCTGACGGCAAGCCGAACCTGACGGCGCCGCCGCCACGAGCACCTGATGGCAGGCCAGACCTCTCCGGTCTGTGGTTGAAGGTGTCGCCCAAGTACGCGCGTAACGTCGCTGCGGATCTCAAACCCGACGAGATCCAGCCATGGGCGCGCGAGCTGGTCGAACGGCATCGCGAGAATCTCGGCAAGGACGGCATGCAGGTGCGCTGCCTGCCGCTTGGCCCGGCCTACTCCACCTCCGGTGACAGCACTGGGTCAGAAATGACGCGCATCGTCCAGACACCGCAGCTCATCGTGATGCTCAATCCCGATCTCACGTATCGGCAGATCTGGATGGACGGCCGACCGCTCGAACGTGAGCCGAACCCCTCCTGGATGGGCTACTCCGTGGGGCGCTGGGATGGCGACACGCTCGTCGTCGAGAGCTACGGGTTCAATAGCGGGAGCTGGCTCGATCGGAATGGCAATCCCCACACAGAGCAACTGCGTCTGACGGAACGGTACCGGCGCCCGAGCTTCGGAGCGCTGGAGATCGAGGTTATGTTCTCGGATCCCGGGAC
>Ga0070664_100001771_pt1 | contig 17311 bp, 13 predicted proteins | sample KBSC73metaG_FD_65863 | JGI IMG/M metagenome (GOLD analysis project Ga0070664, IMG submission 65863) | Corn rhizosphere microbial communities from Kellogg Biological Station, Michigan, USA - KBS C7-3 metaG | ecosystem: Host-associated > Plants > Roots > Rhizosphere > Soil ... | reverse complement strand
TCGAAGAGCGCACGGCCACCGGCGTGCGGGGACGGCTCGGCAAGTTCGAGCACGCGGCGGGAGGCACGCTGTTCCTCGACGAAATTTCGGACTTGTCGATGTCCGCCCAGGCGAAGTTGCTGCGCGCCATTCAGGACGTGGCAGTCGAACGCGTCGGAGGTCATGGCACCCGGCGGGTGAACACCCGCATCGTGGCGGCAACGAATCGTCCGCTCTCAGAAATGGTCACGCGCGGCTTGTTTCGCTCGGATCTCTACTACCGCCTGGGCGGCGTGGAAATCCACGTCCCGCCGCTACGCGCGCGTCGAGAAGACATCGTGGAGCTGGCGACGTATTTCCTGTCGCGCCACATGCGGTCGCGTGAACTGTCGCTGTCCGATGCCGCGGCCGACGCGCTTCGAATGTATGCCTGGCCGGGCAACGTGCGGGAACTGGAGCGCTTCATCGAACGGGCGGTTGCGCTCGTCGACGCCGGCATCATCGAGCTCGACGATCTGCCACCGCAGTTGCGCGGTGACTATCTCGAAGTGCTCGGTCCGTCGATCGCGTCTGCTGAGTCGATGCGTGCGTGGGGCAGCCGCTACGCGCGTCTCGTCTACGAGCGCTGCGGCCGCAACAAGCGCCGGGCGTGCCGTCAGCTCGATATCAGCTATCACACGCTCGAAGCCTACCTTCGCTACACGCAGCAAGACATCGACACGAGCCGGCAGTTGCCCGCGTGGGTCCGCTCCGCGAGCGCCGCAGCCGATGTACCGCCGGCCGCCACAGTGCACGAAGGGCCGCCCGAGCCGTGACATTCCTCTATGCGGTTCGGTACTTTCACGTCGTTCCGGTGGTGCCGCCGCTGTTCAACATCGCCTTTGCTGTCGCCGTCGCAGCAGCCGCGATGCGGCTGATGAACGATGGGTCAGCCGGCGTCGACGCACTGACGCCGGTGTTGCTGCTGCAGCTCTTTGTTGCTTCTTCCGGCTTCAGGTTTGCCGCGCGCCGTGGGTATTACGATTTGCTGCTGACGTCGAGCACCCCGCGTTGGCAAATCGCCCTCGCACATTGCCTGGTGTCCATTCTGCCCGGCGTAATCAGTTGGTGGTGTATTGGCGCGCTCGAGGCGGCTGCGAGTCGTGGAATGGGGTGGGTATGGCTCGCACCTGGCACCTGTGCGGCGTTTGTGGGTGCGTCGCTCCTTGCCTGGAGTGTTGCGGCTTTCTCGTCGCGCACTGCACCCACGGTCGTATGGTTGCTCGTGTTGACGATTCCTGCGATCGCGCGGGTCGCTTCGCCCGTCAGACTGCTTGGAGCGACGTGGGCCACCGCTGATCGGTTCATCCTCGCTGCCCTGTGTACGACGGCCATCATCGCGTTCGGAGCCGCGACGGCGTCGGTCGTGCGCGGATCGGCACCGCTCGAAGCCGCACAATGAGTGAGGTGGTTCTCTCCGTCGGCGATATGAGCCTTTGCTATGGGCGACGCGAAGTGGTCTACGGGCTGACCTTTGAGGTCCGCGCGAACCAGGTACTCGGCATCATCGGGCCGAATGGCTCGGGCAAGACGACCGTCCTGCGGGCGATTGCGGGACTGATATCGCCGTCCGAAGGGCACGTACGGGTGCGCGACATGTCGCCGCGTCGCGCGGTCGCCCGCTTCAATGTCGCGTATTTTGCCGGCGACTTCACGCTGCCGGGGTCCGTTCGAGCCCGGCACTGGGGCAGTCTCGCCACCGGAAATCCGATCACGCCGGAGCCACGCCAGATCCGAACCCTGTCGCGCGGCACGCGCCAGCTTCTCGGCCTCCGGACGGTGCTCTCCCGTCCTCACCTCGCGTTGGTTGTGCTCGACGAACCATGGGAGGGACTCGACGTCGATGGCGCGCGCTGGTTATCGCGCACGATCGAATCCAAGCGCGATCGCGGCGCGGCGGTCGTGCTCGCATCACACGATCCGAGCGACCTGGCGGGCGCCTGCGACCTCTACCTGTTCCTGGTCAATCGGCGCGGCACGCTCTTCAAGGCACACGAGCTCTCCTCCACGGGGCCAGTAACCGCCGCAGTGCTTGGCGGCGTGCTGGAGCGTCTGCTGATGGACGCATCGGCGCCGCTACGCACCGCCTCCTGACATTCCGCGCGAGCGGATTTCACAGTAAACTCGGATCGCCCCGCATCGACTCCCGATGGCCGAGACGATTACTCCAGTCCTCAAGAAGACGCCGCTTCACGCCCGCCATTGCAGGTCGAATGCGCGGATGGTCCCCTTTGGCGGTTGGGAGATGCCCGTCGAGTACTCGGGTATTACCGCGGAGCACATGGCCGTGCGGACGCGCGCTGGCGTATTCGACGTCAGCCACATGGGCGAGATCGAAGTCGCCGGTAAAGACGCGCTGGCGGCCGTGCAGCGGATTTCGAGCAACGACGCAAGCCGGCTGCAGGTGGGCCAGGCGCACTACTCGGCGTTGACGACCTTCGAAGGAACGTTCGTCGACGACATGCTCGTCTACCGCATGGCGCCGAATCACTTCATGATGGTGGTTAACGCGTCGAACATCGAGAAGGATTACGCGTGGATCGCGGCGCAAATTCAGGAGGCTGGTGAAGCCGCGGCCGTCGATTCGAGCAGCCGCTATGCCCTCATCGCCATTCAGGGTCCGGCATCGCTCGACGTCCTGCAGCCGCTGTGCACGGTGGACCTCGCCACGATCAAGTACTACTGGTTCGCGCACGGCGAGGTCGCGAGCGCGCGCGCACTGATTTCGCGAACGGGTTATACCGGGGAGGATGGGTTCGAGATCTTCGTTCCGCCTGCCACCGCGGATCGCGTCTGGGAAGCGATTCTGCAGTCGGGCCGCTCCGCCGACGTAATTCCCTGCGGCCTCGGTGCACGCGACACGCTGCGCCTCGAGGCGGCGATGCGGCTGTACGGCAACGACATCGACGAAACCACGACGCCACTCGAGGCGGACCTGGCGTGGATTGTTGGCTGGAAGAAAGAATGGTTCATCGGCCAGGAGCGGCTGCGTGAGCAGAAGGACAACGGCATCAGGCGTAAGCTTGTTGGCTTCGAATTGCTGGAACGCGGTATCGCGCGCCACGGCTATCAAGTCGTTCGCGCAGACAAGCCGGTTGGGGTCGTCACGAGCGGAACGCAGACGCCCTTTCTGAAGAAATCGATCGGCATGGCGTATGTACCGCTCGACCTGGCGACACCCGGCTCGGAGATTACTATCGACGTGCGGGGCCGGATGTCGCGTGCGGCCGTCGTCCCGCTTCCGTTCTATAAACGTAAAGTGTAGGGGCGGGTATGGCGTATCCGGCGGACCGGCAGTACACCAAGGACCACGAATGGATTCGCGTGAACGGCGAGACCGGCGAAATCGGCATCACTGATTACGCCCAGCAGCAGCTGGGCGACGTCGTGTACGTCGAGCTGCCCGAGGTCGGCCGCAGAGTCGCCGCCGGCGAATCGTTCGGTTCAATTGAATCCGTGAAGGCTGTGTCCGAGCTCTTCGCTCCAGTGAGTGGAGAAGTGGTTGCCGTCAACGACGCGCTGAGAAACCATCCGGAAGTGGTCAATAGTGATCCGCACGGTACTTGGATGATCAAAGTCAGGTTGGCGGGCCCGACCGGTTCGGGTGAGCTGCTCGACGCCTCGCAGTATCAATCACACCTCGGATGAACGAGCCCGACGCAACCGACAAGTTTGCCCGCCGCCATATAGGTCCCTCGCCAGACGATCGCGACGGAATGCTTCGCGCCATCGGCGTAGCATCGCTAGACACGCTGATGGACGAAGCCATTCCGGCTTCGATACGGCTCGGGCGGCTGATGAATCTCCCGCCGGCGGAAAGCGAGCACGCGTATTTGCGGCGCCTGTCGAGCATTGCGCGCAAAAACAAGACGTTCCGCTCATACATCGGGCTCGGCTATCACGACACGATCACACCTGCCGTGATCCTCCGCATGGTCATGGAGAATCCTGGCTGGTACACCCCGTACACGCCGTACCAGGCGGAGATTGCGCAAGGACGTCTCGAGTCGTTGCTGAATTTTCAGACGATGGTTACTGAGCTGACGGGGATGGAAGTCGCTAACGCGTCGTTGCTCGACGAGGCGACGGCGGCGGCGGAAGCCATGACCCTGCTGCACCGCGCACGCTCGGGCGCAGGGCGAACCTCGTCTGGTTCCGGGGCGGAGCGGAGCCTCTTTCTCGTCAGCGATCGGTGTCTGCCGCAAACGATCGACGTGCTGCGCACGCGTGCAGAGCCGCTCGACATCGAACTCCATGTTGGCCCTATGGAGGCGATGACGTTTGAGCCCCGGGTGTTCGGTGCGATGCTTCAGTATCCGGACCAGTTCGGAGCCGTCACTGATCTCGAGCCGTTTATCGCCAACGCGCATCGGGCGGGCGTGCTCGTCGCGGTCGGCGCCGACCTGCTGGCATTGGCGCTGCTGAAGCCCCCGGGAGAGATGGGCGCCGACGTCGTCTTCGGCAACTCGCAGCGGTTCGGTGTTCCGCTCGGCTACGGCGGTCCGCACGCCGCATTTTTCGCAACGCGGAACGCATACGTGCGGCAGGCACCGGGCCGCATCATCGGCGTCTCCGTGGACGTTCATGGACGCAAGGCGTATCGCATGGCGCTGGCGACGCGCGAGCAGCATATCCGTCGCGAGAAAGCGACATCGAACATCTGCACCGCGCAGGCGCTGCTCGCGAACATGGCTGCGATGTATGGGGTCTACCATGGTCCTGATGGCCTGAAAGCGATTGCCGTCCGCGTCCACGAACTGACACGCCGGCTGGAACGTCAGCTTGCAGCGATGGGGGTGAAGCAGACGAACCCCGCCTATTTCGATACGCTGCGTATCGAGCTCCCATCAGAAGCAGAGGCGGTTCGCCGAGTGGCCTTGGAGGCGGGCATCAACTTCAGGTACATCGACGACCGCACGGTCGGCATCTCGCTGAACGAGACGGTGACGACAGACGATGTGCAGGACGTCGTGAATGTGTTCGCAAAGGCGCTCGGCAAGGTGGCTCGCCCGATCGCGCGGAACGAGGTCGGATCCCAGATTCCGGAGTCCGGGTCCCGCCGTACATCCACCTTCATGACGCACCCCGTGTTCAATACGCATCGGTCTGAAACGCAGATGATGCGTTACATCCGCTCGCTCGAACGGAAGGACATCGGCCTTGACACGTCGATGATTCCGCTCGGTTCGTGCACGATGAAACTGAATGCCGCGACCGAGATGCTGCCGATCACGTGGGAGCACTTCTCCCGCGTCCATCCCTTCGCACCCCTCGACCAGGCGCAGGGGTATGCACAAGTCGTAACGGAACTGGAGCAGGCGCTCGCGGAGATTACCGGCTTTGCGGCCGTGTCGCTGCAACCGAACTCCGGCGCGCAGGGGGAATTTGCCGGCCTGATGGTTATCCGCGCGTATCACCGCGATCGCGGTGAATCAGCCCGCGACATCGTGCTCATCCCCGCGTCCGCGCATGGCACCAATCCAGCCAGCGCCGCCATGGCGGGAATGCGCGTGGTCGTCGTCGCCACGGCCGCCAACGGCAATGTCGATGTCGCCGACCTGCGCAGGAAGGCAGCCGAACATCGCGATCACCTTTCGTCTCTGATGATTACTTATCCCTCGACGCACGGCGTGTTCGAGGACGACATCAAGGAGATTTGCACGATCGTCCATGAGCACGGCGGCCAGGTGTACATGGACGGAGCGAACATGAACGCCCAGGTCGGACTGACCAGCCCCGCGGCGATCGGCGCAGACGTCTGTCACTTGAACCTGCACAAGACCTTTGCCATCCCACATGGCGGCGGCGGCCCTGGCATGGGCCCAATCGGAGTGGCGGCGCATCTGGCCGCCTACCTTCCCGGACATCCGCTGACGAGAACCGGGGGGGACCGCGCCATTCACGCGGTTTCGGCGGCGCCCTGGGGGAGCGCCAGCATCCTCTTGATCTCGTATGCCTACATCCGGCTGCTTGGCGCTGAGGGAATGACGGACGCGACGCGCTACGCGATATTGAATGCGAACTACGTCAAGGCGCGACTGCAGCAGCACTATCCAGTGCTGTACGCACGCGCCAACGGCCGCGTCGCGCACGAATTGATCTTCGATCTGCGAAGCTTCAAGTCCGCGGGGATCGAAGAGATGGATGTGGCAAAACGCCTCATGGATTACGGCTTTCATGCCCCGACCGTTTCCTTTCCGGTGGCCGGCACGTTGATGGTCGAACCGACCGAGAGCGAGGACAAGGCGGAGCTCGATCGATTTTGCGACGCGATGATTCAGATTCGCCGAGAGATCGAGGCCGTGGTCACGGGTCAGGCCGACCGGGCTGACAACCTGTTGAAAAACGCGCCACACACCGCCGAGGCCATCGCGGCGGCGGACTGGCCGCACCCCTATTCTCGCGAAGAGGCGGCCTTCCCTCTGCCGTTTGTCCGTGCGAACAAGTTTTGGCCATGCGTCGGGAGAATCGACAATCCGTATGGTGACCGTAACCTCTTCTGTTCGTGCCCTCCCGTCGAAGCGTTCGCCTGATAGCGGCGCCTTCGCTTTGGACCAGGAATCGCAACTAAGATGGCAGGCGATCCGTCTTAAACACATCACGCCATGGACGTCACAGGAGCGCGGCTGACACGACCGGCGTGGCGGGTTGCCGCCGATTACTTCGTCGGCGTTATCGCGGGTGTTGCCGTTGCGGTATTCGCGTCAGCGACGGGCGCCGCCGACAACGTGTACGTCATGTTCGCGGTACTGCTGGTCGTCATGGCCGCATTGCTCGGTGGTACAGGACCGGCGATAACGGTCGCGATTACCGCGGTCGTTGGGGACGACATCGTGCTGTCCGGGCGTTTGCCCCCGCTCGAGCAGTGGAAAGATGAAGTCATTTTCGGGACCATTGCCATAACGGTGGGCCTGCTCGTCTCCGCGAAGCGTAAACAGCAAATGAAGGCCGAGGACCTCGCGCGCCGCGAGCGCGAGCTGCGCACCGAACGTGCCGCGATTCTCGCCACCATTTCACATGACGTGAAGAACCCGCTGGCCGTCATCCTCGGGTCCGCGCGTGCCGCGAGTCGTGATCGAGCGTTCGACAACCCGCGCGTGTTCCAGCGCATCGAGTCCGCTGCGCTGCAGGCGACGTCGCTGGTCGATCAACTGTCGGATCTGCATTCCATTGAGGGCAATGGCATCGCCCTCGAGTGCCGGCCGGCCGATCTGCGGCGGACGGTCGAAGCCGCGAAGGATCAGATGGAGGCGATCGCTCGCGGTCACGTGCTGCGCTATGCGGCTCCGTCGGACTCGGTGATGGTCGATTACGATGAACGCCGTATCCAGCGGGTGCTGCAGAATCTGATCGGAAACGCGATCAAGTATTCGCCCGACGGTGGCGAGATCGACATCAACATCCGTCCGGACAACAGCAGCGCGGCGATCTCGATTCGCGATCACGGCATCGGTATCCCGGACGCGGACCGCGGCCGGGTGTTCGAACGGGGCTATCGCGCGAACAGCGTCGGGGCTATTCCGGGCACCGGTCTTGGCTTGTTCATCAGCTCGGAAATCGTCAAACGACACGGCGGCTCGATTGAATGTCGCGCCGCCGACGGCCGCGGCACGGTGTTCGAGGTCCGCCTCCCGCTAGCTCGCGTCCACGGCGCGGCGGAACGCGCGCAGCAGCTTCCAGGTCAGCGGCCCGGGCCTGCCGTTGCCGATCGTGCGATCGTTCACGGTGACGATCGGGACCAGTTCGCGCGTCGTGCTGGTGAGAAACGCCTCGTCCGCTCTGAATAGGTCGTCATCGAAGAGCGTCTTTTCCACCACCTCGATTCCAGCCTCCTTTCCCACATCGAAAAGAAACTCCCGCGTGATGCCCGGCAGCAGCCCGGCCTCGAGCGGCGGCGTGAGCGCGACGTTGTCTTTGACGATGAACAGGTTTGCGGTCGTGCACTCCGTCAGCTCGCCCTTGTAGTTGCGCATTACGCCCTCGAAGGCGTTCGACCGGAGCGCCTGCTGCATCGCCAGCGCACTGTTCATGAGGTTGTTGCTCTTGATCATCGGGTTCACGGTCGCAGGGTGATTACGGACGACATCGACAATCACGACACGGACACCCTTGTCGTACACCTCCGTCGCCGGGTCGATCTGTGGTTTGACGATGATGACGACTGAAGGACTGGGCGTGGCTTTCAGGTCGTAGGTAAGCTCGCCCACGCCGCGCGTGATCAGGACGCGGATGTAGGCCTCTCCATCAAGCGCCGCCGCCGTCTGCGTGGCCCGAATCTGCGAAGCGAGCTGGTCGTCGCTGAAGGGAAGCGCCAGCTCGATCATGCGCGCGGACCGTCGCAGCCGCCGCACGTGGCGGTCGAAGAGAAACGGCCGGCCGCCGTAGGTGCGCATCGTTTCATAGATCCCCTCGCCGTAGAGAAAGCCGTGATCGAACACCGAGATCACCGCCTCGCATTCCGGGGTGATGCGCCCATTGACGTTGACCGTTGCGGACATATGTAGTGGTATGTATCACACCGGAATGCGGATCCTGAACGCCGCCCAGATGCGCGAGGTTGATCGCTTCACCATCGAGGAGATTGGCATTTCCTCGCTCGTGCTGATGGAGAACGCGGGACGCCAGGTGGTCGCGGCGATGGAGGCCGCCTACGAGGCGCGCCTCAACGGCCGAGTGGCGGTGCTGTGCGGCCGCGGCAACAATGGCGGCGACGGCTTCGTCGTCGCGCGAACCCTGCTGCAGCGCGGCATCGATACTGCCGTATTCGTCATTGGCTCGCTGTCGGAGGTTCGCGGCGACGCGAAGACGAATCTCGAGATCCTCGGACGACTCGGCGTCACCGTGGTCGAGATCAACGACGAACAGAGCTGGGAGCTGCACTTCTCCGAGATTTCGCAGTGCACGCTGATCGTGGACGCGATCTTCGGGACGGGACTGAAATCGGCGCTGGGCGGGATGATGGAGACGATCGTCGCCGATGTCAACGCCTCCTCCATCCCCATCGTGTCAATCGATTTACCAAGCGGGCTGTCTGCGGATACACCGCATGTCATTGGCGACTGCATCGATGCGTCAATGACCGTGACGCTCGCCGCACCGAAGCTGCCGCTCGTGCTTCCGCCGGGGGAGGAGCACGCCGGTGACGTCGTCATCGCCGACATCGGGATCCCGCACGATGTCATCGATGGCGTCGAAGGCCAGCACATCGAGCTGTTGACGCCCGAGCAGCTCCGCGAAGTCGTCGAGCCGCGCGCGGCCGATTCTCACAAAGGAGACTTCGGCCGCGTCACGATTGTCGCCGGCTCACGTGGAAAGACGGGCGCCGCGCATCTTTCCGCGATGGGCGCTCTGCGCTCCGGCGCCGGCCTCGTGACCATCGCGACCCCGTGTTCGGTGCTTCCGATCGTGGCCTCGATGGCGCCGGAATTCATGACGGAGCCGCTTGAGGAGTCGGTCGAAGGGACCATCTCGTTCGCAGCGATGGAGCGCCTCCTCGATTTGAAACAGGACGTGATTGCGTGCGGTCCCGGCCTGGGCAGGAGTCCCGCCGTCGCCGAGTTCGTGCGCTCGCTCCTCGATCGTTCCCCCGTGCCGCTCGTCCTCGACGCGGATGCGATTACGGTGCTCGCTGACGATCCAGGCCGTCTCGTCGGGAGGGAAGAGCGCGACGTGATCATCACACCGCATCCAGGTGAAATGGCACGGCTCGTCGGATCGTCCATCGAGGAGGTGCAGGCGAACCGCATCGAAGTCGCGACCAACTTCGCTGCGACTCATCGTGTGTACGTGGTTCTGAAGGGGCATCGCACCATCATTGCTACGCCCGAAGGTCACGTGTACATCAACCCGACCGGCAACCCAGGAATGGCGACCGGCGGCACGGGCGACGTGCTCACCGGGATGGTCGCCGCATGGCTCGCGCAGCTCCTCGACGCCGAAGCGGCCTGCCGCCTTGCCGTGTTCCTGCATGGCGCCGCCGGCGACCTCGCAGAGGCAGAAGAAGGCCAGGTCGCAATGACGGCCACCGATGTGATCGCGAATCTCGGCAGTGCCCTGAATCGCCTCTGCAATCCTGAACAGACCGAAGGTTAGTCACGCTGGTTGGTGTTGATGGGTGCGGGTCGTCTGACCGCGTCGGAGGAGGAAACGCAGGCTGTGGCACGCGAACTGTCCGCGACTCTCCGGGCCGGCGACGTGGTGCTGCTCTCCGGTGATCTCGGGGCGGGAAAGACAACGTTTGTGCGTGGTCTGGCGGAGGGACTTGGCATCGATCCGCGAGAGGTCAGCAGTCCGACATTCACGATCGTGCATGAGTACCGAGGTCTCGGGCTGACGCTGTACCACGCGGATCTGTATCGTCTCGAGAGCGCAGCAACCGATGATCTCGGGCTCGAAGAGATCGGTGTGAACGATGGCGTGCTGGCCATCGAATGGCCCGACCGGTTGTCGCACGAATTGCCGGGAGCGAGGGTTGTCCGATTGGAGATGGTGACCGACTCGTCGCGTCGCATCACTATAGGGCCGGCTGATGCCGGCCCCGACGACCGTCGATAACGATCGGGTCGTAGGGAGAGGCCGGCTTTTGCCGGCCTCACTCCATCCGATAATTCGGTGCTTCCTTGGTGATCTGGACGTCGTGCACGTGGCTTTCACGCGCACCCGCCGGCGTAATCCGAATCAGCTTCGCCTTGCGCTGCAACTCGGCGATGGTCGCACTGCCGCAGTAGCCCATTCCCGCACGGAGACCGCCGACCAGTTGGTGAATCATCGCCGCCACGCTTCCTTTGTGGGCGACGCGGCCCTCGATCCCTTCAGGCACCAGCTTGTCCGACGCGCGGCCACCTTCGAGATCGAACTCGTCCTGAAAATAGCGGTCGCGGCTGCCGCGACGCATCGCGCCGATCGAACCCATACCGCGGTACTCTTTGTAGCTGCGGCCCTGGAAAAGTATCAGCTCACCCGGACTCTCATCGGTGCCCGCAAACAGGTTTCCGATCATCGTGCAGCTGGCGCCCACGGCGAGCGCCTTGACGATGTCGCCCGAGTAGCGGATGCCGCCGTCGGCGATGATCGGCACGCTGCGGGCTGACGCGGCGCGCGCGCAGTCCGTGATCGAGCTGATCATCGGTACGCCGATGCCGGCGACAACCCGCGTCGTGCAGATCGAACCGGCACCGATGCCGACCTTGACGGCGTCCACGCCTGCATCAATCAGCGCTTCGGTCGCTTCGGGTGTGGCGACGTTGCCGGCGACCAGTTCGGTGTTCGGGAACTCGCGACGCACGCGCGCCACCATGTCGATCACCCCCTGCGAATGCCCGTGCGCCGTATCGACGACGAGCACGTCGACGCCGGCGGCCACCAGCGCCTGCGCGCGTTCGAACGCGTCCCTGCTGACCCCGATGGCCGCTCCGCAGCGGAGTCGTCCAAGCGCGTCCTTGCATGCGACCGGATATTTCACCGCCTTTTGGATGTCCTTGACCGTGATGAGTCCCTTCAGGCGGTAATCGCGATCGACGACGAGCAGTTTCTCGACCTTGTGCTGGTGCAGGATCTCGCGTGCCTCGTCCAGGGTCGTCCCCACCGCCACGGTGTAGAGCGGGTTCTTCGTCATCACCTCGTCGATGGCGCGATTCACGTTCGTTTCGAAGCGCAAATCGCGGTTCGTGAGGATGCCCACGAGCCGACCTTCCTTGCTGCCGTCATCAGTGATGGGCACGCCGGAGATGCGGTACTTCTTCATCAGCTCGAGCGCTTCGTAAATGCGGTTGCCCGGCGCGAGTGTAATGGGATTGACGATCATTCCGCTCTCGGAACGCTTCACGCGGTCGACTTCCGACGCCTGCTCCTCAATCGACAGATTCTTGTGGATGACGCCGAGGCCCCCGTGCTGCGCCATGGCGATGGCCAGCGCGGATTCGGTGACCGTATCCATCGCAGCACTGACGAGCGGCACGTTCAGCCTGATGTTGCGCGTCAGGCGTGTCGATACGTCGACCTGCGTCGGCAGCACAGTCGAATGCTGCGGGACAAGTAGAACGTCGTCAAAAGTCAGCGCGGTGGCGAGTTCGGTGCTGGTGGGAAGAAGGGTGAGGGAGCCTGTTTTCAAGTCCATAGAACCTCGGAGCGACCGTTCGAGTCGTTCGCGCCGTTCACGGCGTTCGAACCGTTCACCTCATTCGGAGCGTCCGCGAACCGTCGCAACAAGAGCGAACGACCGGAACGCCCGAACGTGTCGAACGTGTCGAACGAACAGAACGACTGGTTACGCCGCTTGCCCATGGCATTTCTTGTACTTTTTCCCGCTCCCGCACGGGCAGGGATCGTTGCGGCCAACCTTCGGCTCCTCGCGACGGACCGTCTTGATCACGTCGTCGCCGCCGGTGCGAGCGGGCACCGGACCTTGCCTCGATGATGACGGGCCTGGCGATGGCATCGTGGCAGTGGCTGCCGCGCGTGCGGTGCCGAAGGCAGACGCCGCTTCCGCCTTGTTCATCGTGATCGGCGTGGCGCGGCGTGCGACTGGGCGGGGTGCGGCGGGCGCCTGCTCGTTCAGCACCGGCCGCAGCCACATGATGTAGCGGACCATCTCTTCCTCGACCCGCGCCTTCATGTCGGTGAACAAATCGAAGCTCTCGCGCTTGTACTCGACGAGCGGATCGCGCTGGCCGTATCCGCGCAGGCCGATGCCTTCCTTCAAATGGTCGAGGGAATACAGGTGATCCTTCCACTGCGCATCGACGATCTGCAGCATGATGTCGCGCTCGACCCGCCGCAGCAGCTCGGGACCTACGAGCTTTTCCTTCTCCTCGTAATTCACCTTGATTCGCTTCCAGATATCGTCGCCGATCTCGTCCGAGTTCATCTCGTCGAGGTTCAGTGAGTCCAGCTGCGCCGGGTCGAGACCGAAAATCCGCGATGCCTCGCGGCGCAGTGCCTCGAGATCCCATTCCTCGAAATCCAGTTGCTTGCCAGCGAAGCGTTCGATCTGCTCGTCGAGGAGGTCTTCGGCGAGCGCCATCAGGTAGGCGCGCGTGTCAACCAGCTCCTCCTCGGAGAGATGGATCTGCCCCACGAGGACTTCGCGCCGCAGCGTGTAGATGCTCTCACGCTGCTTGTTCATCACGTCGTCATACTCGAGCAGATGTTTGCGCACGGAAAAGTTCTGCGCCTCCACCTGCTTCTGTGCGCGCTCGATTGCGCGGGTGACCATGCCGTGTTCGATGGGCACCCCCTCTTCCATGCCGAGCCGTTGCATCAGGCCCGAGATGCGATCCGAGCCGAAGATGCGCATCAAATCGTCTTCGAGCGACAGATAAAACCGTGAGGAGCCGGGATCCCCCTGCCGGCCCGCACGGCCGCGCAATTGGTTGTCGATGCGACGCGCTTCGTGACGCTCGGTGCCCAGGATGTGCAGGCCGCCAAGGTTCACCACGTCCTCGTGCTCGGCGTCGGTCAGCCGGCGGAAATGCGCAAAGATCCGCTCCCAGTCCGAACGCGGCGCGCGATAGAACCCATCGACGTGGAAGAAATAGACGAATTCCTCGTCGTCGACGAACTTCTCTTCACCCTTCGGCAGCCGTTCCGCAACTTCCTCAGACAACGCCTGCTGCCGCGCCATGTGCTCGGCATTGCCGCCGAGCAGAATGTCCGTTCCCCGGCCGGCCATGTTGGTCGCGATCGTGACGTTTCCTTTGCGCCCGGCCTGCGCGACGATTTCGGCCTCCTGCGCGTGATACTTGGCGTTCAGGACGACGTGCTTGATACCCCGCTTGCGCAGCAGGGCCGACAGACGCTCCGATTTCTCGATAGAGACGGTCCCGACGAGCGTCGGCCGGCCGCTCGCCTGTTTTTCAAGGATGTCATTGACGATGGCGTCGTACTTCTCGCGTTCGGTGCGGTAGACGAGGTCCGGCTCCTCGATTCTCTTGAGGGGACGATTCGTCGGTATGACAATGACGTCGAGGTTGTAAATCTTCGCGAACTCCGGCGCCTCTGTTTCCGCGGTGCCGGTCATCCCCGACAACTTGCCGTACTTGCGGAAGTAGTTCTGGAACGTGATGGTCGCGAGCGTCTGGTTTTCGCGCTCGATTTTGACTTTTTCCTTGGCCTCGACCGCCTGGTGCAGACCGTCGCTCCAGCGTCGCCCGGGCATCAAACGGCCCGTGAACTCGTCGACGATCACGACGCCGCCGTCCTTGATCATGTAATCGACGTCGAGACGGAAGAGCGTATGGGCACGCAGGCCCTGGTGGACGTGGTGGAGCAGCGGCATGTTGGCGGGATCGTAGAGACCGTTCGATCCTGGCACGAGGCGGTGGGCGAGCATCTGCTCGGCTTTCGCCATGCCGGTCTCCGTCAACGTCACCGTTTTGTGTTTTTCGTCGACGATATAGTCGCCGGTTTTTTCCAGCTCCTCGCGCTCTTCGGACTTGACGTTGCCTTGAGTGACCGCGCCTTTCTTCAGGCGCGGAATAATCCGATCGACTTCGTAATACAGATCGGTGGATTCCTCAGCAGGTCCCGAGATGATCAGCGGGGTTCGCGCTTCGTCGATGAGGATGCTGTCGACTTCGTCAACGATCGCGTAATGGTGACCGCGCTGCACCATGGACGCGAGATCGAACTTCATGTTGTCGCGTAGGTAATCGAAGCCGAATTCGTTGTTGGTGCCGTAAGTGATGTCCGCGCCGTAAGCGACCTGCCGTTGTTGGTCAGTCAGTTCGTGCTGGATAACGCCGACGCTCATACCGAGGAAGCGATAGAGACGCCCCATCCATTCGGAGTCACGGCGTGCCAGGTAATCGTTGACGGTGACGACGTGGACACCTTTGCCTTCGAGCGCATTCAGGTATGCCGGGAGCGTGGCGACCAGCGTCTTGCCTTCGCCGGTCTTCATTTCGGCAATCTTTCCGCTGTGGAGGACCATTCCGCCGATCAGCTGCACGTCGAAGTGCCGCATGTTCAGCACGCGCTTGCCGGCCTCGCGAACGACCGCGAACGCTTCGGCGAGCACGTCGTCGAGCGGCTCGCCTCCAGCGACGCGCTTCTTGAACTCCTCGGTCTTCTGACGCAGTTGCTCGTCGGTGAGCACCTGGATTTGAGGTTCGAGCGCACCAATCTCGGCGACGAGCGGGCGCAGGCGCTTGATTTCGCGCTCGTTCTGGGTGCCGATGACCTTCGCGAGAATTTGACCGAGCATTATGGTGTCGTACGTCCAACACGCCTCTGGCCGGTCCGTTGTTACGGCCAGGGGCAAACCACGATAGCGAAGAAGCCACCATGGACGCGTCGCCTGGGCGGCGCGTATCCACCTAGTTTACGAGAAAAAAGTGTCGGGGCCTGAAATGCTGACGCCGGTCTACGGGGCCCGGGGTTTCTGCTGGGAGAGGAGTTGGAGCGGGTTGAGCAGCTTGCCGCTGGCAAGCACCTCGTAGTGGAGATGGTATCCAGTGGATCGGCCCGTGTTGCCAACGTGGCCGATGATGTCGCCTCGCTTGACCTTGGCGCCGCTCTTCACGGTGTAGTTGAGCAGATGCCCGTAACGTGTCTGCAGACCGAAACCATGATCGAGAACGATCAGGTTGCCGTACCCGCCGTCGTAACCGACATGCGTGACGCTACCGTCTGCGGTCGCAAACACCGGTTGACCACGCTCGCCGGCGATATCGAGACCTGAGTGGAAATCGGCCCCACCCGTGATCGGATCGGCGCGGCGCCCCATTGTGGAGGAAAGCCACCCTTTTGCCGGCCAGATGGACGGTGTTGCCGCCGCCAGCGCGTTTCGACGATCGACGAACCGGCTCACCACACTCAGGCGCGATTCGATACTTTCAAGGAGCGTACGCAGCAGTCCGAATGTGTCTTCCGGTGTTCCGAGCGACGACACCGTCCGCTGTGCCGTCCTGTCGGCCTCGGTGCTGCCGCCCATGGCGCTCGCTTTCACGAGCGCCGGAAGTTTGTCCATCGTCCGCGCTACGTTGGGGTCGAGCGCTGAGCGCGCACTGATGTCGTGGATGGCGGCTTCGAGAGACGTGATTTGGGTGGTGAGTTCGTCGGTGGCGGAACGGAAACTGGCGTTTTCCAATTCGAGGGCGCGATGGCTCGCCTCGAGATTGGAGACGTCACTCTTTGCTTTCCACGCGGCACCGATACCGATCAGCACGGGGACGCTGAGGACCAGTCCCGAAATCACAAGTACCGGTCGCAGCGATACGGTCGCGCGGCGCACCACCCCCGAGCTGCGGTCGGCCACAATAATCGTGTAGCGCTTTGAAGGCATGCAGAGTTCGATTGAGTGCGGGGGGTGGGGGGCCCCTCGGCTGAGCTCGCCTTGGTGGCGAACAGACTAACACAATGGTTTCGGGAAGGCGTCAGAAAAACGTTAACTCTGGCGAAGACCCGGCGAAAATTGCTGAGGCGCGCCATCACTCGACGAGCCGATACTGCAGCGCTTCCGCGATGTGCTCCCGCTCAACGCGATCGGATGACTGGAGATCTGCGATTGTTCGCGACACCTTCAACACTCGGTCATAGCCGCGCGCGCTGAGCCCCAGCTGCGTGGCGGCGGACAACAGCAGCGCGCGCCCTTGGCGTGCCGGCGCGCAATACGTTTCAACGGCAGTGCCGCGGAGATCAGCGTTCATGCGCGGTCCCTCGGGACCGTAGCGGACCTGTTGAACGCGACGGGCGGTGACGACGCGCTGACGGACGTCACTGGATGCTTCTCCGGGCGCAGCGTCAGCAATCGTCGTGATCGGGACGGCCGGCACTTCGACGATGAGATCGATGCGGTCGCGAAGAGGCCCCGATACGCGACCGTTATAGCGCGCGATATCCGCAGGGGTGCACCGACAGGCGCGGCGTTCTTCGCCGCGAAATCCACAGGGGCAAGGGTTCATCGCGGCAACCAGAACGAAGCGAGCCGGAAAGACTGCGGTGCGGGCGGCGCGTGCGATGGCCACGCGGCCTTCTTCGAGCGGCTGGCGCATCACTTCAAGGACGCGCCGATCGAACTCCGGCATCTCATCGAGAAAGAGCACACCGTTGTGCGCGAGCGAGATCTCGCCGGGCCGTGGAATCGCGCCACCGCCAACGAGCGCGACGTTCGAGATTGTGTGGTGCGGCGCCCGGAACGGGCGCCAGGTCAACAGACCGGAACCGGAGGGGAGTGTTCCGGCGACCGAGTGAATAGCCGTGCACTCGAGCGCTTCGTGAAAGGTCAGTGACGGAAGGATGCCAGGCAGCCGGCGGGCAAGCATCGTTTTTCCGCCGCCCGGTGGGCCGACGAGCA
>Ga0070664_100001770_pt1 | contig 17311 bp, 9 predicted proteins | sample KBSC73metaG_FD_65863 | JGI IMG/M metagenome (GOLD analysis project Ga0070664, IMG submission 65863) | Corn rhizosphere microbial communities from Kellogg Biological Station, Michigan, USA - KBS C7-3 metaG | ecosystem: Host-associated > Plants > Roots > Rhizosphere > Soil ... | reverse complement strand
TTCGCTCCATCAGCCAGTCGCGATCCACCTCGACGCCACGCTCGCTTTCCGCGGCACGAACAATCTGTTCGCGGCGCTGATCGTTTGAGAATGCCAGAATGACCTGGCCGGAGCAGCTTGCCACGATGTCGATATGCGCGCCGACCTTGAGCGCGAAGCCGCGCGTACCGGGCTGTTCTTCGCGTGCTATCACGATCCCGCGACCGCCGTTCGGCACGACCAGATGGCAGGACTGGCCGGCTTCCATCGCCAGGACCTGCATTTCCGGCAGCGCCGCCCGGACGAGATCCTGCGACGGTGTCGCCCGGTAGGCGAGGTCGAGGAGCTTGTAGGTGACGGTGTAGCGGTCGGTCGTCTGCGATTTTTGGAGATATCCCAGCTGCTCCATCACGACCACGATGCGAAACAACTCTCCGACGGTGCGCCCTAGATCGGCCGCCATCTCGCTGACCAGTGCACCCTGCGGCCATTTCACGAGCAGTTCTATCACCTCGAAGGCTTTTTGGATCGCCGGAGCGGCGTAAGTCCCTTTCACTCCTGTGCGTCCCATCGTGGCCTCAGTCTCTCCATGATCCCTGTGGAAGGCGTGATCGCCCGGCCTGCGTCGCAGCGCAAGTCGAAGGCCGACACCGCTCGTCTGCGCACGAGCAGAGCCTGCGTCCCGACCCCTCTCGCATCCCGCCGACGATTGCGACGCTCGAAGGCTCAGCCTTCCGAGCCCTTGGCGCTCGAGCATCCGCCAAGCGCAGTTCCATTTCAACCAGGTTGCATCAAAGAGAATAATATTGCACCAATGAAAACAACCGGTAGGCCTGTGTGACGGCTGGACGGAATTAGCGCACACTAGCGGCGAGAGGGAGAGATGACGAAGTTCAGCAAGCGCGAGATTTTAGGCGGCCCGCTTCTTGCCCTTGGCGCTGGCGCGCTGGGCCGGATCCGACCTGCGGCGGCGGCACCCTCAGCGGCCGAACGCGACATCGCGCGCGGCCCGTTCAACGCTACGCCGGAATCGCTCAAAACCTACCGGACGCCGGATTGGTTCAGGGACGCGAAGTTCGGCATCTGGGCACATTGGGGGCCGCAAGCGGTGCCGCGTCGGGGGGATTGGTACGCCCGCTTCATGTATGTGCCCGGCCATCCGCACTACGACCACCATCTCAAGACCTACGGCCATCCTTCGGAAAAGGGCTACAAGGACCTCATCCCGCTCTGGATGGCCGAGCGCTGGAATCCGGACGCGCTGATGGCGCGCTATGCGGCGGCGGGCGCGAAGTATTTCGTGTCGATGGGTGTCCACCACGACAATTTCGATCTTTGGAACTCGAAACATCATCGCTGGAATGCCGCCGCCATGGGGCCGAAGCGCGATGTCGTCGGCGCCTGGCAAGCGGCTGCGAAGCGGCAAGGGCTGCGCTTCGGCGTTTCCGAGCATCTCGGCGCCAGCTATTGCTGGTGGTATCCGAACCATCTCTACGATCAGTTCTGGCCCAAACTTGGCGTCTCGTACGACGGCGCAGATCCGGCCTATGCCGATCTCTATCACGACAATCGCGACGAGCCGTACCGCAACACCAGAGAGAGCTGGTACACCACCAACCAAGCTTACCATCAGCTCTGGCTGAAACGAATCCGCGATCTTGTCGACAGTTACCAGCCGGACCTTCTCTACTCGGATGGCGGTCTGCCGTTCGGCGAAGTCGGCCGCACGCTGGTCGCCCACCTCTACAATAGCAGCATCGCCCGCACTGGTCGGCTCGAGGCAGTCTACAATTGCAAAGATTCGGGCACGGGCGAGTTCTTCAAGGAAGGAATGGTGCAGGACGTCGAGCGCGGGGTGCTCAAGGGGATCAATCCCCTACCCTGGCAGACCGACACCTCCAACGGCGACTGGTTCTACAGCGACAATTACAAATACAAGACGCCCGGTGAAATCCTGACCATGCTTGCCGACATCGTCAGCAAGAACGGCAACATGCTGTTGAACGTGGTCCTCTATGCGGACGGATCGCTGCCGCCGGAGTCGGACGAGCTCCTGACCGAGCTTTCGGCATGGATGGCCGTCAACGCCGAGGCAATCCACGGCACACGTCCATGGGCTATTTATGGCGAGGGGCCAACCGAGGCCGAAGCGGGCATGTTTAAGGAGCAGGTCGATTATACCGCCCGCGACATCCGCTTCACGGTCAAGGGCAAGGCGCTCTACGCGATTACGCTTGGCGAACCGTCGAACCGGACGGAGATAGTCTCGTTGAGGACGGGTGCGCCTCATGCCCAGGGTCGCATTGTTGGCGTCGAGCTGCTCGGCGCTGGCCCGGTTCGGTTTCGCCGAACCCCGAAAGCTCTTTCGATCGACATCCCCGGCCGCCTGCCGACCCGGCACGCCAGCGTTTTCAAAATTCTTCTTGCCTGACGCCAAAGAAGCGCCGGGCCGGCGCGGCCGATGCCCCGCTCGCCGCTTCGACCATAGATCCATCGAAGAAGGGCCTGCCATGCTCCGCCGCTCGGCCAGCCTCGCCGCCATCGCCCTCGCATTCGTTGCTTCTAGCGGCGTTGCGCCGGCCAGTCTTAGCGCGCCAGCGCGCGCGCAGAGCGCGGCCGGGCACCCCGCATGGCCAGGCAAGGGCCAGTTGTTCGTCGGCACCTGCTATCAACCGATCGATCGCAGCCCGGAACAGATCCGGCAGGATATCGCGATCATGAAGGCAGCGGGTTTCAATCTGGTGCGCATGGGCGACCTGTCCTGGGATTCGTTCGAGCCGGAGGAAGGCCGCTTCGCGTTCGAATGGTTCGACAAGGTGATCGATCAGATGCACCAAGCCGGCATTCGGGTCATCGTCGATATCCCCGGTGAACCGGCTCCCATCTGGATGCACAAGCGCTATCCCGGCGTCGATATCGTCAATCAGGACGGTGTCAGGATCAACGCGGCGAGCCGCTATTGGGACAATATCAGCGATCCTGACTATCGCCGTCTGGCCAAGCGCCTCGCGCAAAAGATGATGGAGCGATATGCGCGAAATCCCGCGGTGATCGCCGTGGGTTACGACAACGAGATCGGCAACGGGCACATGTCCTATTCTGCGGCCGATCGCGACCGCTTCGTCGCATGGCTCAAGCGCCGTTACGGCTCGATCGAGGCGCTGAACAAGGCTTGGGCGACCCAGCGTTGGTCACGGCGCATCAACAGCTGGGATCAGGTCGATCTGCCCTATGAGCGAGGCCCGGGTCCGAACGAGCGCTATCTCGACCTCCACCGATATTGGTCCGACGACACGATCGGCGCGCTCGAGGACCTGGAAGCAGTCCGCAAGCAATACGCGCCGAACCTTCCGGTCGCCTCGAACTTATGGCCGACGGCCGGAACCAAGGGCTTCGACTATCTGCGCTCCTGGGAGAAGATCTCAACCTACGGCGCGCAAGGATTCTATCCGGGCGAACCGGCCAGCGCCGCGTTCGAAGCGATGTCGAACAGAGCCGGGCACGATACTCCTCTCTGGTTCAATGAGTTCACCGCCGGCGGCGGTGGCTATTATGGCACACCCGGCCGCTCGCGCATGTGGGCCTATTTCGGTCTGATCTACTACACGCAGACCTTCCTTGCATGGACGTTCAATTCGCATATCGGCGGCGAGGAGCAGGCGCTGTTCGGATTGGTCGATCATGACGGCCGCCCTTCGTGGAAAGTCGACGAATTCGCGCAGATCGCGCGAGAGTTTCGGACGATGAAGACATTGGGTTTTCCGCGCTATCGCGAACCCGAGGTGGCGGTGAACTTCTCGTTCCAGACCCTCTGGTTGACCAGCCCGCCCTCCGGGCCGAACACGATGCCGGAATATTTCAAGGGCAATTACACCGGACAGGCGCAGGCCGCGTTTCGTCCCTTTTTCGAGGACAATATCGATACCGCGGTCATCGACTTCGGGCACGACGCGCTCGATCGCTACAAGCTCGCGATCCTTCCCAGCGCCTATGTGATGGACGAGCCGACCGCGGCCGCCGTGCGACGGTACGTCGCCAATGGCGGCACGGTGATCATGACCGGCTATTCGGCGAAAGTGGATGAAACGGGCAAATGGTTCGAAACCTCCCTGCCCGGTCGACTAAGCGACGTTTTCGGTCTGCGGACCAACGCATTCTATCGCGCCGAACACCCATTGAAGGTCTCTTTCGAGGGCCAGACGTTGACCGGCAGCGACCCCTATTACGAAGTGCTCGAACTTGGCACTGCCAAACCATTGGCGACATTCGCCGATACCCCGCAAAAGAGCGCCGCGATCACGGTCAATCATTTCGGCAAGGGCCAGGCGATCTACGTTGCCACCGCGCCGCAAGCTGAACTCCTCGGGCCGCTGGTGCGCTCGCTCTATCCCGCGCTTGGCATAAAACGCGGCCCTTCGACGCCGCCCGGCGTCATCGCGCGCGAGGTCGATGGGCGTACACTTTATGTCAACACGACCCAAACCGCGATCACTGTATCGTTCGACGGTGTGAAGACCGGCGTGCTGTCGCACAAGCGCTACGCCGGCACCGTTGCGCTGGCCCCGTATGGCGTAGAGCTCGTTAAATAGGTTTCTCGAGTTCGAGGGAAATATCGCGCCCTGCCGCTAGAGAACCGATTGCAGGGCGCGATCGCACGACGAGAACGGAACCTATTGGCCGATCAGGCCCTGCCGGGCCTGACCGGCCAATAGGTCGCGTATCGCTCGTGCGCGATACGGTAATACGGGATCAACCGTACCGGCTCCCCTTCCGCCGAGGCGATCGTGAATTCCAGCGGCTCAGCCCCAGCGCGGATCCCTTTTGCTAGAGCCTGCGGATCGCCGGCAAGGGTCGGCGCCGTGAAGTGGGCATCGTTATAGCTGCCATATCTGCGCTCATTCACGATGATGTCCGTGCCTGGCGCCAGCCCTTCCCGGCCCAACGCGCCGGCAAGCACCAGCGGACCGTAGGTGAACGCGACGATGTCGGGAGCTGCGGGTGCACTCTCAGCCGATGTTTCCATGGCGAGCCGCAGTTCGACCCTATCGCCGCTCGTCCAGGTGCGGGTGAGCGCGACATAACTGCCGGGAGCGGTCGAGCGCGCGACCTCCAGACCGTTGACCAGGACGGTCGCGGTTCGGCTCCAGCGTGGGTGGCGCAGCTTCAGGGTCAGCTGGATCGGTCGCTGCAGCTTCCAGCGCAGCACAGTCGACGGCGCCTCGGGGAACGTCGTGACTTGCGACAGCACCGCCCCCTTCTCAAGCCACCTCACCGACGACGGCACGAAAAGGTTCACATAGAGCGCGCCATCGTCATGAAAGTAGATCGAGTCCCGATACTTGACATGATTTTCCATGCCCGTTCCGGTGCAGCACCAGAAGGAGTCCTCGGGCGTGTGATAAAGCTTCATATAGCCCGGGCGCGCGCCCTGAAAGTACGTGGCCATCCCCGAATCCGGGTCCTGGGAAGCGAGGATGCCGTTGTAGAGCGTCCGCTCGTAATAATCTGCATATTCCGGGCGGGGGTCGTGCAGGAACAGCGCCCGGGTCAGCTTCAGCATATTATACTGGCAACACGTCTCCGACCCCTTGGCCGAGAAGACGTGCTTGCTGAAGTCTGCCATCGCGAAGAAATGCTCGTTATCGCCATGTCCGCCGGTCGCGAATGACCGCGTGCGTGCCACCGTTTTCCAGAAGAACGCAGCGGCATCGCGATACTTGGTATCCCCGGTCGCGTCATGGACGCGCTGAAAACCGACGATCTTGGGTACCTGCGTGTTCGCGTGCAGCCCGTCCAAATAGTCGCGACCTTCCGCCAGCGGCTCCATGATCGCCTTGTGCGAGAAACGCTGCGCGACGCTGAGATATTCGGGATTGCCGGTCATGAAATAGAGGTCGGCATAGATCTCGTTCATGCCGCCATGTTCGGTCGCCAGCATGGCTTCGAACTCCGCGTCGGTCAGCGGACGAGTGGCGACCACGCCCCAATCGGCCAGCCGCACCAGCACGGCGCGGGAAGACTCGCTGTCCGCGAACAGCGTTGCGTCGCGCAAGCCCGCATAGATCTTGTGGAGCGTGTACCAGGGGACACCGGCGATCTTCTCGCCGCGCAAATGCGCCGAGACCAGCGCCGCCCCCTTCGGGAATGCGCAGACCAGTCCGGAGTTCGCCGCCTTCTGACACGCGGCCAGTTCGCCGGCGACATAGTCGATCCGCTGCTTGAACCGCTTGTCACCGGTCGATCGATAGGCAAATGCGCAGGCCGAGAGATAATGGCCGAGAGTGTGTCCGTGGCAATTTATCTCCGCCCATTCGGGCTCGGACTCCCAGCCGCCATAAACCAGTGCCTTGGGCTCCAGCCCCGCGTTCACCCGGAAGTTGTGCAGCATCCGATCGGGCTGCAATTTCAGGAGATACGCCTCGGTCATTCGCTGGGCATGAAGGAAAGGTCCTTCCTCCAGCGTCACGTCGGCCATATCGAAGGGCTGCACCTTGGTGACCGCCTGCTGCACTGGATTTTGTGGCGGATTCGCCACGGCCGCAGCCGAGAACGTTCCCGTACCGCCCGCGACCAGCGCGACTGTGCCGGCATTTGCCAGAAATTGGCGGCGAGAGTGACCAGCGCGATCAGATTGGAAACTCAAGACGATTGCCTCCTCCAGTGCGGGAGTATGCTGACCGGCCGCAGGTAGCGGGGCAGCGCAGTTGCGAAACACGGCTCAGATCGGATCCTGGCGGCGACTATCGGTGCGAGATGGTGAGCGTTCTGAAAGCCTAGCTGGGCTAACGACGCGCGGCCATGGCGAGGCCTCGCGCGGGCCGCACGTGCGCGAGCCAGGTTTGTTGCGCTGCAGTCGCCGCAATTTGGCGAGCGTCGCCCGACGGGCAAAAAGCGGGCCGGGGAAAACGGTCCCCGGCCCAGTGGAAGGCTCGTCCAAACTTGCCAAATCGCATGCGCCGGCCGACTGCTAAATGCTCTTCTCCAAAATCATCCGGTCCCCGCCCAATTCAGGACGAACAGATACATTCTTCGCCCAGACCTTATTTGAGAAGTCAGTGCTAGTCCCCGCCCCGCGACAAATATCCCCTAGAGGCTAGCTTCGGACGACCAGCCCCAACGCCCTCAGTTCAAATCTATAACGGCGCAATTGCGAGCGCGCTGAAATTGTTGCCAGGCGGGAAATTGGAACGGTAAAACGGTTCGGCTGATGGCAAGCCGGCAGGACAGGCCGCGAGCCAGGCAAGAATCCAGACCCTGCCGCTTCGGACGATGTTCGTCTCCTCGGCATCGCAAGCCTCGATCCTTCAGAGCGACTGTCCCAGCAACGCTTCAACCTCCGCGCGGTAACTCCGGCTGAGCATCAGGCGCGTGCCATCCTTCAGCACCACCTCGAACTCGCCATGGGACCGGCGCTCGAGAAGCGCGACGGATCTGAGGTTCACGACACTGGACCGATGAATGCGAACGAAGCGAAATGGGTCCAGCCGGCTCGCGACCGTGGCCAGTCCAGCGCGGTAAAGATATTCCTCCGCGCCCACGTGCAGCGTCACATACACGCCGGCCGCCTCGATCCAGTCGATATCCTGCGTCATCACGAACTGGGTCGCGTCCCGCTTCTTAACGACCATCCATTCCCATAACTCGCCGGGCTTCGCACGCTTCGCGGCCAGCTCGAGCAACTCTGGACCAAAGGAATTTGCGTCGCCCGCATTTTCCGCGCGCGGTTCGCCCAACCGCTTTTTGACGCGCTCCATCATCTTCTCGTAGCGAGAGTCGCCGAACGGTTTGAGCAGATAATCGACAGCCTCCGCGTCGAACGCCTGAAGCGCGAATTGGTCATAGGCGGTGACGAACACCGTCAGCGGCATGTTTTCGGCGCCCAGGGCATCGATCACGCCAAAACCGTCCACACCGGGCATCTGGACATCGAGGAATACGATGTCCGGCTGCATGTCCTGGATCAGCGCAACAGCTTCGACACCGTTCTTCGCCTCAAGAATCTTGCCGACCCCACGGTCCTTGGCCAGCAGATCCGCCAGGCGTTTGCGCGCCGGCGCCTCGTCATCGACGACAAGAGCGGTGATTGGTCCAGATTGCGATTTCATCCCCTTATCGCCACTCTTGACTCAGTGGCACGCAAATGGCCACCTCGGTTCCACCACCCGGACGAGGCTGGATCGTCAGGGCTTGTTCACCCAGGTCCGGATAGAGCGCGGCAAGGCGTTCGCACGTCACGCGTATCCCCAGGCCCGCCGAAGTCTCCTTCCGCCAATTCGCCGGCAGGCCCACCCCGTCGTCAAGCACCTGGATTTGCAGCTGCCCCTCACCTCGCTTGGCCATTATGTCGATCGCGCCTCCAGACAGACGACCTTCGAGACCATGACGTATCGCGTTTTCGACTAGGGGCTGGAGCAGCATCGAGGGTACCATCGCCGTTAGCGCCTCGGGCTCGATATCGAGTTCGATCCGGATCCTGTCCCCAAACCGAATTCGCTGGATCGAGATATAATGTTCCAGGAGCGTCAATTCCTGCGCCAACGGTATTTCCAGCCTGTCCTTGCAATCGAGCGAGCGCCTAAGCAGCCCGGCAAGATCACCAATCATGTTGCGCGCCAATACGGGATTCGTGCCGACCTCGGATGAAATGGCATTTAGCGCGTTGAAGAGGAAATGCGGCTCGAGGTGGAGGCGCAACGCGTTCAAACGCCACTCGAGCAAGTTCTTCTCTACGCGTCCCAATTCGATCTGTCCCGTCAAATAGCGGCTATAATATCTGAAGCATTGAAATATGCCCGCAGCGGCGCAGTAAGTCTGCCAGCCCCCAAGGAAATAATATGCGGCGAACTCGCTGTTTGTTAGCGGATTCCACCAGACTTGGGGCACGAGGAGAAGAAGGAATCCTGACAGATATGTGTGGACCAGGCTGAAGGGGATGCTCAGGACGAGAAAGAACACGCTGAGGCGGAAGATGTTCTGGTCCTTCGGCACAACCTTCTTGTCGATGATCAATAGTGCGGGAGTAAGCAACGCCCAGGCCCAGGAATCGACTATCTTCGCCATGAAGAGGTGCCATTGAAAGCCCTTCAGCATATCCGGCAAGGACAGGAATATGCCGACCGCCGTCCAGATCAGGAAGATAAGGATTGCCGGGCGAAGCCAGGCTCGCCACACGCGATGCTTGATGTCGTCCGCTTGGGCGGACGGGACGCGTTGGATGCGCTGTCGCACATCATTCGCCAAGATCGAGGAGTTGGACTGCACGGAACTCATAATTGGATACGGCCTCTACCGCATTCGCGGCGAGAAAGCGCGTTTACGTCACGCCCGCCGCCGCACGGCGCCCGCGGAAAACCGGACTCCCGGCCAGACGGAACTGCCACCCTATGACGGCCAAACCTGGAACATTCCTTCACGCCGCAGCATCCGCCATCTCTAGCCGGGACAATACCAGGCTCAGCATGTTTGCGCTGACCGAATGAATGTCATGGTTTCTCCTGAAATCCCGCTGCGACGGCATAAGTATCGGCCGAAAGTCGCGAGCTGCAGCCTCAGGTGATTCGGCAATTGACGATGGCCGCGGGCCGCGGGCCGCGCACAAGCTGCTTATGGGCCTGCAGCCCCCCGACCAATGCCGGCGGATCGGCATTTGTCGAAAAATGTTGCGAAGCGGACTCGGCGTCCACGAGGCGGCCTGCAGGTCAGCAAAGCGGTCCAGACGCCCTTGTCCTTTATCATTTTTTGGCCGATTTTCGCGGATCTCGCCGACACAATATATGGACGCAGCGGAAAAATTGTGCCGTTTGATAAGTACATGGCGAAGTCGCGGCGGCCTTGCAGGCCGGAAGAATGAACGAGCCGTATCGGGGAGAGATGATGCCGATCAGAGCGACACCTCCCCTTGCCATCTGAATGGAGGGGTCGAGGAATGGCCGTTGATCACGAAACGCTCGGCACGCGCTCTCAAGCGCTCGTGCCGCATCACGTCTGCTCCGCCCAGATCAAAGTCGACCCGCAAGGCTTGGACCACAGGGCTGCGAGGCTATTCTTCTCATCCAAAATTGGTAGCGGTACCAGTGCCACGTATCGTGATCGCACGCGGCTGAGCAAGGCTTGGGTCACAGGGCGGCGAGGCAATTTTTCTCACCCAAAATTGGTAGCGGTACCAGTGCCAAGTATCGCGATCGCACGCGGTTGAAACACGGTGCTGCGATCGAGCTCGGCCAGCTTCAGCCCTGCAGCCCATGATGGGTGAAAGATCATCGCAGCGAATGTCCCGTGATCGGTGCGCAGACCAACGGGACCAAGGAAATCTGGGACGACGCCTACTCAGGTCGACCACGTCCGCGAATAATATCAACATCTTATCAAGAACGTGAATGGAACGGGCAAATGAAAACACGCAACCTGTTGATCGAAGCCAGTGTTTCGGCACTGATCCTGGGAAGCCTCGGCGTGGCGCAGCCCGCATGGGCGCAAACCGCGGAGGCACAAACCTCCGACGACGCCACAGCGGACAAGCCTGCCAAGGCGAATGAGAATAGCGACGACGCCGCGACCGACATCATCGTCACTGCCCGGCGCAAGGCGCTGGCGGATGCCATCTCGATCAAGAAGAACGCCGACACGATCGTCGATTCGGTGACCGCGGACGAAGCAGGCAAACTTCCAGATAATTCGATCACCGAGGTTCTTCAGCGCGTCCCGGGTGTGTCGATCTCCCGCTTCACGGGGGCCAACGGGGGCAGCACCGCGTTCCAGATCGAAGGCACGGGCATCACCGTGCGCGGCCTCCCCTACAATTCCAGCATGCTCAACGGCCAGCAGCTGTTCAGCGCCAACGGCGCGAGCGCCATCAGCTGGAACGAAGTCACGCCCGAATTGATGGCGGGGGTTGATGTCTACAAGGCGACGCGCGCCGACCTTATCGAAGGGGGCGCATCCACGATCGATCTGCGCACGCATGTGCCCTTCGACTTCAAGGAGACGCAGTTCAACATCACCGCGGGCGGCAGCTACGGCACCCAAGTGAAGAAGGGCTCGCCCCGCATTTCCGCGATGTTCTCGAAGCGGTTCGATACCGGCATCGGCGAAATCGGCATATTGTGGGACGTAGCCTTCAGCCGCCTGTATCAGCAGAGCAGCGATCTGGCAGTGGGTGCGATGTTCGCCCAATATGCGCCGACGGCCACGCGTAGCGATAAACTTGCCTTTATTCCGGCATCGATCAACTGGAGCACCAACGAGAACAAGCGAGACAGGTACGGCGCGTATCAGGCGATTCAGTGGAAGCCAGCCTCGAACCTTACGCTGACCAACACGGTGTTCTTCTCGCAATATATCGAGGATAGTCGGGGAACCAGCGGTAGCCTGGGGCAGAGCCCATCCGGGATAGCCGCGATCATGCCCACGCTTGGCAGCCCGGTCGAATATGATTCCAATGGCGCCTTCCAGAAGGGAACACTCGGCCTGGCATCTACCGGCAATTCGATAGAGTTTCAGAACACGACCACCCACACTAGCTGGCTGAATCCTTGGTACCAGATCGATTGCGGCGCCGCCTACGGCGCCCCGGTGTCGTCGATTCTATGGGACTGGTCGGTTAATCAGGGCCTTGAAACTTCGTCTCCTCCTCCGGGTGCACCCCGCCTGAATCAGTGCACCCCCCCCACCACTTCGCTGAACCCCAATGGTTCGGCGTCGGCATCGCACAGCAAGAATTCCACACTCGATATTTCGCAAAGCTTCGTCTGGACCCCCGGAGACCGGGTGTCGGTGCGTGGCGGTGTGCAATATGTCAGTTCCAGCTCGACCGGGCAGCAATTCTCCGCCAACATCAGTCAGGCCAGTCCGATGGTTAATTCGGTGACCCTCGACCTGACGGGGGCGCTGCCGGTCGTATCAGGCTTGTCCCCTGCCGGCCTGCTCGACAAGAGCACTGCGTATTTGACCAATTTGGCCTATCACGAACCCAACAACAAGGGGAGGATGCTGGCCGGCCATCTCGATCTCGAATACAGGGTCAGCGACAGTGGATTCCTGCGCAGCATCACCGTTGGTGCTCGCGCCGCCCGGCGCACCGAAAAGGACGATTTTGTAGGGACGTATTGGGCACCGCTTGGCCAGTCGTGGCTAGCTAAACCGTCGGGGCCGGAATGGGCCGCCGCAGGGCCGGGAAATATTCAGTTTCTTAATAATCCGAATGTTCAGCAATCGGATTATCAAGTTTCGACCTTCTCGAATTTCTTCGGCGGATCGGTGGCTATCCCAGCGCAGATTTTTGTTCCAAGCAACTCTCTCCTGCAGAGCTATGACTGGTACCATCTGATCAAGACGTATAACGGCCAGCCCGTCACCACCAGCGACAATATCATTCACAACGACCCCACCAAAGCTCAGTATTTTACGAATTACATCGATCAGGGTCTGAATAAGACCGATAGCCGGATCACGAACTTCGCCGGCTATGCTGAGGCTAGGTTCGCGCATGACCGTATCGGTTTCATTCCGGCATTCTCGGGTAATATCGGTGTTCGCGTATTCCACGATTCCCTGCGCGCTAACGCTCTGCTGGGAACGCAGGCCGCCTCGAACCTCGCGCTGAATGTGGCGGATAGCAACGCATTCTTCGCCAAGCAGCAGAATCAGCCAGGCGCGCCGGCGGTTTATCCGACACTCTATGGCTTTCCTCTAGCCTACTTCCCAAAGACGCGCGACTATAGCTACACGCGCGTCTTACCGTCGTTCAACATCAAGTTCGACGCATCCGACAAATTCAAGATTCGTGGCGCGGCGTCGATTTCGTCTGCTCCCCCCAACCTCAATGACATTCGCCCAGGCGGTTCGATCAGCGCCAGGTCCCTCCAGAACCCCACCAATTCGTCAGCACCCCAGATTCTCACGGGCGTTGTCGTCAACGGCGGCGGCACGAACCAGAAACCGACCATGATCAAGAGCGAAGATCTGACGTTCGAATACTATCCATCGGCATCTAGTTTCTTCTACATCGACTTCTTCGCCAAGCAGATCAAGGATGAACCGACATTCTATTCGTTCGTCATCAATCCTCTCACTACGCCGTTGAAAGCATACGCCAATGGTGCGACGCCGCCCGCCAACGGAGCGGGGATTACAACCAATCCGGATATCACGGATGTGACCTTGGATCTGCCGTGGTTCTATATGCAGAATAAGCCGTCAACTCAGACGGCCTATATCAAGGGCATCGAGATTGGCGGCCGCAAGTTCTTCGACAAACTGCCGGGCATTTTCCGCGGCTTGGGTATCGATGCCAACCTGACGTTTATCGATAGCCGCAACCCTGCGCAGCAGGCCAACAGCGTGCTGACCACTCCCCCGGTCGGTGGCCAAGTTGCAGGCCTCAATCCGGATGGTTCGGTTCCGCAGACCTATCCGAACCTTCCTTATGCCGGATTGTCGAAATGGGCCTATAACGTCCAGCTGCTATACAGCCGTGGCAAGGTCAATTTCCGCCTGGCCTACAATTGGCGCGACAAGTCGCTGCTGTCGACCAACGTCAATCCGCTGTCTTATGCGACGAGCGGCGGCAATCCTTACACGCTCAACACCAGCCCGACCAACTTTGACGCGACGCATTCGTATCCCGTCTACAACATGGTCCCGGCCTATATGGCAGCGGCCGGTTACCTGGATATGGGTTTCGACTTCGCGGTGAGTAAGAGGATTTCCGTCTCGTTCAATGCGAACAACCTTCTCAACACGGTGTCGCGAACCCTCCAGGAGCCCATTCCTGGCGTGTTCGAGCCCTACGACTACAACGTCAGCGATCGGCGCTTCGACCTTACCATTCGAGTGCGCATGTGACGATCTGAACTGCGAAGGGCGCTTCGTCGAGGAGCGCCCTTCCTATTTTCGATCAGGCACGGCAGCGAGTACGTTCATAGCGAGGCATGTTTATGAACAGCGGCCATCAACAGAATATCGTCATTCTCGGCGGCGGTGCGGCGGGGTGGATAGCGGCCGCGCTGCTGGCCAAGAAGACCGATCGCCGCCAAACGCGTATCACACTGGTTGAATCGGAAGAAATTGGCATCATCGGCGTCGGGGAAGCGACGGTGCCAGTGCTGGCGCAGATCAATACTCTGCTCGGCATCGATGAATTCGACTTCATTCGCCGCACCCAGGGCACATTCAAGCTTGGTATCGAGTTCTGCGACTGGGGAGTCGTTGGAAACCGGCATTTCCATGCGTTCAGCGACTATGGTCACGCTGTCGAAGGCGTGGCGACCCACCATTATTGGCTGAGAATGCGGCAGTCAGGCGATGACCGCCCGATCGATGACTATTCCTTTGCCTACGCCGTCGCGAAACATAACAATTTCGCCCCGAGCGATCCGCAGAATTCGCGCTATCACCACGCCTATCATTTCGATGCGGCCTTGTACGCCCGTTATCTGCGCGACGTAGCGACGGAATTGGGCGTAGAACGCATCGAAGGCAAAATGACGCACGTCGACCTGGATGGCGAGTCCGGCAATATCGCCGCCATCCATCTTGCGAACGGCGCTACGGTTCGCGGCGACTTCTTCCTGGACTGCACCGGTTTCGCGTCCGCATTACTGGGAAAGGCGCTGGACACGCCGTTCGTCGACTGGTCGCGCTGGTTGCTTTGCAACAGTGCCATGGCGGTGCCGTCGAAACGCGTCGGCGCGCCAACGCCGTTCACGCGATCCACCGCGCATGCCGGGGGCTGGCGTTGGACCATCCCGCTACAACACCGTAGCGGCAACGGCATGGTCTATAGCTCCGATTTCTGGAGTGATGACGAAGCGCGCGACGCCTTGCTGGGCAGCCTCGACGGCGAACCGCTCGCCGAGCCGCGGCTGTTCCGCTTTACCTCCGGGCATCGCAAGCAGTTCTGGAACCGCAATTGCGTGGGGATCGGTTTTGCCTCCAGCTTTCTCGAGCCTCTGGAATCAACCGGACTGCAGTTGATCGTCATGGGCGTCTTGAAGCTGCTTCGATACTTCCCGGAACGGATCATCGACCCCGTTCTGCGCGACGAATATAATCGAATCTCCACGTGCGAGATCGAGCGCATCCGCGACTTCATCATTGCGCATTATCATCTCTCGCGCCGTCCCGAGCCGTTATGGTCGGCGTGCCGCGACATGGCGATACCCGACAGTCTACGACACAAGCTGGAGGTCTGGAACGCCAGCGGACAGATCGCGCTGGGCGAAGGCGAATCCTATATGGAGCCGAGTTGGCTCGCCATCCTGTTGGGCAACGGCGTCATTCCAGCGCGCTACAACGTTTCGGCCGATCTCCATCCACTGGAGCAGATCCGCAAGGGTATGGAATTGCGCCGCGAAGAGATCGTGCGTTCGGCGCAGGCGGTCACGTCGCACCAGGATTTCATCGATCGTCACTGCAAGGCTCCCCAATCGGCACCGGCCAATCAGGTTGCGTCACCCCATGCGGCTGGCGCGCGATGAAATTGCGCAACGAGATGATGAAAATGGTCGTGAAAGGTAATCGAACCATGCAGCTTATGCCCCTGCGGTGGACGTCGCTCGGATGTGCCGCCCTCCTGAGCATGCACGCAGGCAGCGCCAATGCGAAAGACGCGGCGCCCCAGGTCGCGTGGGCCAAGGCCGGTGTCAGCTATCCGCAATATCATGGCGATGCGTTGGAATGCGGGATGCAAGGCCTGGCGAGCAACATCGACGATTCAAAGCAAGTGAAGACCTTGGCGCGCGCCTCCAGTCAATTGGAAGCGCTCGACGTCAGCGCTCAGGCCGGGATGGGTCTGGGCGCCGGCCCGACAGGACAGTCCGACTTGGCAGCGGACGCCGCCAACCGGTCCAATCAGCAGCAGCGGATCATAACGGCCGCCAGACCCGACCAGCAATATGCCGGTATCAAGACGCTGATGTTCGAGGTCGTACGACGCTGCATGACCAATCTCGGCTATGCCAAGATCGTCCTGACCGAAAAGCAGCGCAGAGACTATGACGGGATCAAGGGCGGTGCCGAAGCGCGGCGCGCCTATATCTACAAACTGGCCAGCGATCCGCATGTGCTGGAAACGCAGCGCGAGGCGATTGCGCAGTAGATCGCCGGCGCAAGGTTCATCCATTCCATGACAATTGACGAATTGACCCCTCTGCTCGCGGACCAGCGCGGCGTCCGCGAAGTCGGGACTCGGAAGACCGCTTCACTCCCTTCTGGTCCGGTCCGCAACATTTCGTTCTTATTTGGAATCCGACATTTTGTCCGGGCCAGATGGCCAAATATCATAGCGCTGTCACATGCGAAGCGCGACACCCCTGTAGCAGAGCGGCGTCTCTATCCCGGTGCTGCGAATCCGCGAACACGGTTTGGTCTGGGCCGCGGCGCAGATCAGCATGCCTGGAGGAAACGAATGTCGCGACCGTTGAGGTCAAAATGGGGGCTGGCCGTCGCGCTGCTCGTCTGGGCGATGCCAAGCCCGGTGTTAGCGGAGACGCGCAGCCTGTCCCAGGACTGGCTGTTTGCCCGGGGCGAGGTGCAGGGTGCCGAAGCCCCCGCTTTCGACGATCGCCGCTGGAAGCCAGTCGCGGTACCGAATGACTGGTCGATCATGGATGGGCGCGACGGCGCCGGGCCATTCGACCGCCGCGCCACTGCCGGCCAGGATTCGGGCTATCTGCCGGGCGGCATCGGCTGGTATCGCCGCCATCTGAAACTCGACGCATCCGCGACGCGCAAGATCGTGCGGCTTAAATTCGAAGCGGTCTATATGGACGCCACGATCTGGGTGAACGGCCGCCGGATTGCCGAGCACCATTATGGCTATACCGCGTTCACGGTCGATCTTACCGGCAAGCTGCGGGCTGGCGACAACGTAATCGCTCTGCGCGTCAATCACGCAGATCCGTCATCGCGCTGGTATGCGGGATCGGGCATCATCCGGCCGGTCACGCTCCAGATCCTCGATTGCATTCATATCGACCCGGACTCGGTCTTCGTGACCACGCCCAAGGCGACGCCGGACATGGGTATGGTCGCGATTCGCGCATCGGCGAGCAACTGCGCGACCCGGGCGCAATCGGTCGAACTCGTGTCCAAGATAGTCGCGGCGAATGGCCGGGTGGTGGCGCAGATCAGCCGGCGCCAAGATCTAGGAGCAAGGGCGAGCGGCGAATGGAACCAATCGCTCGCGATCCCGCGCCCGGCCTTGTGGTCGCCCGCTTCTCCCAATCTCTACACGCTGGTGCAAGAGACGCGGATAGGCGGCGTCGTCACCGACAGGCGCCAAATCCGGTTCGGGATCCGCACCGTCACCGTCGATGCGACGAACGGTCTCCGC
>Ga0070664_100001766_pt1 | contig 17334 bp, 13 predicted proteins | sample KBSC73metaG_FD_65863 | JGI IMG/M metagenome (GOLD analysis project Ga0070664, IMG submission 65863) | Corn rhizosphere microbial communities from Kellogg Biological Station, Michigan, USA - KBS C7-3 metaG | ecosystem: Host-associated > Plants > Roots > Rhizosphere > Soil ... | reverse complement strand
ACCGGTGTTGCCGACCGGGTGAGCTGCTCGACAATCTCCCGCGTTCCGTCGACGTAGCCGAGCGCGCCGACGGAACTGGAGCCACCGATCGGAATCACGTACGGCCGGCGGCCGCGTCGCGTGAGGTCGTCGACGACCTCGGCGACCTTCTCGACTTCATCGGCGGCGACGGCGAAGCGGGGATCCGGATTCGCTCGAATGAAGTGAATTGTCGCGCCGAACAACCGATCGAGCAGCAGGTTCCCCTGGAGTGGCGGTTCGGCAGATCGTGCGGAGAGCACGAGAACGCAGTCGAGGCCAACCGCCCGCGCCGCCGCGGCGGTCATCCGCGCGTGGTTGGACTGCGTGGCGCCGCTCGAGACCACGACGTCGGCACTCCGCGCGAGGGCGTCGGCCATCAAGAACTCGAGCTTGCGCGCCTTGTTGCCGCCGAGCGCCAGCCCCGTCAGGTCGTCCCGCTTGATGAGGATTCTTGGACAGCGGGCGGTTCCACCCAGCACGTCGCGCAACCGATGTGCCTCGACGATGGGCGTCGGCAGCGTGGCGAGAGAGACGCGAGGCTCCGATTCGAGCGACATGGAGGGCAAAGTACACCGCAACGACCGGCGGTGAAGGCCGGCCAGCTCGGTTCCGTGCGAAGACGCGACGCAGTTCGTGGCGGAGTTCATCGGGTGAAGGGCGACATCCGCGTCATCCGACATGAACGCCCGATGGTCCTTTACACGAGCCGGTTTGGACCATATTAGTCCTGGCGTCCGTTGGCAAAGCCGCCTTGTTCCACGGAGACACGAATGCTCGATTCCATCGCCCAGGCGTTCGATCAAATCGGATGGTGGACCTTCTGGACCTGTATGGCGACGCTCGCGGTCATCGATCTCCTGGCGATCGCCGCGGTCGCGCAAACGCGAAGCCGCGAGCTCGTGAACCGCTGGACGGGGCGCATCCTTGCGGCGAACATGATGCTGCTCGGCGCCGGCCTGGGAGTGCCGGCTGCGAGCCTTGTCGCCAAGTCGGTCGTGGTTACCCTGGCGCCGAGTGTTCAGCCGAGGATCGTGGAGCTCCGTGAATCGACGATGACGCCGCCAAAATAGATGATCGCGTTCGTCTCCGTTGTGCTGATCGCGGCGGGCGCGCGCGGCCAGCAGCCGACGCCGACGATCACGCTGCGCCCCGGACTGGTAATCACGCATTCAGTGCGCGTCGCGCCGCGCACCTACCGCCTCACCGCCGATTCATCGCTCGACAAGCCGGTGATCACGATCCGCGGCAACGACATCACGGTGGACTTCGCCGGCGCCTCACTCGTCGGCCTCGACCCCAACGCCGATCCCGACCTGGCCCGCGGCACCGGCATATCTATAGAAGGGGGCCGCAACGTCCGCGTCCTCAACGCCACCGTACGCGGCTACAAGGTGGGCCTTCTCGCGCGCGGGACGCACAACCTCACGCTCACCCGCGACGACTTCAGTCATAACTGGAAGCCACGTCTCTTCAGCGGCATCGAGCACGAGAGCCTCGTCGACTGGCTGTCGCACCATCACAACGAGCAGCGCGAGTGGCTGCGTTTCGGCGCGGGAGCGTACCTCGAGGACGTCCACGGCGGCGAGATCCGGGACGTGCGCATCGAGCAGGGCATGGAAGGATTGATGCTCGTCCGCTCCGACAGCCTGCGCATCTGGAACAACGTGATCGAGTTCAACTCGGGCGTCGGCATCGGGCTCTATCGGTCGAGCGACAACGTCATCATGCACAACCGCGCGAGCTACAACGTGCGCGGCTACAGCCACGGCTTCTATCGCCGCGGCCAGGACTCGGCAAATCTCCTTCTATATGAACAGAGCTGCCGCAACGTCGTCGCGTACAACTCGATGACGCACGGCGGCGACGGTCTCTTCCTATGGGCCGGCCAGAGCACGATGGACACCGGCGAGGGCGGATCGAACGACAATCTGTTCTACGGAAACGATTTCAGCTTCGCGCCGACGAACGGCATGGAGGCGACGTTCAGCCGGAACGTGTTCGCCGAGAATCGCGTCGAGGGATCGGACTACGGGCTGTGGGGCGGGTACAGCTTCGACTCGCGCATCGTCGGCAATCATTTCACACGGAACCGCACCGGCGTCGCGATCGAGCACGGGCAGAACAACACCATCGCCAAGAACGAGTTCGACGGCGATACGGTGGGGATCAATCTCTGGGCGAATCCGATCGAGCCGGGGGATTGGGGCTACCCCAAGCACCGCGATACGCGCAGCCGCGACTACACCGTCGCGGTCAACACGTTCATCGGCAATCGCGTCGGTGTGCGCTCGGCGAACACGACGGGGACGATGGTCGGCAACCGATACACGCGCGTCGACTCAAACGTCGTGCACGCCGATACGAATGCGCTGAGCGAGAGCGGCGGTGGGGGAGAGTTCGGAATGCCCGTTGCGCCCACGCCGATCGCAGGCGGTATGGATGCGCGCGCGCTCGATTCGCTGGCGTCGCGGGATCGGTCGGCGATCATCGTCGACGAGTGGGGGCCGTGCGACTGGCGGTCGCCCAAGCTCTGGCCGGTCGACTCTGGCCGAGGCGCGACGATTCGACTCCGTGTGCTTGGCCCGCCGGGAACCTGGCGTGTCGTCGGGCGTCGCGGCATCGCGACGCTCTCGGCGGATCGAGGGCGGGTCGCTGATACGGTGACGGTGACGCCTCGCGCGCTGACGGATTGGGAATTGACGCTCGAGTATCGTGGCACGGCGGTCGTGTCGCCGCGTGGGGTGCGAACGGCGGCAAGTGCGCCATACCGGTTTTCATATGGGCGCTTTGAGCCGCTCGGTGGGTGGCGCGTCGCTGTCTTTCCGTGGACGGACGCCGAGGATCCGCGCACGCATCCGGACGCGTTCGCGGCGCTCCTGCGCGGGACGCCGTCGCTGTCGTTCGAGCGGTCGCGGCTCGACATGATGTGGTCTCGGCCGGCGATCGCTGGCGTTCCGGCTGCCAAGTGGGCGGCGGTGGCGACGACTACATTGGTGCTGGACTCTGGCACGTTCACGCTGCGGACGACCAGTGACGACGGCGTTCGTGTGTGGGTCGACGGCAAGCTGGTGATCGATGACTGGACGGCGCACGAGTCGCGGGTTGATAATGCTCCAGTAACGACCGCCCGACACGTGCTACGAGTGGAGTACTACCAGGTCGATGGCTGGACTGAACTGCGCGTGGAGGTTGTGCGCCGGCGACAGCGGGCGGCGGGGTCGCCAGGTCCGCATTAGGCGTGAGCGACGGACCTCGGAGAGGCAGCCGAAATGAGCATGCCTTCCGAATATCCATCATCAGCGATAGATCCGGCTCGATGTCCCATAAGTAGGGTTGCGTGGAGTTAGCGTTACCCGCGACGCCAATATTGGCAGGCCGAGCGTAGTTACGCATGCACCGATCGAAGTGCCTCAGGCTCGGCGCCGCAGCCAGCAGTCGCTCGCAAGCGATCGGCGTGCCGACGCTTGGCCGCGTCAGCATACGCGAGGACAGGTCGTTGGATTGCCTCACTGAGGCCCATTATAATTAGTTAGTCACGAGCTGACATGATGACACTCTAACACCCACACCACCGGAGACTCGACGATGGCGCGGCGTGCGTTCTACAGCTTTCATTACCATCCCGACAGCTGGCGTGCCTCCCAAGTCAGGAACATGGGCGCAATCGAGGGCAATCGACCGTGTTCGGATAACGACTGGGAATCCATTGCGAAGGGCGGCGACGCGGCGATCAAGAAGTGGATTGCCGATCAGATGGACGGTAAGTCGTGCGTCGTAGTTCTCATCGGCGCAAATACTGCTGGTCGAAAATGGATAAACCATGAAATCATCGAGGGCTGGGATGCCGGCAAAGGGGTCTTGGGCGTCCACGTGCACAGCCTTCTTGATAACAGTCAGCAGCAGTGCTCGAAGGGTCGTAACCCCTTCGATCAGATCGGGTACGGTAGCTCGGGGAAAAAACTCTCATCCATCGCGAAAGTCTACGACCCGCCCTACTCGATCAGCACCTCCGTCTACCGCTACATCAAGGACAACCTGGCCGATTGGGTCGAGGAGGCGGTGACGATTCGCAACAAGAACTGACTCGATGATGTCGTCTCGGCTTCCGGCTGCGGATGGCGGCTTGAGCGAGAGCTGTTGGCCAGCTGCAGACGTGAGAGCGATGAACGGCTTCGACGATAGTCAGGTCGCGGCTCAAACTTGTGCGACGCGCGACGGGGCGGCCACCTAGCGTCCTTGCGCCACTCTATATGCCGTCTCTACCCATTCACCGAGTTTTCCGTACTCCCAGGTATAAACCGGCACCCTTGCCTTAATCAGTTCTGCGGGGATAGGCCCCGGCAAATCAGTGCGACCATTCTGGTCTTTGATGCCGTGGATCCGTACACCCAGCAGACCGTTTCCTCGCGTCACGCTTTGCTCGATCTCGTAGGAGACGAACTTACGGTTTGCCGTTTCTGCCCCGATCAGAACGACCGTTACACTGCTTCCTGCAAGTCCAGTATCGATGAGCTTTGTAATAGCGGCCGCGCCCTTCTTCTCCGTTTCCTCCCATAACGATGAGTCGTGAAAGCCGGCGGCCGCCACGCCGTCAATCATCGCACTGTTGCGAACCACGTTGACTCGCCAGAGATCGCGCTGGTAATGAAAACTGAAAAACACTCTACGGGCCATAGATACTCCCGGAAGGGATCTGCCTCACGCCACGGCTTGGAGAATGTATTCGGTCGCCTCAACGTCCACGGTTCCGTCCCGATGATCAATGACGGCGCCCAAACCAGGATTCCACTTTACCGGCTGCAGGGCCAATTCGCGAAGCTCTTTAGATTGTGCTAGATGTTCGAAGAGTATGTTCACCGAGGCTGCCACGTCATCGGCGCTGAACAACGTGACGTTCGCCTCGCGAGATAGGCCGTTGTTGAGCGAGCCCGGCGTGAGTTCGCTCGCTAGTACGCGCGCAAAGCCGCCAAGCCCCGCAACTAGGAATCGCGGCATTCTCTTTTGCTGAGCCAGCGCCATCTCTTCGCCCACGCCCGGGATGTTGCCATCGCTCGTATGCATTTTGCCGCCGACGGCAACCATAATGTTCTGCGCGTCGACAAGCACGCGACGCATCGCCGACAGGCTGCGGTTGCGAGTCTCGGAATCGTCCGCCCCGCCGTTTCCAATCTTCCTAGTGACGACGAATTCCGCCACATCGCTCAACGATTGCCTCTCGTCCGCTTTCAGTTCATGCGCCCATAGCTCGGACATCACGAGGGTGACCGGCTTCCTCGTCCGATTGGCGGCGTGCTGGCGAGCTTGTCGGAGGATTATCGGAGTGAAAGTGGGGTGACTCCCATGAACGATTCGACCGCCGTATTTCAGCACAAGGCCGCTGAAAAGGGCGACAAATTCCAATATGCCTCGGTCCATGGCTGGCTCTGACCAGTCCCGTTTGTCCGGAACCGCGCCAGACAGCCCAACCTCGAACTCTTCCAACGACACATCCAGTCTCGTCAGACTCATGCAACCTTCAACGTTGTAAAATTCGAATCGATCAAGGCCGCGATTTCCTGATGGTGCAAGACTATAATATTTTCATCGCCTGCGGCAATGTCCTCTAACTGATGATCTGGGAGCACTTCACCGTCATAGATAAACAGCGAGTAGTTGCCTCGACCGGTCTGGTCGAGAAAGGCGGTAAACCTGTTCACCGCCGGCAAGTATATCTGATCGAAGATAGAGCAGTGACTGCACACTTTTGTGCGGAGACGACCGTTGTGAGACTTGGAGGACTCGTAAATCAGCAGCCGTGGGTCAAGTACCGTCCAAGAAAAGTCGCGCGATACGAACTCTCTTTCCACAAGAAAAGGCACACGGCACTTCCGCCGAAATATTTCGCACAGGTATTCCTCCGCATCGTCCAAGATCTGGCTGAGTTGGTCATCCGTGAGAGGCGGAGTAGCTCCGGGCGCTGGCAATTGGAGTGGAACCCAACGCTGTAGCGCGGCCAGGGACGGAAAGCGGGGCCCGCGTTTGCGATCGGCCCCGGCGCGAAAACAGATCGGCAGGATCGGCAATAGTAGCCCGTCAGCAGTATCTACTTCGCGCTTGATCCAGCGCGACGTGGGGGCATCGGGAGTGTCGATCAGCAACAGAAGATTCGCGCCTTTCAACGCTTCGTTGATCTCTGCTTGTACATCACTGCCTGGCAAGATCGCGGTCTCGCCGTCAAGTTCTTTTGCCTCGTCGAGGTAGGCGCTGTGACCTAACGTCGTCAAATATGCGTGAAGTTGATTGGCGATTTCAGCACCATCGGTCGATCGGTACGATATGAAGATTCTTGTGTCGCGGCCCTGCAGCCGGAGACCGAGCAGGGCTCCGACGCGAGTAATCAGCCTCCCGGTCGGACCGGTCGCCGACGCGTCATATATGAGCGCCTTAATACCTTCGGCGCGTCCTGGAGGCCGCCGAGCGGCCGGGTCGAGCGCGACCGGAAGTAGCATCGCCCGATCGCCCCTCTTGCGGAGGAACTCATCAATGAAACCTGTGCCAGCGACCGGGAAGCCCGCCGTGTTGTAGACGATGACTAAGAGGTCGTCCCACGAGAGAGGCGCCGGCCATGACGCAGCAGCGCTCACGGCTAGCGTTTGGACGTCGACGTAGCCCTTGAAAGCAGTAGATATGTCCGCCGCAATACCGGTGGCGGCCGACTCACACCCATCTTGGTAGAGGACAATTAGCATTTGAATTAACTACTTACCAAAACGGTAACATGCGCACCGCGGGTGAGGTAAGATACGGTCTCTTGTGCGGCGCGGCCACCAGCTGTTGACCACGCGTGCGTAACCTTCGGTCAGGCGGTGACTGGTTTTGGATGCTAAGCCTCCTTGCGCGGCGCTGGAGATGCTTCACTCCCCCACCATGCATGTTAGCTAGGGAATGATCTCGCCAAAAACATCGTTTCGTTTAGCATATCGGCGAACGCCGGCGCATCCGCATCTAAGATTTTCTTATATTCCGCCGCCACCGTCGCTAACTCCTGCTTGAATCCCGCGTTGACCGCGATCTGCTGCGCCGTGGGCCTAACATCCCCGCCTCCACTCCCGGACCCGGGCGTCCCGACCATCTGCCCAATCATCCAACTGATGCGTTCATAAAGCTGTACCGGTTTCCTAAACGCGTCTTCCGATCGACCGGTGTTCCGGAGATCGATCAACTTCGCCTCCACCGCACTCGCCTTCGCATCGAACGACTTCGCCGCATCCACAACAGCGCTCTTCGCCGGATCCTTCCCCGCCACGACAGCAGCATCCTGCGCCTGCTTCCTCAGCGCCTCGAGCTTGTTCCCCATCTGCGCCGCCTGATCGATCTCGGCCAAGACTTCACGCACGAAGGCAACCTGGGCTTCCATAGTCTGCTGAGTCCTCGGCGAATGCGGATCCGGTAACACGGTCAGCGCAACCGTCTTCTCCGCCCCACCCGCCTTCATGTGCACCGTGTATTTGCCAGGCGGCACGATCGGCCCCGCCGGCGGAATCCGAGTCCCGTAGGCAGCGTAGTTTCGACGCGCCGGCGCCCACGGCTCGTCAAGCGGCGGCACCTGCATCACGATCGTCGACCCCGACTCGTAGCGCAGATCCCACCACACACGATTCAACCCCGGGTGCCCCGCAACTGTTAAGGTCCGAATTGCCGGGCCGCCGTTCGGCCCAGTGAACGAGACCTTCACGTCGGGCGTTTCGCTTTTCAAAGTAAAGTTGATGTCCGCGCCGTACTGCGCGCCCTCGCCCGACACATGCGGATCGACGTCGGGCGGCGGGTTTACCCCCGTCTAAACGATAGCGGCAGCGTAATCAAGCAGGCTGCGGTGAGCGCCGGCTTGCCGCGGCGCGCAACCCGGCAACCGCATTCTGGTGGACCTTGCCCATACCCGCCGGTTTGCCGGGGCTGATCGTTTGTTCATCGGCAGGACCGAATTCATAGACTAGTCGACAAAGAGAATTCCGGGGTTCGGCATCGGTCCGAAGAGACCTGAGATAAGAGCCCCTCATTTGGGCAGCCCATAGCCTCGACAAGCTGAGCGACTACCGGTTTTCACGCCGCTCAAGCGGAAGATAGAAGTTGCGCCGTCCGTAACAGTCGTGGCATTTGTCTTCTTAAAAGTGCCTCGCGTGCTAATTCAGATCTTAAGATGGGTCTTAAAAAAGGATCGATCTTGCAGAACAGCGCGGAGTCGATCATGTTAGCGGCCCTCTTCCTACATCCGGCTACTACCGACGTGACGACACGTGGATATACGCCGCCGGCGCTCGTTCCCACGATATCATCCGCTGTAGCAGCTGCGCGGGCAGCAGCCATTGCAGCGGCGCCGGGAGAGCACATGCTGTTGCCCGGACCGCGAACGTTCTACGATCAGCAAAAGGTCCCTTGCTGTGTCTCGTGTGCGCTGGCAAGTGCGATGGAAGCACTCAACCCCTCGTGGCCGCGGCTCGCAGCTTTGTTTCATTATTACGTCTGCAATTTCGAGCGGGGGCTGGGCGATCCCAACGGCTCCCTTCCGCTCGGTTCAGCAACCCTTACACCGCTTGGCGTCGAGGGAGTCTGTGAGTCCGTCGATTATCCGGTGCCGTTTACCATCGCGGGCGCGTCAACGCCACCGTCACAGGTCGCGTTCGACGACGCGAAGATGCATCGCTTAGCAGGTGACGGATCATCGCTCAGGTTTCGGAGACTGACCGGAACATCGATCGCGGCAGCGGTGCGCGATGCGCTGAATCAGGAACATCCGGTCGTTATCGGTTTTACACTGCCGGTTGGCTATCCTGATCGTTTTCTCGACTCGTCGTACGCGTGGAACGATCCAATGATCGCACGCGACACAGGTGGTCACTGCGTTACGGCGGTCGGGTTTAGCGACGCCCGGAGTGCGGTTCGAATTCACGACTGCCAAGGCGCGTCGGCGTTCGATCGGGGTCGATGGTGGATGGGCTACCGTATCCTCGACAGCACCTTTGTCGGGGACGCCTTTTCATTGGGGTGAACCACACGAACGAGGAATCCATGCACAAGAGGATCTTGGTCACGGGGCTGGTCATAATCGCGTCAGTGACGGGCTGCGCGAAGATTGTCGTCGAGGCGGTTCGACCAAACATGGGTGGCGCGGGAGTGTTCTACGCCCTACCCAAGACTGTCATCCATGTCGCCCTCAAAGCGGACATGACGACACTTAAAGCTGCCCCCTATCAGAAGTTCGCACCGATCTTTGCCCCAGGCGGCGCCGTCGCTTGCGATTCCGCCGCCAAATGCAAACCTCCTAAACCGAAGGGCACGAGCCCGCTCACGATCCTGACGGAGGACATAGTCCCGCCGGATGCAGGACCGGATACAAAGACGACCTACTCGCTACAGCGGGGAGCAACATTCACGACATCCGGCGTGCCGGACTCGGAACACGTTTACCTGGTCAAGTTCACGGGAAACTCAACCGTCGATCAAGCGCTCGCAATGACGTGGACCGAGACCGGCCTCCTTTCGACGGCGACGGCAACTGTAACGAACCGTTCGACTGACATCGCGATGTCGGGCCTCAAGCTCGTCACCGGAGTTGTGGCGAAGACGGTTTATGCCGGACGCGCAATCGTCACGGCGCCAATGACGAAATGCTCGTTTGAATACGATGGATCGCCCAACGACCGCTGGGTGGTGCCGATACTGTATAGCGCCGCTCCGGCTCTTGTCGCGAACTATTGCGCCACCAAGCCTCAATATCGCAATGCTTTAGACTCGGCCATGGATGAGCGTTCCCTCATACGCGCGATCGGCGAATACAACAACAAGATCATCCCATTGATCAAGGCCCGCGACGGTGCCATGAACGATCGGATGGGGTTCGATCCGATCGCGCTCATCACCAAGTTCGACGGCATGATTCAAGACCTCTTGTCGACGCTGTACCTCGGTACAACCACGACGAAAACCTGGGAAGGTACAATCGATCTGACGCCGGGAGCCGAGACCGCCGCCACGGATCTCGACGTCCTGCGTCTGGACGAGGACAACGGCTTCTGTATCGATCCTCTCACGGTGTCGCCGGATTCGAAGCCATTTCCTAAGGGCTTTCCGTTCAGCGAGAAAACGGTTTGCAGCGATTCGTCGCCGGCGCATAGAGTCGTACTTCACGTCGATCTCTATCCAGCTACGGGCCAACTCTTCAGAAGCGCGATAAGGGCCAAGCTCGATGAAGGCGGCGAGCGCGGTTTTCGCTATCGCATCCCGGCGCAGGTCCGTGCCGACTTGAGGAAGAAGAATGCATCCAAGCCAGAGGACACGTTTGGGAGCGGCGTATTTTCGGTCGCGCAGAAAGGGTATGTCGCCTCGCTGCCCGCCCGCCGCAATGATAAAATGATGAGCTACGATCTTGCGATGGTCGAAGCAACCGGCGCCCTGAAGACGTTCAAGCTCGCCTCGACCGGCGGCCTCGACGCCGCGACAATCGACGCATTAGCAAGCAGCTCCGGCTCAATTCTCGACGCGCGAAATGCCGCTGCGAAGCAGGCAAAGACGGATGCCGACGAACTCACGACGCTCACACGTCAGGATCAGCTCCTCAAGCTAAAGGACGACATCTGCACGCTTAAGAAGAAATATGGTATCGACTGCGACGTTCAGCCCTAACAGGTTGGAGCGCACCATGGCAGATCAGATAACGCCTCTTGATGGTACCACGGCGATCGACGACAAGACCGTCTTTGAGCCCGCACGCTTGAGTTATGAGGCTGCGAGCCACGTAGCGGCCACGATTGCGATTGAGGTTGAGTCTGCAATCAAGGATCGATATGTGGTCGTCGCTGGAACGGAGCTGCTGGCGGACCTCGCCAATCTTGTCGCCACCCGCGTCACCCTCGAAGGTATCGCAAGCGACTATCGGGCACTCGCCGCGCATGCGACGGTCGCCGCGAAGACACATGCAAGTATTGCCGCCGCATCAGGCGCTGAGACAATGCCAGGCTCGAACTTGGTCGAAGGCGCGATACCAATCGCCGCCGCGATAGCTAGCTCTCTCAGTGAGGCGGTGCCTCCGTTGGCGGCGGCCGCCGCAGCGGTTCAAGCGGGAATCGGTCTCGTGAGCCTGTTTCGTCAGAATGTAAACGTTCACGGAGTGGCGGTCGGCGTTGATGCGCTTGCATTCGAGATCGAGATGGCCGCGCAGCTTCACCGCCGCGGCGCCGCACGCGTTTACGTGTCGGAGCTCCTGGTGTTCGAAGTTCCGAGAAATGACACCAAGTCGTTGCGCGGGGCAATCCGCCACGCTCAAGAAGCCCGTGCGAAGACGTGGTCGGAGCTAGCACCGCTCGTTAGTCACCTTGCGAATCTTGAGGCGGCCTTTGATGCCGCCGTTGCAGAAGGCAGTCAAGAGAGAGTTGACCTGACCATCGCAACGATCCGTGATCTTCGCCGCATGATTGACCCGATTGTCGCTCCGTTGTCAAAGGTCGATCAACGATTGGATCAACTTCAGGCACAATTTGCCGCATCAGATTCGCAGTCGAATGGGTTGACGCTTCTAGCGCGCCTGTTTCGTGCGGAATCCTTGAAAGCGCGCGATCCACTGTTCGTTTACGTGCGCGTCGTGGCATCGGGGGGAAGCAACAGAACTAAGCACACGCTCTTTAGCAACGTATTCACAGGAGATGGACTCAGCTCCCTCGGAGGCATCGTGGTCAGCTGGGCGTTGTTGGATACTGACGGAAGCGTCGCACAGGGTGGAATTGCGACGCATTCGCATGGCGCGCCGTTCCCGAAGCCGTCCGAGGCGACCGCCGTGCGGTTAGGTTAAGGCCCTTTGCCGTTCGCGCACCTTACCGCGTGCCGACCGTCCTAATGCTGCATCGCGGAGATGCGCTCGGCGAATACGACGGGATGACCCAGGCCTCTCCACCATCTGCCTAATCACCCAACTGATCCGCTCACAGAGCTTTGAAGGGTTTGCTAGACGCATCCTCGCTTCTGCCGAGTTCCGGAGATCGATCAGCTTCCCCTCGTCCCCGCGGGTAGTCACGCCTCCGGTCTAAGACCGCGAGGCCTAAAAAACGGTGAAGCGGACGAGGATTGTTGCAGGAGTATCGTTCGAGAATAATGAATTCGACAATCGGTAAATTGACAACCTTCTCGAGTTGCTCAACCATTATTGTGCATACGCTGAATCTGTTGCTTGCCGTCAAGTCAGGTCGTATCGGTTCGCGATCGAGCGCCACCACTTCCAGTCGAACTTCTCATCTCCGGTGCCAACCGTGCCTATCACTTTCACACGTTTGACAGATTACCTCGAGGCGGTCGCCGATCACGGCAATCTGGATGCCTCAGACTCCGGTCACGGTCGATTCTGGAAGACGGATTACCCCTCGTTCATTAACGGCGTCGTGCCCAGCAAGAAGTGTAACGGAGCACCCGTCCCGATCATCCAAAAACCCGACATGGTGAACTCGGCGTTCTTCCAGATCCTCCAAGCCAAATTTTGCACCAATATGCCCCAGATGCCAAAGACCGGGCCGTTCGTCACAGACGGGGGCTATTCCGTGACCCTCCGCGACGGGACAGCAATTACTGGAACACAAATCGTGCAGGACATTCGAGACTGGCTTAATGCGGGGGCGCCGGAGAACGGTTGAATCGACTGAATCACGGAGAACACAATGGCGTCGATGCGAATTCAGGCCGCTGTTGCGCTCATGAGCGCCGTTTTCTGGGCATGCTCCAAGACACCAGCCAAACCGGCTCAGGACTCGGGGAGGACGAAAGTGGCCGACGAGGAGGACTGTCCCGCTGGACCCGGTTGGTTCGCGAGCCAGGACACCCCTGACCCGGCAACTACTGAACCGCCGAGGGGAGACGACTGCGAATTCTATCGAAGGGCTTGGCAACAATTCTTGCGCGCCACGGATGGCGCCGGAGACTCGCCGCGTGTTCTGACCTTCGAAACGTACGCGACCCTTTTTGGATCTGATCGACCGCTAGGCCTGCTGCCAGACCAGATGCCAAAAGGAGTATTCACCAAAACTAAGCGACCCTTGGTTTTGGCCCCTAGGCTCGTGAAGTCACGCCAACCCAGCGACGCAGAGGATATTCTGCAGGCCGGCTCCAAGGCTATACTGATCGATCAAAACGGTCACCCAGTTTTCTACAACATCTTCGTCAATCCCAAGTTTGCCGAGTTTGTCCGAACAAAGCACTACAATGATATAAAAACGCTGCAGGCTAGCCCGGCTGAAGAGGAACTCCCAACCGGCGTCGTTGAGTACAAGGCGTCTTGGCAAATTGTGGACACCGCCAATCCGCCGACGGACCGCATCGTGGTAACCGCGTTCGTTCCGTGGCTTATCGCAGATGCGAGTGAGCCCGGTAAATTGAGGGTCGATACAACGCGACCACTCCGACCCGTCACGGTCGCGCTGATCGGACTTCATGTTGTGTTCCTGCCCGAGAACCATCCTGAGATGATCTGGGCAACGTTCGAATACGATCGAAACGCGCCGTCCCTGAAGGGAAATCCGCAATCCCTCTCTGGCGCGGCGGTCTGTCCGAACGGCAAGGAGCCACACGACGAGACCGTCGCGGATGATGGAAAGCCGTATGTACTCTACCAGAATGGAACAACGTTCAAAGATGCCAATCAAAAGGATCAGCCGAAGACGGTCGTCGACGCGCAAGCACAGACTTTCTCGCCGTCGACGTCAATTGTGCGCGCATTTCCCTTTTCCGCTTGCTCGCCATTCGCGGACAGCGCTGCGATAACTGAGATCGACCCGGCGATCGTGAGCATCAACGGCCATGTCAAAGATACGCTCAAGTTGAAGAAGCCATGGCTAAGCAGTTACAGTCTCGTGGCTGCCGTCTGGCAAGACGAACCGCGGAGCAAAGATCCAAACGTGCAATTCAAGTCAGACAAAACTTTCCCAGACGCCCAACTCGGTGGTGAGGACAGACTCTCCAGTTCATCCATGGAGTCGTTCACGCAGATCGCATCGCCGAATTGCTTCGCGTGTCACGATACGCAAAGCAAAGGCGGACTCGATCCCAAGCGAATTAGCGTCAGCCATCTATTCCGGAGGTTCGCGTTAGGACCACACTAAGTGCCGCAAACCCGCCGCGGGAGGGCTGATACCATGTGAGCAACTTTGCGAAGCCCGACCCTGGGTTGTGTCATTGCGTGCGGGGTACGATCTCCGTCACGACTCCGTTCCGCTTGAGCAACTCAGCGAACGTCGGCGCCTCGGCATCGATGATCTTCTTGTACTCCGCCGCCACTGCCGCCAACTCTTGCTTGAACCCCGCGTTGACCGCGACCTGCTGCGCCGTCGGCCCCACATCCCCACCTCCGCTGCCAGACCCAGGCGTCCCGACCATCTGGCCAATCATCCAACTGATCCGCTCGTAAAGCTGTACCGGTTTTCTAAACGCATCCTCGCTTCTACCAGTGTTCCGGAGATCAATCAACTTCGCCTCCACCGCACTCGCCTTCACGTCGAACGACTTCGCCGCATCAACAACAGCGCTCTTCGCCGGATCCTTCCCCGCCACAACAGCAGCATCCTGCGCCTGCTTCCTCAGCGCCTCGAGCTTGTTCCCCATCTGCGCCACCTGATCGATCTCGGCCAGGACTTCTCTCACGAAGGCAACTTGGGCTTCTATAGTCTGCTGCGTCCCCGGCGATTTCGGATCCGCCAAAACGGTCAGAGCGACAGTCTTCTCCGACCCACCCGCCTTCACGTGCACCGTGTATTTGCCAGGCGGCACAATCGGCCCCGCCGGCGGAATGCGCGTCCCGTAAGCAGCGTAGTTGCGACGCGCCGGCGCCCACGGCTCGTCGAGCGGCGGCACCTGCATCACGATCGTCGATCCCGACTCATAGCGCAGATCCCACCACACGCGATTCAACCCCGGGTGCCCCGCAACGGTTAGCGTCCGAATCGCCGGACCGCCGGTCGGCCCGGTGAAAGTGATCTTCACGTCCGGTGTTTCGCTCTTGAGCGTGAAGTTGATGTCCGCGCCGTACTGGGCGCCCTCGCCCGACACATGCGGGTCGACGTCGCTCTCTCGCCCGTCGTTCGTCTGACGGAAGCGATACGCCGCGCGCGGATTGAAGACGTGGAAGTCCTCACCCTGCGCTGAGTCCCACGTACGCAACGGCGTGACGTCGTCGAGGATGTAGACGCCGCGGCCGTGCGTGCCGATGACGAGATCGTTGAACGTCGGCTGAACCTGCGCCCAATACACCGGTGCGGGCGGCAGATCATTGCGGATGCGCGTCCAGCTGCCGCCGTCGTTCCACGTCACGTACAGCGCGTTGTCCGTGCCGAGGTAGAGCATGCCGCGCCGCACGGGATCTTCGACGATGATGTGAGCACTCGAGTTCACGCCCTTCGGCACACCCTGCGAAATCAACTTCCAGCTCGCGCCGTAGTCGGTCGTCTTGTAGACGAGCGCGTCGTAAATCCCCTGATGCTGCAGGTTCTCGACGACGTACGCCGTGGCAGCGTCATACTTGCTTGGTGCCACGCTCCATACCGTGCCCCAGGGTGGCAGGTCGGGAATGTGAGTGGTGACGTTCGTCCAGTGCAGGCCGCCGTCCTGCGTGACGTTCACCTGTCCGTCATCGCTCCCCGTCCAGATCACGCCCGCCTTGATCGGCGACTCGGCGATCGCGTACAGCGTGCCGCCGTCGAAGGTCGTGAGGTTGTCGGCCGAGATGCCGCCAGAATTCTGTTGATGCGACTTCGTGTTCGTGGTGAGATCTGGACTTACAACCTTCCAGCTCTGCCCACCGTTCTGCGTCATGAACACGACCTGCGCGCCGACGTAGACCTTGTTGTGATCGTGCGGCGAGATGGCGATCGGGGTGATCCAGTCCCAACGATACTTCATGTCGGCCGGCGCCCAACCGTAGCTCGTGATCGGCCAGGCGCTCACGTCGCGCGCCATGCCAGTTCTGTAATCCATCCGTACGACTCGACCGTTGTCGCAGCCGGACCAGACGATGTTCGGGTCGGTCGGGTCGGGGACGGCGAACGCGTCCTCGCATCCTCCCGTGTTCTGCCAATTGCTGAGCGGAAGACCGCCGCCGCGGCCGCCACCGGAGCCGCGCGCCGAACCATGGAAACTGGATTTGTCTTGAATGTTGCCCATCACGTTGTACGGGATCGCGTTGTCGGCCATGACGTGATAAACCTGCGAGATCGGCAGCATGTGATGCTTGTATGTCCGTGCCCGATTGTCGCTGATCGCGACACCGGCGTCGTTGGCGACGAGCACGCGGTTGGCGTTCGTCGGATCGATCCACACGTCGTGATTGTCGCCGCCGGGCGAGGCGATCGTTGTTGGCGGGTTCTCCGGTCCACCGCCTTCACCGCGTCCACCACCAGCAGCTCCGTCTCTCCCACGCCCACCGCCCACCGCCCCCCCACTGCCCGCTGCAAAAACTGTCGACCCACCGTCTCTCGACATAGTGAACGTCACCGACGGGAAGTACATCAAATTCTCATCGTCCGGCGAGATCGTCATGCGCGTGTAGTACGGCGAGCGCTCGTCGGGCAAGTGCGATTGGTTGACGAGCTGCCAAGTCACGCCGCGGTCGTTCGAGCGATAGAGTCCCGGGGCCGGCGCGTCCTGCACCATCGCATACATCCTCTGCGAATTACTCGGCGCGATGGCGACGGCGATCTTGCCGAGTGCGTGCGATGCTTCGGGCAGGCCGTGGCCGGCGATGCGCGACCAGGTGGCGCCGCCGTCGTGCGTGATGTACACACCGCTCCCCAGTCCACCCGAGTGCAGATCCCAGCGATGGATGTCGAGCTGCCACATGCCGGCGATGAGCGTTTGTGGATCCTTCGGGTCAATCGCCAGGTCGGAGCAGCCAGTGCTGTCGTTCACGGCAAGCACCTGCTTCCACGAAGAACCGCCGTCGGTGGTGTGGAAGACGCCGCGCTCCTTCTGCGGTTTGAACGCCTGGCCGATCGCGCACACCCACACTGAGCTCGCGTTCGTCGGATCGACGATGATGCGGCCGATGTGGCCGGTCTCGTCCAAACCCATGTGCTGCCACGTGCGCCCCGCATCGGTCGATTTATAGACGCCGTCGCCGAGTGTGTAGTACGGGCGGATGAGCCAGGGCTCGCCGGTGCCGGCCCACACCGTGTTGTGCTCCGACGGCGCGACGGCGAGCGCGCCGATCGCGGTGACGTCCTTGTCGTCGAAGATCGGCGACCAGTTGATGCCGTTGTCGGTCGTCTTCCAGATGCCGCCGTCCGCGGCGCCGATATATACGGTATATGG
>Ga0070664_100001760_pt1 | contig 17343 bp, 10 predicted proteins | sample KBSC73metaG_FD_65863 | JGI IMG/M metagenome (GOLD analysis project Ga0070664, IMG submission 65863) | Corn rhizosphere microbial communities from Kellogg Biological Station, Michigan, USA - KBS C7-3 metaG | ecosystem: Host-associated > Plants > Roots > Rhizosphere > Soil ... | reverse complement strand
TAATGGGCTGAGGAGATCGGCCTGAAGATTGGTTGCGGGGGCCCGCAACCAGCGTTATTTGCACCTCGATCATGCGATTCTTTAGGTTCGGCGTGCGGCGGATTCGGGCGTCCGCAACCGCCTTAATTTGCAGCTTCGCCTAAAGTGCGGTCTCGAAAGCCGTTGTGCGGTTATCCGCACCGTGGGTTCGAATCCCACCCTCTCCGCCAATTGTAGCCGTAAGCCATTGTCTTAACACGTTTTTATCCAACGCTTGCAAATTTACATACGCCCGCAACTACGGACCGTTTCGACTCTAATTTGCGGTGAGGTTTGAGCCAAGCTCCAAGCTTGGCTGTCTTTCGGTTTCATCGTCCTGCTCGCGATTCTCGTGCTCGCCTTTATCTTATGGCGCAGGGATGCTCCTGTTGTGGCTATCGCTGCACTGGTGGTGGGTATCCCCCTCTGGTTTGGATGGGAATACGCACGTCTATCATGAACAACCGGCGTCATCACAGAAATGGAAGTAATCGATTTCATGGCGCTACCTCCCATCGGCAACGCCGCTCGGATCGGTATTGGCGGCCAAGCCGATCGCAGCGTTCGCCGAGAGTATCTACTGGTCGGCGCTCTTGAGCAGCTGCTCGCCTTGCGCCTTGCGCGCGGCGCGCTCGGCCATGAGGTTGTCGAGCCAGCCGGTCGCCATTTCCGGGACAGACGAGAGCAGGAGGTCGGTGTAAGGATGATGCGGCGGGGTGAGGACCTGGCCCTTAGCGCCCTGCTGGACGATGCGGCCATTGCGCATGACGACGATCCAATCAGCGATCGCCTTCACCGTGGCGAGATCGTGAGTGATGTAGAGATAAGAGACATTGAGCTCCTTCTGCAGACGAAGCAGCAGCTTCAGGATGCCCTCGGCGATGATCTGATCAAGTGCCGAGGTAACTTCGTCGCAGATGATAAGCTCTGGCTCCACGGCAACCGCGCGGGCGATGCAGATGCGCTGCTTTTGCCCGCCGGACAGCTCACCCGGCAGCCTGTCGATGAAGTGCTGGTCGAGTTCGATCATCTCCAACAGCTCGACGATCCGACGTTCGCGCGCCTTGCCGGTGAGGCCGCTATGCAACTGTAGCGGCCGGCCGAGTATGTCGCGCACGCGCCGGCGTGGATTGAGGGCCGTATCTGGGCTCTGATAGATCATCTGCAGGCGCCGCAGCATATCCTTCGAGCGGCCCTTGAGAGCTGGCGGCAAGGGTTTCCCATCGAAGACGATCTGACCCTTCAGGGGCGGCAGCAAGCCGGTGATGACGCGTGCGAGGGTCGATTTGCCGGAACCGGACTCGCCGACCACCGCGACGGTGCGGCCACGTGGCACCTCGATGCTGATATCCTGCAGCACCTTGACGGCGGCGCGGTAGCCGGCATTGACTCCGTGCACGCTCAGCAATGCGCCCTCGCCCGGCTCCTCCTCCTCCTTGCGCAGCGAGCGCACCGCCCATAGCGACTTGGTGTAGGCATGCTGAGGCTTGGTCAGCATCACGCCGGTCGGCGCCTCCTCGACAAGCTCGCCATAGCGTAGGACCATGACCCGGTCGGCCATCTGCGCCACGACCGCAAGGTCGTGGGTAATATAGATAGCTGCGGTATTGAACTGGTGGACAATGTCCTTGATGGCAGCGAGCACTTCGATCTGCGTCGTCACGTCGAGGGCGGTGGTCGGCTCGTCGAAGATGATGAGATCGGGACGGCAAGCCATCGCCATCGCGGTCATGGCACGCTGGAGCTGGCCGCCCGACACCTGATGAGGATAACGGAAACCGATATGCTCGGCATCAGGGAGCCGCAAGCGGCGGAACAGATCCACGGCGGTGCGCTTCGCCTCCGCCTTCCCCATGACGCCGTGCTGCAACGGCGCTTCCACATACTGGTCGATGATCCGGTGCGCCGGATTGAACGAAGCGGCTGCCGACTGGGCCACGTAGGCGATGCGGGCACCGCAGATCTTGCGCCTTTCGGCCTCGCTGACGTCAGCCAAATTGACGCTGTCGAAGCGGATCGAGCCGGCGGTGATGCGACAGCCGGGCCGCGCATAGCCCATGGCGGCGAGCCCGATCGTCGACTTGCCGGCGCCCGACTCGCCAATCAGGCCCAGGACCTCGCCGCGTCTGAGCGTGAGGTCGACGCCTTTGACGATCTCGTGCCATGCCTCGTCGCTCTGACCTTCGATACGTAGCCCCAGAATCTCGAGTAGTGCGCCGGGGGTGCTACTACGCCTGTCAACGGCTTGCTTGCTAAGGCTCATTCCTGAGGCCGCTCGTTTTGTGGAGGAACCAGTCGACGACGAAATTCACCGCCACAGTAAGGAGCGCGATGGCACCCGCAGGCAGCAGCGGAGTAATGTCACCATAGGTGATGAGCGTCGCGTTCTCCCGCACCATCGAGCCCCAGTCCGCCGTCGGCGGCTGCATGCCGACGCCCAGGAACGACAGCGCGCTAACCGTCAGGAACACGAAGCAGAATCGGAGACCGAACTCAGCCACGAGCGGCGGCAGGATATTGGGCAGAATCTCGCGGGACATGATCCAGCCGAGCTTCTCGCCCTGCAGGCGCGCCGCCTCGACGAAGTCCATGACCGCGACGTTCACAGCGACGGCCCGGCTCAGCCGGAACACGCGCGTCGAATCGAGCACAGCGATGATTAGGACGAGGTTCACGACTGAGGTGCCGACGATCGACAGCAGCACCAGCGCAAAGATCAGCTGAGGTATCGCCATGAGCACATCGACGAAGCGCCCGAGCACCTCATCGACCCACCCGCGAAGGACACTGGCAAGGATGCCGAGTGCGCCACCCAGCAGGAACGCCAGCATGGTGGTCACGAAGGCGATGCCGATTGTGTTGCGGGCGCCGTAGATCAGGCGCGACAGCATGTCCCGGCCCAGCTGATCGGTGCCGAGGATGAACTGCTTGCCCCAGCCCTCATACGCTCCTCCAACAATTTCGGTCTCTGGATAAGGGGCGATGAGCGGCGCGAAAAGCGCCGTCAGAATGTAGAGGAGGATAACGATGAGGCCGAACCGCGCGGTCAGTGGCGCACGCCGCAGCTCTCGCCAGGCCGACTGGAGCCAGGTGTAGTGCGCCAGCTTTGGAGGTGGCTCGGCGAAGCCGACATCCTCCACTAGGTTGGCGTCCCGATTCAAACTCGTCGTCATCGCGGATGCAACAGGCGCGGGTTGGTCACGATGGACACGATATCCGCGATCAGGTTGAGTAGAATATAGGTGCCCGCAAAAATCAGTGCGCAGCCCTGGACGACCGGCAGGTCGCGTTTCGAGACGGCATCGACCATGAGCTGACCGATGCCGGGATAGGTGAACACGACCTCCACGACGACGACGCCGACAATGAGATAGGCCAAGTTAATGGCGATGACGTTGGCGATCGGCGCCCACGCATTCGGCAGCGCGTGGTGATAAATTATACGCGCGGGTGAGATGCCCTTCAGGCGCGCCATCTCGATATACGGACTCCCCAGTAGGTTGATGATGGCAGCACGTGTCATCCGCATCATGTGCGCGATGATGACGAGAACGAGGGTAAGCGACGGCAACGCAATACGCCCCAGCCGCTCGAAGAACGGCGTATCTGGGGACACGTTGGCAAGTGAGTGGAAGATCGGCAGCTTTATCGCCAGGAACAGCATTAGGATATAGGCGACGAAGAACTCCGGCGAGGAGATCGACGTCAGCGTCACGACGTTGACGATCCGGTCGAACAGACTATTGCGATAGAGCGCCCCCAGCATGCCAAGGATCAGTGCAAGGGGCACGGCGATAATCGCCGTCACCGCCGCCAGGAACAGCGTGTTAGCGAGCCGCGGCTTGATCAGGTCGGCGACCGGCCGCCGGCTACCGCCAAGGCTTCCAGCGCCGGCAAGCGAATAGCCGAAGTCGCCGCGCACTACCCCGCTGATCCAGTCGAAATATCGCACGGCGAGCGGCCGATCGAGACCAATGTCCTTGCGAAGTGCGGCAACGGTTTCAGGCGTCGCGGCCTGGCCAAGCATAGACTTGGCGAAGTCGCCCGGCAGCATCTCGATGGCGAGCGAAATGATGATCGAGACGACGAACAGCGTGACAACGCCCAATCCAAGACGTTTCAACACCGTGGCAACGATCGCGTTCAAAGCGTCATCACCCGTTGCAAAGCCACATACGCACAGGGGGCGAGTATCCGCCTGTTCCCTGGAGAGGATCGCTCGGCTAGGCGAACCACCAGCGTTCGGCGATTTTCAGGCCATCAGCTGGATAGTTCGGCGCGATGTCCCCGTGGGCCAGCTTCTTCGTCGCCGCCTCCACGTAGTTATAGAACACGAGGACAATGACGCCGCCGTCGTCATGGATCAACTGTTGGATTTCGGCATACATGCTCACACGCTTCTTGTCGTCGGTTTCACCACGTGCCGCCACGAGCAGCTCATTGAAGCGCGCGTTGTCCCAATGCGTCTCGTTCCAGGCCGCCCCCTTGGCATAGACCGTGGTCACCATCCAGTCGATGGTCGGACGGCCGTTCCAGTAGCCAGCGCACCAGGGTTTCTTTAGCCAGGCATTGTCCCAGTACCCGTCGTTAGGCTCGCGCACCACGTTGATCTCGATGCCCGCCGCCTTCGCATGCTCCCGGTACAGCACGGCTGCGTCGACACAGCCGTTGAAAGCGGCGTCGGCGGCGCTCAGATCGACCTTCAGCGTGGAGAGGCCGGCCTTCTTCAGATGGAACTTCGCCTTTTCCGGGTCGTAAACATACTTCGGCTGCGGATCGATCGCATACTTGACGGTCGGCGCGATCGGATTGTCGTTGCCCGGGGCCGCGTGCCCGAGGAACACCTTCTTCGCAATGTCTTCACGGTTGATCGCCCATTTGAGCGCAGTCCGCACGTCTACATTGTTGAAGGGCGGGGTGGTCACATTCATCGCGAAGACGTAGTGACCGTATCCGGTGACCTCGGTAATCGCGACCTCCGGATTCCGCTTCAGCAGGGACAACGTCTTGAGGTCGGGGCGGCCGATCCAATGGACCTCGCCCGAGATCAGCGCATTGTTGCGCGCCACGACGTCTGTGATAGAGAGAAACTCGACGTCGTCGAAGTGCGGCATGCCCGACTTGTGATAGTTCGGATTCCGCTTCAGCTTGGCCCGAATGCCCGGCTCCCATGATTCGAAGACGAACGCGCCGGTCCGCACTTTCGAGTCCCAATCGGCCGTACCGTCCTCCTTCGCGGGCATGATCGGAATGTGGTAGTCGCTGACGAGATAGGGAAAGTCAGCATTCGGCCCAGCGAGCGTGAAGACCGCCCTTTCCTTACCATCGGCCTTGATGTCGGACACCGACTCCAGTAGCGACTTGGCCGCCGACTTCGAATCCTTGCCCATGTGGTGCCTGAACGACGCCACGACATCGTTCGCCGTGACGTCCTTGCCGTTGTGGAACGTCAAACCTTTGCGCAGACTGAAAACCCACTGCTTGGTGTCGCTGCTGGGTTCCATGGTCTCCGCGAGATCGCCGACAATATTGCCCTTCGCGTCGACTTCCGTGAGGCTATTCGACATGGCCCCCCAGAACGGCACCGAGGTTCCGGTGTCGAGATAGTTGCCTGGGTCCATCGTGTCGGTGGTGGCGCCATGGGCGAGGCCGAACTTCGCCGATCCGCCCTTCTTCGGCTCGGCGCCGATGCCGGCCTGGCTCAGCATCGTCGTCGCTAGCGCCGTAGTAACGCCCAGTGCTGCCGCGCGGCCCATGAACTCGCGCCGCGAGATCCGACCTTCCTTGATTTGGTTGGTCCAGTATTGCAGCTCGGTCATTTGCGTTTCCCTTACACTCTCATGGTTACCCTCATGCGGCATTCGTGCTGGAACGCAAGACCTGACAAGCGCGGACGTCAGCAGCTGGGATCCCAAGCGAGATCGAGACGAACACGACGGACCTCGATCCCGTGGTCGAGAAGCGCGTCACCGTAGAGGCCCACGGGATTCGAATGGAGATGCTCGAGCGCCAGTGCACGCATGGGGTAACGGGTCGACGTTAAGAACAAACGCCTTCGTATGTGTCCACGTGCTTTAAGGCAAAGAGACTCTACCACAACTCGTGATTGCGACGGAAGCGTCGGTTCCTACCACGCTCTTACGAGAGTCCATTGCTGGCAAAGTGGATGAGGAACGCCGTCTTGACGCAATGTCATGACAACGTTCGAACCCCGCACCGCTTGAGAAAAGTTCAAATTGAGTGTCCGTGCATGGCACTTAGCTGACTGTTTCAGCCGCCCCGCAATGTCTGCCTTCAGGGGTAAAGCGGACGCTCTTTTATGCAGCCCAAGATGTCCGCTTTTGACCCAAAGCAGACATACATCGCTATCAGAAGTTAGTTTGTATTATTCAGAAGTTGCTTTAGTGCACGTCAATGGCCTGCAATTAGCGCGCACCATCTTACCATGGACAGATTACAACGCCATGCATGATTCGCCGGGCTAAGACATCAATGAGCGCCGCCCGCGCTTCCCTCTCTCCTTGGCGAGAGTAAGGGTACCAAGTTGCAAAGCAGTAGTAGCTACTAGGGTAGTGAATCTCTGAGATTGAGGGTTCGGTCATTGAGAGGCTGAAAACAGAAAAATCGGCGCGCGTGTCGCTTTCGACGGCGAGCGCAGGATTATATCGTGTTGGAGCATTCTTCGCCGCCGACCGAAGTCACGGCTTCATCAACTGATCGTAGACAAGTTGGAATGCTGTGGGTGACACGCTCATTTCGCCGCGAAACGGGTGATCCATCAGCGCGATCAGCGAGATCAATGTCGCCAGAAAAAAGGACAGGATGCCGCCGAGCAGAAGGTGAACTCCAAGGCGAAGATCAAACAACAAAAGAAGCAAAATATTTAGGAGCGCACCTACCGCGACCGTGTACCACATGACAGCCGGGATGCTCGAGGTCACGCTGTGGAGGCGCGCCCTCCTGTATTCGTAGAACGTATTGAACTGCTTCAGGGCCGCGTCGTGTAAAGCCTCCTGCGATTTTGTTTGAGGTTCAAAACCAACGAGGCTTGCCTGGAAGTCGGCAACTTTTTTAACAGCTCCAGCGGGGACGATTCCTTTCCGCTGGAGTGGCCACGCTTCATCAATGACATAGCGTGTGTAATCGCGCAGGATCGCCTCCAATTCTGAGCGTTTCGGTTCGGGATAACTGCTCACATCTCGATAAAGGGCCGCGAGGGAGGAAGCCTCGTTCTCAACCGTGTTTTCAACCTCCGCATAGTTTTGATATGTGGCCACCGCTAGAAGCCCAAGCAGCAGGCCGTAGATAACCCCAAAATATTGCATAAAGTCGCCCACCAACTCGTTGAGCCCAGATGGGCGATGAATGCGTGCTTGGACGATGGGCCGTGAGAGGATAGTTGCCACCCAACAAATAGCTACAAACAACGCAGCGAATGCGCCCACAACTGCCACGGTGGGAAGCTCATATATCCAGTACAACATTTGGCGATCCTCCAAGTTAAAGATAGGCAAGTTGAGTGTGCGCCGAACAAAGCACATCGGTAATCATTGGTTGGGGTGATCGCCCCGGTCCTACGATCCAAGCCTTGCTGATTGCCAGTCCGAGGTTCAATCCTTGCTGCGAATCCGCTAGCGCCGCCAACTCACTTGCTTCAGTCCACCGAGGCGAGTCGCTGCCGGGCCACCTCGCGCAGGTGACCGTCGCTGGTGGTGCCCTCGATTACAACCTCGGCGGCCCGTCCGCGATGTTCCAGGGTGGCGATTGCGTTGCCACAGTATGGCCCGGCCAGCTTCTTCCAGCGCACGGCGGGTCGGCGCACCCCGGCCGAGCGCGCGAGGACCCGTGCGGCCGAGGCCAGCCCGGGGTTCCAGCATAGCTTAATCAGCGGGTGCATCGCGGCCGGCGCCTGGTTGTGGATCGGCGAACAGGTGAGTTGATGCACCGGCGTGCGCACTCCAGGGTTATCGAACCGGGCTCGGGCCACGTACGAGTGATGCACGTCCCCGGAGAGCACGCTGATCGACGCCGGCGCCGTGCACGCTGGCTCGGCGTCGACCCGGTCCCCGGTCGGGTTCAGCGCGCCGCTGCCGATCCGGACGAAGAGCGCACCGAGGGCGTCGAAGGAGCCCCGGAACGCGGCCCAGTGCTCTAGGTCCCACGCCCGCCGCATCTGCTCGGCGAGCCAACCCACCCAGGGATTGCGCGAATCGGCGAGGCGCTCGTTCCATGACTCGACGTGATGCATGCTTGGCGGGAGTAGCCAGGGTAGCGAGACGCCGACCACCAGATGGTCGTAGACGCCGCGCGCTCGGTCCATGAACCAGGACCATTCGCCAGGCGCAAACATCGCTCTGGCGCCCGGTTCGAGCACCCGGCTGCACCGGCTGTCCAGCATGACTAGGCGAGTCCGGCCCAGATCAAGGGTGTAGCTCCACTGGTATTGCACGGCCGGCCAGCGCTCGGCGTCGTACGCCTCGTCGGCCTCCCGATCGACCCGTTCGCCGAACTCGCGCAGCACGTCTGTCGCCTCCCCGGCGGCAACCACTTTTGCGTAGAGCGAGTCCTCGGCGATCTCATCCGGGGAGAGATTGCCCAGGTGTTGATAGACCCAATAGGAGGCGAGTCCACTGCGGATCCGCTCGGTCCACCAGTCCTGTCCGCGCATTTCCGCCCGCCAAGAGGCCGAGGTGTTCCAGTCGTCGATCACCTCGTGGTCATCGAAGATCATCACGCTGGGCACGGTAGAAAGCAGCCAGCGGATCTCTGGGTCGCGCCACGACTCCAGGTAGAGCTTGCTGTACTCGTCGTAGCTGACCACCTGGTCGGCCGGCGCGTTTCTTGGCCGCCCTTGGCGCCGCTTGAGCAGCCGCTTTACCGTCGCCGAGGTGACGTCGGCGTAGACTTGGTCGCCGAGCAGAACCAGCAGGTCGGGCCGTGAGTCCAGCCCCGGGGCAGCAATCAGCCTGCGGGCGTACGCGTCCAGCGCATCGGGGGGGAGCCGCCGGGTAGCGGCGTGCTCAGTGGTTTTCCGGCACGAGCCGAAGATCAGTCTCACCGTCTGGTCGCGGTCGTCGGCGGCTCGGGTACAGATCACGCTGGGCGGGAAGTGGTTCTTCGGCACCGGCCAGGCAATCTCGTCGTCGATCAGCACCTCGTAGCTCGCGGCGCTGTCCGGGACTAGTCCCTCCACAACGACAAGGGCGTAGTGGTGGTTGTACGCGGAGAAGGTCGGCGCGGTGCCTGAGGCGCCGTTGGCCGCGCGGACGGTGACCACCGCGGGGGCGCTGGTTTCGACCCATACAGTCGCCCGGGTGCCGACCACCCGCCGCAGCAGGGGACCGATGAGCAGGCGTCCGGCGCGCATGGTGGACCGTCAAGTTCAGCGAGCTTCATTTTACTGCGCCGCCGGCGGTCGCACCACTGCTGGCTCAATTATCACCGGTTCCTGTACCGCTGCACGGACAGGTGGACCGTCAAACCGGCGTTTGTTCTGGCGTGGTGGGGCCATCTTCCAATGGCTTCGAGGCAGAACGTCCGCCCCTTAAAAAAAGTGACGCGGTGAGCTAAAGGTGCGTTACCCGTTCGGCAGGCGTTCTCGGCTACACGCAGGAGATAAAAAAATAGAGATCCGAGGGAAAGAAAGAAGGCTTATATCGTGTTGGAGCATGTGGCGGGAGGAGGATTTGTCATGCCAGATTGGGCGATTCCGAGCGGAGTGCCACACAATAATTTCAGGGCCGGTTTCAACGTTGGGTACCAAGCTGTGAAAGGGACGGAGGCACCAACCCCAGACGTACCGAGGCAGCCCGACACACCTGGAAACATGACTCCCTTTCTAATGGGAGTGAGAAGAGGTCTCGAAGTAGCGGGAGTTAAATTGGACTGAACAAAATGGCCCGTCGCACGACGCGCCTGTTCCGGAGATGTAATCGATGGCCCTCAAGCTAATTACGCCTGCGCCTGTCGAGCCGGTTAAGGCTGACGAGGTTAAAGAGTTCGCCCGCGTCGATTTCGATGACAAAGACAGCGTGCTCGACGGCCTAATCGCAGGCGCGGCCGATTTCGTTCGGGAACAGACCGGGCGGTAGCTCGTGGTCGCGACCTTCGGCTATTTCCGCGACAGCTTTCCGCATGGATGCCTTGAGGGGATTAGGCTCCCGATCTCGCCATTGCACGAGGTCGAGGGCGCGTTCTACGTCTCGCCTGACACCGGGCTGGAGGTCGAGCTTCCTGCGTCCGAGTATGAGGTCGACACGGTCTCGCAACCGGGCTGGACCTGCTCTCGCAGCCCTGACACATGGGCTCGGGGGCAAGCTGCGCCTTAGGGCCGCGTCTTAGTCCGCGTCATGCGCGACGTTTACTGCCGCGTAGTCTCAAGCCGCCGCCCATGGGAAGGGAGACGTCCCGCGCCGGTTTAGGGCTGAGGCGTCTTCAATCGTCAGCCGCGAGATCATTGAACGGCTGACGGATAGCTTTAACACCGAAGATACGCGCCGCCACTAGGCGCTCGATCTTGACCGGCTCGCTCATTGCTTGGCCTCGATCTCGGCTAGACGCGCTTCTCGACGATCCGCTTTGCTTGATCTCTGATAACGTCGCGTGGCGCCGCCTCATACTTAAGGCGCATGTCCTCGGCGACCTTCTCGTATTGCGCCCTAGCAACCTCTAGCGAGGTGAAGTTTGGTCGGTCGTTTGCCCAATTGGCGGGCCTTCAAGGAAGCGCCGGAGATGCCAGGAGCCACAGCCCGGAAGAGATATAGCGCGCAAATCGACGGAAGAAAATTGTCAGCCAGGTGTATAGTGTAAGTCTAATCATTGCGGTCCAGGCGGGCTCGACCACTCATGCGAGCACTGGCGCTCGAGCATCTCCATTCGAATCCCGTTGGCGTCTACGGTGACGTGCTTCTCGGCCGCGGGATCGAGGTCCATCGTGTTCGTCTCGACCTCGGGGAAGCGCTTCCCGACTGGCGCGAGTATGACCTGCTCGTTGTCATGGGAGGGGGGATGAGCGTCTACGAGGAGGACGCGTACCCGTGGCTCGTGGCGGAGAAGCGGGCAATCCGCGAGGCCGTCGCGATGGGATGTCCGTACTTCGGCGTTTGCTTGGGATCCCAGCTGCTGGCGTCCGCGCTCGGCTCGCGCGTGTTCCGCGGGCCGGAGCCCGAGCTGGGCGTCAATCCGGTCTTCCTCTGCGAGGCCGCCCGCCGCGACCCGGTCTTCAGGGCCTTCCCACCCGACGTCGAGGTGTTCGAGTTTCACTCCGACACATTCGCCTTGCCCGAGGGCGCGGTGCGCCTCGCCCGCTCCCCCCGCTACGAAAACCAGGCGTTCCATGTTGGACCGACCGCGTATGCGATCCAGTGCCATCTGGAGCCCTCGCTCGACGATGCCCGTAACTGGTTCGACGAGATGCCCTCGCTCGCGGAAACGTTCGAGGCCCGTTACGGACGCGGCTCCATCGCAGGCTTCCTTGAGGAGTACGCGCGCTCGATGCCGCTACTCCAGCAGACCGCCCGTCAGCTGTTCCGCCGCTGGCTGGAAAATGCCCTCGTTCACGGGCGCCCGGCCTCGGCTGCGAGCGGCGTGGGAACGGCCACGGTCTCGGATGAGGGGCTCCTTGGTCGCGCCCGTGAGCAGGAGCGCATCCATCGATTGCTCGACGAGGCCCGGGCCGGTCGCAGCGGCACGATTGTGATCTGCGGTGAGACCGGGCTCGGGAAGACAGCGCTACTCGACGCCGCCGCGGAGCACGCCGACGGGATGCGCGTCCTCCGGGTTTCCGGTGTCGAGGACGTGAGCGAGCGCCCGTACGCGGGATTTGAGGAACTGTGCCGGCCGCTCCTTGGCGGGATCGGCGTCCTCCCGGACACCCTTCGCCAAGCGCTGTCGGCAACCCTCGGCCTCGCTGCTGCTGAGCGCGGCGATCGATTTGCCGCGTTCGCCGGCGCGCTGTGGCTGCTTGCCGCAGCGGCTGAGAAAGACCCACTTCTTGTTTGCGTCGACGACGCGCACTTGCTCGACGACGCCTCGCTCGAGGCGTTGGCGTTCATCGCGGGACGGATCGGAGGAGAAGGGATCGCGCTGCTCGTCGCGACAGGCGGCGACCCACGAATGTTCGGCGTGGCCGAGATCGTCGAGCTTCAGCCCCTCGACCGAGCCGCGTCGCTGACCCTCCTCGAGCGGAGTTTCGGCAACGAGCTGTCGCCGACCGTGGTCGCGGAGGTCGTCAACGTCGCGCGCGGCAACCCGCTCGCGCTACGCGAGATCCCTCTCAGCCTCACGCCAGGCCAGCGCGTTGGGAGCGTCCCGCTCGGCGACGCGCTCCTCACCTGCAGATCCGCGGAGCACGCCATCCTTGCCCGCATCAGCGCGCTCGGGGAGGATGCGCGCCGGGCCCTGCTCATCGTGGCGCTCAGTTACGGGGAGGACGGCGCGGCCATCGCGCGGGCGCTGCAAACGGCCCGCTTGAGCCTCGAGGAGCTGAGGCCGGCCCAGGAGGCTGCGCTCCTCGCGATCTCGGGCGGCGGTTTCTCATTCCCGCATCCGCTCGTGCGCTCGACTGTGGTGTACGGAGCGCTTTGTTCAGAGCGGCGTGCCGCCCATGCCGCCGTCGCCGGTGCCAGCAACTCCGACTCGTCTATATGGCATGCGGCACTCGCCGCTCCCGGACCCGACGAGCGGATCGCGGCTTCACTCGAGGACGCCGCCGGGCGAGCGCTCTCACGGCACGCACATTCGGCGGCCGCGCGCGCGCTCGAGCTCGCGGCGCGCCTGAGCCCTGCACGGGCCAAGCGCGCGAGACGGCTGGTCGGCGCGGCTGAGGCGGCCGCGCTCGCCGGCCACATCTATGCGGCAGTCGACCATGTCGAGACTGCCCTCCCCCAGCTCGACGAGGGGGAGTCGCGGGCCGCGGCCGAACTGCTGCTCGGCAACCTGCTCGCGCGCAGCGGCTCGGCCTCGCGGGCACGCGACCTATTGCTCGACGGCGCTGCGCGCTGCGAGGCGTCCGATAGGCCGGCGGCGGCCCGTCTGCTCGCTGCTGCGGTAATCCCGGCGCTCCGCGCCGGGTCGCCGGCGCGCGCCTGCGAAATCGGACAGCGGGCGCTCGAGCTCGCCGAGGGCGGACCGATCGAGGCCGCTGCAGCGCTCATGCTCGGCACGGCGCTGACGTTCAACGGCGATCCGCGCAACGGCCGCGCGCTTCTCCTCCGAGCCATCGAGCTGCGCGAGCAGCTTCGCGCGGAGCCCCAACTGCGCGCCTACCTAGGCGCGGGTCTTCGCCTCGCCGGCGAGCACGACCTTGCTCGGGACGTGCTCGCACAGCTGATCGCCAGCGCGCGTTCTCTCGGCGCATTCGGCCTACTTCCCTATGCGCTCGTGCGCCTAGCCGACGTCGAGATCGACACGGGTCACTGGCCGGCGGCGCATGCTGCCCTCACAGAGGCCGCTTCGCTCGCGCGCGAGACGGGGCAAGGCGCCGACCAGGGCCTCGCCTCGGGCGCGCTGGCTTGGCTGGACGCCGCGCAGGGGCGGGCCGTCGACTGCCGCCGGCACGCCGGCGAGGCGATTGCCCTCGCTGTGCGCTTGGGAGCCGGCTCACGCCTCGACCGCGCGGTTCCCGCGCTGGGCCTTCTCGCGCTCGGCTGCGGGGAGCTGGACGCCGCAATCGAGCACCTAGCCGAGGTACGCAAGACGCAGCTGGAGCAGGGCTGGTGCGACGCGGCCGTGCCTCCCCATCGCACGCGCGATTTGATCGAGGCTTACGTCCGCGCGGGGCGAGTCGCCGAGGCGGAGCGCGAGGTTTCGATCTTCGAGCAGGAAACCCGCCAGACGGAACGGCCTTCGGCACTCGCGGCCTTGGCTTGCTGCCGCGGACTACTCGCCAGTCCTGAAATGGTCGACAAGCACTTTCGAGAAGCGCTGGCCCACGGAAGCGAGGGGGTCGGTCCCTTCGAGCACGCGCGAACGCTTCTTGGTTATGGCCGTCGGCTCCGCGAAGTCGGCCGGGCCGCCGAGGCCGTGGAACACCTTGAATGCGCGTTCATGGGCTTCGCCCAGCTTGGGGCGGAGCCCTGGCTTGTGCAGGCACGCGGCGAACTCGAGGCGTGTGGTGCCATCCCTCCCAATTTGCCGCCGGATCCGCTGAGCGGCCTGGGCGAGCGGGAGCTCCAAGTGGCACTGGCGCGCGCGCGGGGCGAGACTCCTGTGGAAGCCGCCGAGCACCTGCTGATGACGGTGCCGACGGTCAAACAGCTGTGGGGCCAGGTTTCGCGACCCAGCACGAATGCGGCATCAGGGAAACCATGAGCGTGTTAGAGGGGACGCAAATGAGCGAGCTGGAATACTAGACTGACGGATCAAAAAGGCCGGATCTCATGGCGCGAGTTTCATTGGCCGTGCGGCCGCACTGGGCGTGACCATGACGCTTCGACGACGATGCTGAGCCAGGTCGGCATCGGCACCGAGCCGAAGAACGGCCGACCGGCGAAGTTCGGGCTCTCCCAGGGCGCCACTACCGACACGATGGTCCCCGGCAACTATCCGGAACCAGGTGCCGTTCTGGCGGGGCCATTTCGAACAGCCTCATGGAAGTCGACTCGAAGGGCAACATTGTCGGTGCGAACAGCTGCTCGAGAGCCCCGACCGATAGATATTCTTGGCGCAAGAATGCTGGCGACAGCCGACAATCAAACTTGTGGGCAAGCGGCGATTAACATACGTACGAAGAAACGATTTCAGCTCTGACCTCCCGACCCGTTAGCTTTGGTAATAACTGACTTGCTGAACCAGCGAAAGCCGGCTGCGCACGCTCAGAACAGAGGTAGGCGGATGTCCGGTTCGGACCCCTGTGATTTGATCAGTTCTAAGACCGACGCTAATCGGCAGTCATAGTCCGTCACTTATTGTGACTGCGGCATCCACGTCCAAACGAGCATTTCGGCACCATCATCGATCTTGATGACGGCAACCGGCTTCTCGGGGACGCGTTTGCCCGGCGAGTAGGCAATCTTGCCGACCAATCCTTGGAAGTCGCGGGTGTTCGCAAGGGCCGTTCGGATTGCGTCGGGTTGAGTGGAACCAGCCCGCTCGATCGCTGTGGCGAGTAGGTTCACGCTGTCGAAGCCAAGCGGCGCAAACGCGTTGGGCGGTGGCGAACCGAACTTCTGCTTGTACGCCTCGGTAAATTCTTTCATGCCGGGCGTATCGACACCGAGGAAGAGGTGCGTAGTGAAGTAGATGTTCTCGATGCCATTGCGCTTAGAAGCTTCCACTATTGCTTCGTCATCCCAGCCGTCCCCGGACAGCAAGGGGACGTCTATCCCTGCGTTACGCACTTGCTCTATTAATGATACCGCTGTGCGCGGCATGCTGGCGCCATATATCGCTTGCGGCTTGGGGTCAGCTTTTTTAAAGGTGGCGATCAAGTCGCCGAAGTCCGTGACTTCGGCGACGAAGTTTCGCCTATCGACAGTTCCGCCTAGATTCCGAAAAAACTCCTCAAAGAATCCGCCGACCGTTCGTGTGTAGACGTTGGTTTCGTCGACCCAAAGCGCTACATTTCTGACTTTGAGCTCGTTCCATGCATACTTGGCCATGGCAAGGGCTTGGGCGTCGTCGCCGTAAGCCGCAAGGAACATGCCAGAGCCGACCTGATTTGGCAGGTCCGGCGCTGTAGCGCCCGGCGTGATAAACGGGATTCCCGCCTTTTGAAATACCCGCCCCGCGTCGAGAGCATAGGTGGAATCCGTGTAACCGATGCCGGCAGTGGCGTTGGGATACCGCTCGAGTGCGCTGTCAAGCTCGTTGGTCGTCCTGCTTACTTCGCTAGCGGTATCGATCGGAATCAATTCGATGCGGTGGCCCAGCACCCCGCCCGCGGCGTTGAGCTTCTCAACGGCCAACTCGGCACCCCTATAGCAAGGTGCGCCGAGTGCTGCCTGCGGCCCCGACAGGTTGAACGGAGCTAAGACCGTAATCGGCTCCGCAGCCTGCGCCCAGATCGTCCACATCACCGCCGCGACGAATGAGGTGGGCGCGAGAAATGTCCTGAGAAGCAGCGCGTGCTTGCCGTCCGAGGCGTTGGCGCACCACACATAAAGGTCTCGATCTTTGAAGCCGCCTTCGCCCTTGTTGAACATATCCAGTGCCTTCGCCTTGTCCTCTTTCACCGCGGCCACTGCTCTCTCAAGCATAGCCTTGGCTTCCTCTGCAGTGCCGAAGTCAGCCGCCCAGACTGAGGCGGTAGTGGAAAGCACCTGGATCACGGCATAACCGACCACGAACGCGAGATCGCGCAACATAACTGACCTCCATAGAGCAGCAACCACTCCGAGGTTGTCTGCCTTGGGTCATCAGGCGACACTGAGTCGTCGCGCGGGCGTCACTTCTTGTATCCAACGAAGTAGGCGCCGATGGTTTCACCCGAGGCGTCTTTGATAGGCTCGTAGTCAGTAATATATTGCGTGCCAAGAACCGCGACTTCGCCTTGGAAGGGGTGGCCTGCTTTTATCGAGCCGAGCGCTGGTGACCCCATCACAGTTCCAACCGCTCGCCTACCGTCAGGGAGCAGCACGGTAGTCGCAACGCGGATATATACTTCGACGGGCGCATGTTGTTCTTGTTGAACGCCCGCCTTGACGAACAGCGTGGCCATCATTCCTGGCCCGCCTTCCTTTGCGACCTCATCGACTATAGTGAAATTGTTATTCATCTTAGTCGAGCCGAAATACAAAACTGGGACACTTTTGCTACCAACCGCCTCCGGTCCCTCAATCTTTGGCTCTCCCAGTTTAGCGGTCTTCTCTTTCAAGGCCGCCATGGAGGCTGCGGTTCTTACATCCTGAGCATTGGCAGCGCTTGCCATCAGCATGAGACTTCCTACGCAGCCAATTGCAATTACAACCACAAGCGCTTTTTTTGTAATGAGTTTTACCGCGCGGACCGCAATTAATTCCCCTGTGCGTATCATGCTGAACTCCGTGAAGCGGCCCATGCCAGGACCGTGGGGGGGCCCCGAGGGTGTTGTCATTCTGGCAGCAGCGGTCGGGTTATGATAGCGCTGCAACGCACTTTTGATGGGAAAGGTCGATAATGGGCGACTGGTTTTTCAATCTTTCTGTGCCATGGATGGCCCTGGTCATTTTCCTGGCCACTTATCTCATCGCAGGCTGCGTTGATTTGGTCGTGACCAGACTCGCAGTAAACGAACGAGCGAAGGGCTTCAAGGCGGTTTCGGCTGGAATGCTACCCCCATTGGGCATTCTTTTCGCCCTGCTGGTCGGCTTCATCGCCGTGGAGGTCTGGGGTAATTTCGACAAAGCA
>Ga0070664_100001756_pt1 | contig 17354 bp, 19 predicted proteins | sample KBSC73metaG_FD_65863 | JGI IMG/M metagenome (GOLD analysis project Ga0070664, IMG submission 65863) | Corn rhizosphere microbial communities from Kellogg Biological Station, Michigan, USA - KBS C7-3 metaG | ecosystem: Host-associated > Plants > Roots > Rhizosphere > Soil ... | reverse complement strand
AAGGCGGGAAATCAATCAGCATTCAGCATTCGACATTCAGCAATTCTTTCTAGCCCATTTTCTGCATCGATGCGAGGAAGTCCTGGTTCGATTTGGTCTTCCCCATCTTGTCGAGCAGCAATTCCATGGCTTCGACCGCCGACAGCGGGTTGAGCACCTTTCGAAGCACCCACACGCGATTGAGATCTTCGCGCGGGAGCAGGAGCTCTTCCTTGCGCGTCCCGCTTTTCTGCATGTCGATGGACGGGAACACGCGCTTGTCGGTGAGCTTCCGGTCGAGATGGATTTCCATGTTGCCGGTGCCCTTGAACTCTTCGAAGATCACGTCGTCCATACGGGAGCCGGTGTCGATGAGAGCGGTCGCAATGATCGTGAGCGACCCGCCTTCTTCGATGTTTCGTGCGGCGCCGAAGAAGCGCTTTGGCTTCTGCAGCGCGTTGGAATCCAGACCGCCCGAAAGCACCTTTCCGGACGGCGGGATCACCGAATTGTATGCACGCGCCAGGCGCGTGATCGAGTCGAGCAGGATGAGAACGTCCTTCTTGTGCTCGACGAGGCGCTTGGCTTTTTCGATGACCATCTCGGCCACCTGCACGTGCCGCTGCGCCGGCTCGTCGAAGGTCGACGAGATGACCTCGCCGTTGACCGAACGCTGCATGTCGGTGACTTCTTCCGGTCGCTCGTCGATCAGCAACACGATCAGGAACACTTCAGGGTGATTCTTCGCCACCGACTGCGCGATGCTCTGCAACAGCATCGTCTTGCCGGTGCGCGGCGGCGCGACGATGAGCCCGCGCTGGCCCTTGCCGATCGGCGCCATCAGATCCATGACGCGGCCCGACAGCTGATCGGAGGTCGTTTCGAGGATGAATCGCTCCTGCGGATAGAGCGGCGTCAGATTCTCGAAGAACAGCTTGTCGCGCGCCTGCTCCGGCGACTCGAAGTTGACTGCCTCGACCTTGATGAGCGCGAAGTAACGCTCCCCTTCCTTCGGCGGCCTGATCTGTCCGGAGACCGTGTCCCCGGTCTGGAGATCGAACTTACGAATCTGGGATGGCGAGACGTAAATATCGTCGGGGCCTGGCAGGTAGTTGTAGTCGGGAGCCCGCAGGAATCCGAAGCCATCGGGCAGGACCTCGAGGACCCCTTCCGAGAAGATGAACCCGCTCTGTTCCGTCTGCGCCTTCAGGATCTGAAAGATCAGCTCCTGCTTCCGCATGCCAGTCGCACCGGCGACGTTGAGGTCCTTCGCGATCTGGGTGAGCTGCTGAATGCTCTTGTCTTTGAGATCGGTGATGTTCAGCCCACGGCCACGACGGCCCTCCTCGTTGCCTCGAGCTGCGCCCCCTTCTCCTGACCGCGCTGCGGGTGCCGCCGGTGGGACCGCCGGTGGGGCCGGCGCCGACTCGGACCGCGGCGCTCCTCCACCGTCGCTACTCCGCGGCGGAGGCGGCGGCTGTTCCGTCCTCTTGGCAGGGGCGGCGGTGTCGCTGGCTGACGCGGTGTCGACCGGCTGTTCGCCGTTCGGTTGTTCGATGGTGTCGTTTTCAACGAGGGGCTGACGCCCGGAGCTGCGTTTGTTCGATGGCATGAGACTACTGGCGGTGTCGGTCGGTTTTCAGGTTATCGTAAATGCTAGCTTGACCTTGCTGCTTCTGGGTGTGCGGAGCGGGATTTGAATTTATCAGGAGGCTCCGCGACGACGGCGGATTCAGCGGAAGTGTTGTACTGATGGCAGTATAGGGAGTTCACCGGCAGGTGTCAAGGAATCCCTCTTTCCGAGATCCAAGGTGTCGGGATCCGAAATCTCCGGGGTCCGATCGGATCCCGGATCACGCGCCACGGATCGCCGGCACGGATGAGCGATTTAGTATGGACTCTCCCCGATCGCGATGATGCTGCACGCCTGGATTGTCTTCAGCCCGAGCTCGCGGGCGCGCGCAACCACCCTCTCGTCGTCGGCCCCCGGATTCAGCCAGACTTCCGGTATCTTTTTCGCAGCCAGCTGCTCCATCACCACGACACCGATCTCGGGTGGCACGTACACCGTAGCCATGTCGATCGCCCCGGGCACGTCAAGCACCGACGCGAACGTCCGATGGCCTTCGACCTCCGGCTCGTTGGGATTGATCGCGAAGACGGTATACCCCTGGCGCTCGTACGCCCGCAGCGCCCGGTTGCCGAACTTGTTTCTGTTGCTCGATGCGCCGATCACCGCAACGGTCTTGGATGGCATGAGAAAAGTTAAAAGTTAGAAGTTAAAAGTAAAAAGTTAAGAGCGAAAAGTCAAAAGCTCAGATACCTCTCTAGGATCTCTTTGAACTTTTAACTTTGAACTTTTCACTTGCCCGTACAATCTCCCTATGGCTTCGCTCGCGGAAGTGCTCGAGGTCAGAACCGCAGAGGCAGCACCTGAGCTGGTCGAGGTTATCTCGAAGGACCGCATCCGCTGCTATGCCTGCGGCCACGAATGTCCGATTCCCGATGGCGCCGTCGGCGTCTGCAAGGTGCGCACGAATCGCGGAGGTCGCCTTCGCGTGCCGTGGGGTTACGTCGGTGGAATTCAGTGCGACCCGATTGAAAAGAAGCCCTTCTTCCACGTGTGCCCCGGCGCGCTGGCGTTCAGCTTCGGGATGCTCGGCTGCGATCTGCACTGCTCGTACTGCCAGAACTGGGTGACGTCGCAAGCGCTGCGCGATCCGGAAGCGATCGCTCCGCCCATCGACGCGTCACCCGAGGCGCTCGTCCAGGAGGCACAACGGCTTGGCGCCCGCGCGCTCGTGAGCACCTACAACGAGCCGCTGATCACCAGCGAGTGGGCGGTCGAGATCTTCAGCGTTGCGCGACAGGCCGGGCTGATGACCGCCTATGTCTCGAACGGCAACGGCACCCGTCGTGTGCTCGATTACATCCGTCCGTGGATCGATCTCTACAAGGTCGACCTGAAGAGTTTCGATGACCGGCATTACCGTCAGCTAGGCGGCCGCATCGAGCCGATCCTCTACACCATCCGCGCGCTGTACGAGATGGGAATCTGGGTCGAGATCGTCACGCTGCTGATTCCCGGCTTCAACGATTCGAACGACGAGCTGGAGCGGTTGACGACGTTTCTGGCGAGCGTTTCTCCCGATATCCCGTGGCACGTAACCGCGTTCCACAAGGACTATCGAATGAACGATCCGGAAAACACCACGCCCGAGATGCTGATGAACGCGGCGGCGATCGGCTCGCGCAACGGGCTGCGGTATGTCTACGCCGGAAATCTTCCCGGACGTGTGGGCGATCTCGAACACACGCGGTGTCACAACTGCCGCGCGATGTTGGTCGAGCGCTATGGCTATTTGATCCAGGACTACCGGCTCACCCCGGAAGGATCGTGCCCTGATTGCGGAACGACGATTCCAGGCCGGTGGGGCGCAGGATTTGACGGTCAGATTACATCGACGCCGTTCCTGCCGGGGACGCGCCGGTTGCGGATGGTCTGACAGCTGTCAGCGCGCTTGCGCGAGTGCTTTGTCCAGCGCGGTCTTGAAGTCCGGATACGCCCTGGCCCCGTAGACCGAGGCGAGAACCTTCATCGGCGTACCTGGCGCCGGGGTCAGCCCGATCAACACCAGCGGCGTGCCGTCGACGCCGAGCTGCTGCATGCGGGCGATGCTGGCGCGGATTGCAGCCGCGTGTGGCCCACCCTTGCCATCGTTCAGGCACGCCTCGAACTTCTTCGTATCCACCCCGCCCAGCATGCCGGCAGTGGCGGTCAGCTGCGACGCGTCGCGGGCCGGCGCGTTGGTGAACAGCAGATCGTGCATCTGCCAGTACTTGCCCTGATCGCCGGCGCACGCCGCCGCTTCGTGGGATTTGAAGGCGTCCGGATGGAGCTGCGCGATCGGATAGTCGATGAACACGTAGCGGACTTTGCCCGAGTTCACGTACTCGGACATCAGCTGCGGCATCGTCTGCAGGTTCTGGCGGCGGCAGAACGGGCAGTGATAGTCCGACACTTCGACGAGGGTCACCTTAGCCGTCGTATTCCCGCGCGTCGGGGCATCGTCGATGGCGATGGTCTTGTCGACGAACGAGTCCTCTTGCGGCTGAGCGCGCTGGACGAGGCTCTGAAGGAGTGACTTGATCAGCTGCAGGTCGCGATCGGTCGCGGCCTGCTTCTCCTTCAGCGCCTGAATCTCGCGCTTCAACGCGGCGATGTCGTCGGCCTGACTTTGCGGCGGCGACAGCGAAAGCAGCGCGATCACGCCCACGCTGGCGAGTCTTCCAAAAAGCATGAATAGCTAATTCTATCAGAGCGCGGCGTTTGATCGGCGGACGCGCTCGATTGTGACCGGAGGCTGCAGCGTTTCCCCTTTTGCGGGCGATTCCTGGATGCGGCGGACGACATCCATGCCCCGAACCACACGGCCGAACGCGGCGAAGCCCTGACCATCCGGGTTCCGCTTGCCGCCAAAATCGAGCTCAGGCTGATCGCCGACGCAAATGAAGAATTCATCCGTCGCGGTGTCCGGCCCGTCTCGTGCCATCGAGATCGTACCGTCCCGGTGCGCCAGCCCTGTCTTGCTCGTCCGCTCGAGTGGAATGGACGGGAGGAACTCAGTGCGCCGGGCAGCGTTCGCAGCTCCCTGGATGACGGCAATCTTCACCGGCTTCTCCCGTTGATTGTCCGGTCGGACCGTCCGATGAAAGCGACCGCCGTCGTACAGCCCGGCGTCGACGTATTTCAGGAAGTTGGCCGCCGTGGCTGGTGCGTTCGCGGCGTCGATCTCGATTTCGATTTGTCCAAGATCGGTGTCCATCACGACGCGCACGGGACGTTGAGGCTGGCTCGAAGGCAGAAGGAGCAAGAGCGCGACGAGTGTCTGGAACATCAATCAGCAACCACTAAGGAAACATCTTTCCCGGGTTCAAAATGCCGTCCGGATCGAACGCGCGTTTCACGCGCTTCATCAACGCGATCTCATCAGCCGAGAGCTCGAGTGGGAGGAAGGGCGCCTTGGCGAACCCGATTCCGTGTTCACCGCTGATCGAGCCTTCGAGCGCGACGACGCCGGCAAACAGCTCGCGCTCGGCTTGGTGTGCGCGCGCGATTTCCTCTGCGTTGTCCTTGTCCACCATGATGTTGACGTGAATGTTCCCGTCGCCCGCGTGGCCGAAACACGGGATGCGGAGGTTGAACCGCTCGCGAATTTGCCGCACCAGCGCGAACAGTTCCGGAATGCGCCCTTTGGGCACGACCACGTCATGGTTGAATTTGAGCGACGCAATCATCTTGAGCGACATCGAGAGTTCTCGGCGGACCCGCCACAGCTCCTGCCGCTCGGCCTCGTCGCGCGCGCGCAGGATTTCAGTAGCCCCGGCGGCGCGGCAGGCCTCCTCGACCAGAGTCGCCTCTTCCTTCACCGCCTCCGGGATCCCGTCCACTTCGATCAGCAGCAGCGCCTCGGTGCCTTCTGGCGCGAGAGAGCGGACCTTGAGATTGCTCGCGACGGCTTCGAGCGAATCGCCGTCGATCAGCTCCAGCGCCGCCGGCACGACGCGGGCGCGAATGATGTTGACGACCGCCGCGGCCGATGCCTCAACGGTCGCAAACGTCGCGCGCAATACCGTCTGCACCAGCGGCTTCGGCACGAGGCGCAGAATGATCTCCGTGATGATCGCGAGGGTGCCTTCGGATCCGGCGATCAGCTGCGTCAGATCGTAGCCGACGACGTTCTTCACGACCTTGCCGCCGGTACGGATGATCTCTCCGGTTGGCAAGACGACCTCGAGGCCGAGCACGTATCGCTTCGTGGTTCCATACTTGAACGCGCGCGGACCGCCGGCGCACTCAGCCACGTTGCCGCCGATCACCGACTGACGAAGCGAAGCAGGATCTGGCGGATAGAAGAGACCAACTTTTTCAACGGCGTCCTGCAGATCACCCGTGATCACATTGGGTTGGACGATAGCGAGGAGGTTGGCTTCGTCGATCTCGAGAATCCGGTTCATTCGCTCGAGCGAGAGCACGACGCCGCCGTGCATGGGAACCGATCCCCCCGTATAACCAGTGCCGCCGCCGCGTGGGACGACGGGAATGTGCCGTTCAGCGCAGATCCGAACGACCGCGGCGACTTCTTCGGTGTTGGCTGGAAAGACGACGATGTCGGCGGGACGGCCGCGCTTGAGCGCGTCCGTCCCGTAGTTGAGGCGTGAGGTCTCGTCGGTTTTGACGTGCGCTGCACCCAGTCGCGCGGTCAGCGCATCGACAACCGCTTCGACGAGAGCCGGAGCGATCACCCCGCCACGGCCTTCCGGTTCTCGAGCGACCGCATGAAGGTCAGCAGCCGCTCCGTGCCGCGCTTGAGGTCCTCGATCGACGTCGCGTACGAGATCCGCAGAAAGCCTGGTGCGTCGAACGCTTCGCCAGGCGTCACCGCCACGCGTACGTCGTCGAGCAGCGCTTGCGCGAGCTCGGCGGTGGTACGTATGCTGTCCGGCGAAAGGAATTCGGAGACGTCGGGAAACAGGTAGAACGCTCCCGCCGGCTTGACGAGGCGAATCCGTGGCTCGGCGGCCAGCCACTGGCACAGCTGATCGCGCCGGTTCCGATACTCATCGAGCATGTCGGTCACGCACTCCTGCGGACCGTTGAGCGCCGCGGTGACGGCTTTCTGTGTGATCGAGCACACATTCGACGTCGAGTGGCTCTGTAACGCATTGCAAGCGCCGATCACGGCGGCCGGTCCTACTGCCCACCCGCATCGCCAACCAGTCATCGCGTAGGCCTTCGATGCGGAACCGCACAGAACGGTGTGGTCGCGCAGCCGCTGGTACAGGATGCCCGGCAGGTTGTGCGGCGTTGCGTCGTAAATCAGCTTGTCGTAGCAGAGATCCAGCAGAATCCAGATGCCGCGCTTCGCGGCCTCGTCGGCGATCGCCGCCATGTCCTGCTCGGAGATCAGCGCGCCGGTGGGATTCCCCGGCGAGTTGATGATGATCCCGCGAGTCCGCGGCGTAATCGCCGCGAGGATCGGCGCTGCCCGTACGGTGAACCCATCGTCCGCGTGCGTGTGCACGATCACCGGCGTCGCTTCCGCCAGCTTGATCTGTTCGACCAGCGTCGGCCATCCCGGCATGTGGGTGATGACCTCGTCGCCGGGACCGAAGAGACACATTGCGGCGTTGTAGAGCGCTTGCTTGCCGCCGGCGGTGATGATGGTTTCCGTCGGCGAATACTCGATCCCGTAGTCGATCTTGTAGCGGGCGCACACGGCGCGCTTCAGCTCATCGGTCCCCGAATTGGTCGTGTATTTCGTGAAGTTGGCATCGATCGCCGCGTGCGCGGCGGCGCCGATGTGTTTGGGCGTCGGAAAGTCCGGTTCCCCGGCGCCGAAATCCACCACGTCGACGCCCTGGGCTTTGAGTTTCAACGCCTCCGCGGCCACCTTCATCGTCGGAGAGACACCGATACGCTTCGTCCGTTCTGCGAGCATCACTTCAGGCCCTCAATGTTTCCCGCGCGAGCTTTTTCTCGCGCAAACGCTTTTCCACGATCTCGGGGACCAATCCGTCGACCGGACCGCCGAGCGCGACGACTTCCTTCACCAGCCGCGAGCTGACATACGTGTACGGCTGCGTCGGCATCATGAACACCGTTTCCACCTCGGGATTCAGCTTCCGGTTCATGAGTGCCATCTGCATCTCGAATTCGAAATCCGACACCGCCCGCAGCCCTTTGACGATGACCCGGGCGCCGCGCTTCCGAGCATAGTCGACGAGCAGCCCGTCGAATGTGTCCACCTCCACATTGGCGCTTCCCGCGAAGATCTCGCGCGCGATCTCCACACGCTCGCGGACGGTGAACAGCGGAGCCTTTTCGAGGTTCATCAGCACGGCAACGATGATGCGATCGAACAAATGCGCCCCACGCCGAATGATATCGACGTGCCCGTTGGTGACGGGATCGAAGGAGCCGGGATAGATGGCGACGACATCAGTCATGGCTGGCGCGCCCCGCGGAAAAACGGCATCACCGAAAAATCACTCAGGTTTCCTCTGTGGTCCCCCGGCTGTAAAACGCGAGCCCGCTATCGCCAGAGGTCAAGAGTCGCGTTCGCACGAGCGCGCCTCTCTTCTCCGGCGCGTCATCTCTCTTCGCGTGTTCGACGATGAGCAGCGTGTGCGCCTGGACCAGAGGTTCAGCGGCATCGATCGCCGCCAGCAGTTCAGCCGCGCCGTAGGGTGGATCGAGAAAAATCACGTCGAACGATCCGGATCCCGCGAGTTGCTCCGTGCCGGCAAACCTAGCGCGGATAATAGCATAGCGGTCGGCGACTCCGCAGCGCCGGAGGTTGGCGGCGATGAGCGCGATGGCGCGCGGGTCACGCTCGACGAAGGTGACGTGCGCGGCGCCGCGGCTCAGCGCTTCGATGCCGATCGCGCCGGTGCCCGCAAATCCATCGAGAACACGCGCGCCGTCAATTCGCGGCGCGAGGACGTTGAACAGCGTTCCGCGGAGTTTGTCGGAGGTCGGCCGAAGCCCGTCCCAGTTGGGAGCGTCAAGATGACGGCCTTTGAGGGTACCGGCGATGACTCTCATCGGCGTTAGTTTCCAGTTTCCAGTTTCCAGCGTCCAGTTTGCGGGATTGGCAACTGGGAACTGGCAACTTTGATTATCCAACCCCCACCAACCCGAATCGCTGCTCCCAGTTCGTGCGCACGAACGCGGTGAGGCTGGCGGCCTGCTGCGGGTCGTCAAGGGCGGCGACCGCTTCACGCCGCGCGGCCTCCATCAGCTGATGGTCGCGCACGAGGTCCCCGACGCGCAGCGTGGGCATCCCGGATTGGCGCGTGCCGAAGAAGTCGCCGGGGCCGCGGAGCTCGAGGTCGCGCTCGGCGATTTCGAAGCCATCGCTCGTATCCGTCAGGGCTTTCAACCTCGCGCGTCCCTGCTCGGTCAGCGGATGTTGATAGAGCAGGATGCAATAGGACTGGTGCGGGCCGCGCCCGACCCGGCCGCGCAGCTGATGAAGCTGCGACAGGCCGAACCGCTCGGCGTGCTCCACCAGCATCACCGACGCATTCGCGACATCGACGCCGACTTCCACGACCGTGGTCGAGACGAGCACGTCGAACTCGCCGCGCGCGAACGCCGCCATGACGCGCTCCTTCGCGTCCGCCTTCATCCGTCCGTGAAGCAGCGCGACGCGATAGGACGGGAATATGTCCTGCGCGAGGTGATCGGCCATTTCCGTCGCCGCCTTGAGGTCAACTTTTTCGGACTCTTCGACGAGCGGATAGATGACGTAGACCTGCCGGCCGCCGTCGATCTGCTTGCGGATGAAGTCGTAGATCTCGTCGCGGCGGGATTCCGGTTTGGCGATGGTTCTAATCGGGTGCCGCCCCGGCGGCATTTCCCGCATGACCGACACGTCGAGATCGCCATACGTCGTGAGCGCGAGCGTTCGCGGGATCGGCGTCGCGGTCATGACGAGGACGTCGGGGCGCAGACCCTTCGACCGGAGCGTGGCGCGCTGGAGCACGCCGAATCGGTGCTGCTCGTCGATGATGACGAGCCCGAGCTCGTGAAATCCCACGGGGTCTTCGACGAGCGCGTGCGTGCCGACGACCAGGTGAATCGAGCCGCCGGCGAGTTCTGCCTGGAGCTCACGCCGCTTCTTCGCCGGCGTGGCGCCGGTCAGGAGCGTGACGCGGAAGCGCGACGACTCCAGCAGGCGTCGGATCGTGATGAAGTGCTGCTCGGCGAGGATCTCGGTCGGCGCCATGAACGCGACCTGGAATCCGTTCTCCATCGCGACGATGGCGGCGATCAGCGCGACGATGGTTTTCCCCGAGCCGACGTCTCCCTGGAGCAGGCGATTCATCGGCTGCGGCCGCTTCATGTCCTCGACGATCTCGGCAATCACCTTCTTCTGATCGCCCGTGAGCCTGAATGGCAGGACGCGCCGCGCGGATTCCCGGATGTCGTCGGTGACAATCGCCGAACGAGGCTTGCGCTCGGCGTCCGCGCGTCTCCGGCGCAGCACGAGCCCGAGCTGGAACAAGAAGAACTCTTCGAAGATCAGGCGACGCTGCGCCGGTGACCTGAACGCATTCAGGCTGTCAATCGGGGTTCCTGCCGGCGGAAAGTGGACGTCGAGGAGCGCCGTGCGCCGGTCGATGAGCTGCTGACGCGCCCTGACGTCAGCCGGCAGCGGATCGATGACGTGCGCTGGCAGCTGCGAGAGTGCCTGGTGCACGATCACGCGCTGCATCTTTGTCGTCAGGGTGCCGGTCTTCTCATAGATCGGGACGATGCGCCCGGTATGCAGCGTCTCGTCGTCTGATTCCGCCCCTTCCCCATCCGTTTCCGCCTTCAGAATCTCGTACTGCGGATTCTGCATCTGCATGCCGTGAGACGTCAGCTCGAGGCGGCCGAACAGGATCACGCGCTGGTGGGGGTGGAAGACGTCGTTCAGGAACGGCTGGTTGAAGAACACCGCTCGCAGCGCCCCGGTGCGATCGCGGACGAGCATCTCGAAGATCTTGAACCGCGGCCGTCGCGTCGGGCGGATGCCGCACGAGATGACCTCGCCGGCGACCGACGCCGTCATCGCCGGGCGCAGCGAGGCGATCGTTTGAAAGGTGCCGCGATCCTCGTAGCGGATCGGAAAGCGGTCGAGCAGATCTTCGATCGTGGAAAGGCCGACGCGCTGGAGATCCGCCGCGCGTCTGGGGCCCACGCCCTTCAAATATTGAAGCGACGTGTCTGGGGAAATCACAGGAGATCGCGGTTTGCGCTTCGCGTTACTGCACGACCGTCGACGTGCCTGTTCCGACCTTGATTTCCCTGATGCGGGCCGGAAGTTCGAACGGGGCATCCATATTGATGCCTTCGGGGTTTTCCTTCGAGCGCGAATAATAGGAAACCAGTTCCTGAAGCACGCTCTTGGGCACGGTGATGCCCGAGATGTCGGCCGACTGCAGAACGAATTGCCCCTTGCCATCCTGGGTGGTCAGTACCCCGGAGGCGTTCACGGGCAATTTGCCGGTGAGGTAGCCGAGCGGATCGAGCCACCCGCGTTTTTTCTGGGTCCGGACCGCATCGAGATCGACGACGGCGCGGCCTGAGACGCGGCCGTCGCCCAGGGCGTTCAGCACCGGATCGACGATCCCCGTGGGGATTTGACTACCCGCGTTGAACTTGAGGTAGGAATTCACCTCGGCGTCGGTGACCGGCGTGCTTTGCGGCTTTGCCGCTTTGAGCGCGGGCGCGTTGCCGAAGGCGACGATCCTGGTCAGCTTGGACTCGAACCTGTCCGCGTCTTCCTTGGACAGGCGGCCCTGTGCCGCAAGGGGTGTCAGAAGTAGGAGTGCGCCAAGCACCCACGCCAGGGAACGCCGGCTCATGTTTCGATTGTAGCAAGGCGCGACGGATTTGATGAAGGCTTACTGCCCACCACCCCGGCGGCCGGCCGCCCCCTGGCGGGCTCGCATCAGAAGGTCCATTTTCCGGCGTTCGATCATTTCCTCGAAGATCCGGAACCGGGCCTGCTGGCGAACATCGAGTACCTCGTCCAGGGCGTCGTAGGCTCGCCGCAGATCTGCGGTCGAACGTTCGTCGAGATCGCGTAGCGCCTTGAGCTGGTCGCGAACGGCGGCCTCGTCTACCGGCACCGTGGCCTGCGGCCCGGCCAGCCGACGGAGCTCCTGGACGATCTGATTGCGCGCTTGCTGATTCCTGCGGCGTGTCTGCTGAAGGTTCTTCAACCGGTTGACGAACGTCCCGTATTGGGAATCGTTCAGCTGCAGCGCGTCCTGCGCCTGGACCAGGGCGTAGGCGTCGAGCATGCCGACCACTTCGCCCGGTGACAGCGCTCCCGCTGCTCGTTCGGCTGCCGGACGCTTCGCCCGCGTGTCCGGCTCAGCTTTTGCGGCCTGGTTCGTTCGCGGCAGCGGTTCGGACGCACCGAGACTTGCCACGAGGAACACCGTCAGCAGCGAACCCATCATGGTGTCTACGCTCCGTTGTGCTTCAGGTCTTCGTCGAGCAACCGCGCCAGCTCGTGACGTTCGTCCGCGTTCAGCGCCAGCGCCACGTTTTCAACGTCGCCGGGATGCGCGGCAATTCCCGCCGCGTGCACATCGTCCCAATTCAAATCCACAGTCGCCGCACGGACGACCGCCCACGCCTCGTCCGCATCCACATCGTCGGCATCTGCGGCGGCCATGCCTGGCAGCACCACATCGGCGAGCGAAGCGTGTCGTGCGACCGGCACCACCGGCGCGGGTGCGTGAAGCGTCGCGCGCCAGATTGTAATCGCGGCGACGAGCGTGACGATAGAGGCGGCCGTCGCCCACGTCATCACGGGCCGGCGGAACCACGGTGCCGCGGCGACCGGGGCCGGTTCGTCGCGAACAGCAGCCGACACCCGGGCCGCGAAGTGAGTCCAGAAGAGCGGCGACGGCTCGGCGCCACCATCCTCGAGCGCCGCGATGCGCATCTCGCGGAGCGTCTCCACTTCCGTGCGGCACCTCGTGCACGTCTCGACATGGCGAAGCCGCTCGGGTGCCAGTGCTGGCGACGATTCGATCAGGTCAACGAATTCGGCGGAGTTCAGGTGCTTCATGATCACTCCGAGGGGCTTCGTCCCTCGGACTCCCCTACACACTCGCTCGCGGGGCCCCGCATGCCCCGCTGCGCTCGCCTGGGCTCACTCGCGTCCGCCTCCGCGCGAAGCGCTACGGCGAGACCTCGCCGGAGCGTTGGCGTAGGCGGGCGCTCGTTCGCCACTGTCGTACGAGGTTTGAAACCACTCATCATGACTTTGATTGCAGCAACTTCTTCAGGTTTGCGAGCGCGTGAAAGAAATTCGCTTTCACTGCGCCCACCGACGTCCCGACGATCTCGGCAATCTCATCGTGCGGCAGGTCGTGATAGATCCGCAGCACCAGCGCCGCTCGCTGCTTTCTCGGGAGTTTGGCGATGGCGGCACGTACTTCGGCTGCGCGTTCGCCGCGCAACAGCCGCACGTCCGCGCGTTCGGCGCGAACGTCGGGCTGATCGGTGATTTCAAGCGGCGTCCATTTCTGCGCGCGCGACCCGAGCCGGTTCAAGCAGACATTGACGCCAATCCGATACAGCCAGGTGCTGAACGCAGAGTTGCCCTTGAAGCTGTGCAGCCCGCGATATGCGCGAATGAACACGTCCTGCGCGAGATCGCTGGCGTCTTCGTGATTGCCTGCGAATCGGTAACACAACTGATAGACGTGGCGCTGATGCCGTTCGACGATGACGTCGAACGCCTGGCGGTCGCCGCGTAAGCAGGCTCCTACGAGGGCGCGATCATCTTCGCTGGCGGAGGCCGCGGCAGCCTCAGGCCGCGCTGTGTCAGTGCGGTCTCGGGTCACGGTCACCTGCCAGCGCCGCGGCCTCATCGCCGGCCAGGGCCGATAGGTCGTACTGTCGATGCTCACCTGTCATTTAGACCGTCGTTTGGCGGCGAAAGTAAACACGGCCGTTGACTTTCGCTTTTCTTTTGCGTATAGTGCGCCGCATGCTGCCACTCACCAAGCGTCAGCGCGAGATTCTGGACTTTCTCAACGATTTCATCCAGCAACACGGCTATGCGCCCAGCCTCGAAGAAATCGGGCGACGCTTCAGCCTGTCGTCGCTGGCAACCGTCCACAAGCACCTGACCAACCTGCAAGAGAAAGGGTTCATCAAGCGCGCGTGGAATCGCAGCCGATCGGTTGAGGTCGTTCCCGCCCGCCTGGCGAGCCGTGCGGTTGAGCTCCCCATGCTTGGCTATGTGGCCGCCGGCTCCCCCATCGAAGCCGTCGTCGGCAGCGAAACGATCGCCGTCCCCGAGGATCTGGTCGGGAAACGCGACACGTACGTGCTGCGGGTCAAGGGCGATTCGATGATCGACGAACAAATCCGTGACGGGGACTTTGTGATCGTCGAGGATCGACGCACCGCGGAAAACGGCGAAATGGTGATCGCGCTTCTCCACGGCTCCGATGTCACGCTGAAGAAACTGTATCGTGAAAGCGGCCGAATCCGGCTCCAGCCTGCCAATCCCGCCATGCAGCCTATTGTTGCGGCCCCGGACCAGGTGCAGGTGCAGGGCGTTGTCGTGGGCGTGATGAGAAAGTACTGAGCGCCACCGTACTTCTTAACTTCTAACTTTTAACTTTCCCCAGTTCAGTGAACCGGCCCCTTCGCGTCCCAGGTCTGTCCGGTTGATTCCGAGTACACCCGCATGTGTTCCTGGAGTGCCGCAATCAGGTTGGGCACCACCTGAAGCGGAACAACGACCTTCGCTCTGACCGGTGCGCGCACGACGTGCTGCGCCTCTGCAGCCTGGATATCCTTCTCGGACAGTGGCAAGACCTCGCAGAACGCCAGCGTGAAATCAAACGGCGTATGGGAAATCGCGCAGAAGTTCGCGTAGGTTCGCGGCACGTCCGCCGAATCGTCGGGAACAATCGTGAAGTTGATCTGCTTGCGTTCGTTCATGATGAAAAGACTGTAGCATGGCGGGCGCCTGGGAACTGATACCAACACAATCCTCCTACCAAACGTCTAGCAGCATGATGGATGGGCAGGCGATCGCGATGACGGTGGCTGTGGACCAGCCGCCCGGGGATGTGGCCGCTCGTCTGGGCACCCTGTTCGACGTGCATCATCAACGCCTGTTCAGGCTGGCCCGGCGGCTGTCGCGAACGTCAGAAGACGCACACGATCTGGTTCAAGAAACATTTTTGAGGGCGGCGCGCTCGCCCGGCTCGATACCGGCCGGCGCAAGCCATGAAGAGGCCTGGCTGGTGCGCGTGCTCATCAACATTTGTCGCGATCGATGGCGGCAGCACGCCGTGCGAACGAGGGCGCGGCTCAACGGCAGCGTCGAATCGGAACCCGCTTTCGATCCGGAGCCTCACCTGATCGCGCAGTCGCTCGTGCGGCAGGCGCTTCAGAGCCTCCCGCCCCGCCGGCGGGCGATTCTGCTGATGTATGAGATCGAGGGGACCACGATTCCGGCAATCGCTCGCCTGCTCGGCGTGACGCCGGTGACCGTCCGCTGGCACCTCTCGATTGGGCGGCGTGAAATGGCGAAGGCACTGGGGAGAGGACGCGATGACTGACTGGCGAAGGGCGCTGCGCGAAGCAGACGCCCGCGACGAGAACGATCGGCTGTCGCCGGACGAGGCGGAGTCGATGCGGCGAGCGATGCTTGCCGCCGCGTCGGCCAGGATTCCGGAACCTGAACGCTGGTCCTGGACGCGTCCGATGTTCGTGGCGGCAACGGTTGTTGCGATGATTGCAGTCGGGATTGTGGTCAGGCACAGAGGCGATCTGCCGACGCCGCCCGAGACCACGACCACTGTGCCGGGCGACGCCCGCCCGGAAGCCACGGGGACCGAGGCCAGCGTACCCAATCGTCAACTTCAATTCCTGACACCCGGCGGCACTCGCATCATCTGGGTGTTCAACTCCGAATTCGATCTGAAAGCGACCATGCGATGAGGAATCTGCTCCGGGTGACGTGTCTGACGATGGCGATGGGGCTGCTCTATACAGGGTTCGCGGCGGCGCAGGAAGGGGACGCCGCGCTTGCTCCCGCTCGCGGCGGCCAACGCGGCGCGCGCCTGTCGATGGCGGAGCGGGCCAACATGCCGGCGCCCCAGGGCTTCAGCGTCGTCCTCGTTCTCGGCGAGATGCAGGGATCTGTCGCGGCGGACAATGTGCCGCCGGCGGCGCGTAAGGCGCTCGCGGACATGAAGGATTTCCTGCCCTACAAAGCCTACAAGCTGCTCGATACGCAGTGGACGCTGTGTTGCGGACGATCCGCGATCGTGACGCGGCTTCGAGGTGAAGGTGAAACGGAATACTACGATCTCGAGCTCGAACCGAATCGGACGGACACGAGCGGAAAGTGGTCCGTGCGGTTTTCGCTGCGCGACTCACGCCCGCGAACGCCGCTTGCCGCCGCCCAACAACCGATCGACGACAACCGCATGGCGCTCCTGAGCCAGAAACGAGCCGAAGTGGAAGCGCAGATCCGCAATCTCAAACAGCGCTACAACGACAATCATCCCGAGGTCCAGAAGGCTCGAGCGCAACTGTCAGAAATCGAACGGGAGCAGGCGCAGGCTCAGGTCGAGAACAGCAGACGGCGTGCGATGGCGCAACCCGGCAATCGGACGGTCATCGACACGAGCTTCACGATGGACATTGGCGAGACCGTTGTCGTGGGCACCTCTCGTCTTCAAGGTGACAAGGCGTTGATCGCGCTCTTGACCGCCGTCGCATCGACCAAACCGGCAACCAAACCGCCAACGCGCTGAGTCACGCCCGCTCCCTGTGGCTTCCGCCTTTAGGTTGGACGTCAGCGACAGCCGGAAGCCACGAAAAAGAGGGCCGGCGGTACAATCGGCGCATGCCGAAAGGTGCCACCGCGCGAAAGCCCGCCCCATCGAAGTCCGTCGAGGACACACGACGGATCATGGCGAAGCTCGCGGGTCAGCACCCCAACGCCGACACGGAACTGAATTTCTCGACACCGTACGACCTGCTCGTTGCGACCATCCTCTCGGCGCAATGCACTGACGAGCGCGTCAATCGGGTCACGCCGGCGCTCTTCAAGCGATATCCGAACGCCGCCGCGCTCGCACAGGCCACCACCGATGAACTCGAGCCGCAGATCCAGTCCACCGGGTTCTTCCGTGCGAAGTCCCGATCGCTTCTCGGAATGGCCACCGAAGTCGTCGAGAAACATCGGGGTGAGGTCCCGGGCTCGATGAGCGAACTGGTCAGTCTTCCGGGGGTCGGACGCAAAACCGCCAACGTCGTCCTCGGACACGCACTCGGGATCCCCGGCCTTCCCGTCGATCGTCACGTGCTCCGCGTCGCGAATCGGATCGGAATCGCGCGATCCGAGGATCCCGAAGTTGTGGAGCAGCAACTGTGCGACGCCATGCCCCCGGCCAAGTGGACCGTCACGTCCGACACGCTGATCCTTCACGGCCGTCGAATCTGCAAGCCACGTCCACTCTGCGACAAGTGCGTCGTCCGCGACGATTGCGACTATTACCGCACGGTGATGGGCGTGGTGGCGAGGCGTGGCAAGAAAGATGGAAAACCGGCGTCCAAACAGAACCGCTCCCTAAGCGGATCGCTGATCGATCAGCCCTCGAGCGGCGATAGCCGCGAGAGGACAGGTCGTGGAGGTGAGTCCGCGCGACAAGGTAAGAAAGAGAGCACAGGCCGCGGCGGTCGGGTTGGAAAAAATCCTGCACTAAGCGGATCGTCCGTCGATCAGCCCCGAGCCGCGAAGCGGCGAGGGACAGGTCGTGGAGGTGAG
>Ga0070664_100001753_pt1 | contig 17364 bp, 15 predicted proteins | sample KBSC73metaG_FD_65863 | JGI IMG/M metagenome (GOLD analysis project Ga0070664, IMG submission 65863) | Corn rhizosphere microbial communities from Kellogg Biological Station, Michigan, USA - KBS C7-3 metaG | ecosystem: Host-associated > Plants > Roots > Rhizosphere > Soil ... | reverse complement strand
CTTTGTCGGGCAAATGCGCCAGGCAGGCCCAATGTCTGAACGCGGACTGATGGGTCCCTCTTCTACTTTTTTTTACTCCGGATGGCACTTCGATGGTGTAGATGCCGTCAGGAGCTAGGACTTTTCCTTGGAGAAAAGTAACTGGCACTTCTCTCAAGGCCAAGCCCCCTTAGAACAAAACGCTTGCGGCTCACTCTTCCCGTCGCCAATCCGTTCTGCACACCTCTTGGAACGCGCTCTAGTTTGATACTGACAGTTTTGTCAGTATGCTCGCGCAACAGGTTGTCTAAGATCTCCATCGACCAAAGGTACACAGACCTCCGACACAGCTATCGTCAGGACCCGCGATCAAGGACGCTTAAATCCATGAGGGAGGAAGAAATGTCCAATACTACGAAGATCGATCTCAGGTTAACGGTGATTACAGTTATCGCCTTGGGCTTCTTCTCGCTGCTGAGTCTTCGGGCCGCCGCGCAGGATCAGCCACTACATGAGGAATATCAGGCGCAGGCGATGGGCCAGGGAACCCAGCTCGGGCAGACCTTCAATGTGACCATCCATATCGAGGAGTATTCGACTCCCGAAGAAAGGCAAACCCTCGTCGAGGCATTTGACAAGAAAGGCTCCGAGGGCTTGTTCAACGCTCTGAACAAAATGAAGGCGAAGGGACACATCGAGGTCACGGGCACACTAGGGTATGACATCAGCTTCGTGCGCAAACTTCCTGCGGCAGACGGTGTCAAGCTTCGCATCTTGACTGACCGCCCGATCAGATTCGGCGAGGCTTGGTCGGACAGTCGTTCAAGCGATTACAACCTCTCTGCCGTCGAACTAGACCTAAAACCAGAGAAAAACAAGAGCACTGGCACGCTGATCCCTGCTTGCCAATTCGACATTGACAAAAAGACGAAAGAACTGGGGATTGAAGACTATCAAAATCCCTGGAAACTGGTGGATGTGCTTGATCGAAGCAAGAAGTAGCTCTCGCGAGAATAGCGGGAGTTAAGGCGGCAAATGGTCTCACGACGTTCGCAGTTGCAGTCCATGTTCCAAGTGTAAAGAGGCGCACGCATGACTGAGGCAACTTCGAATGTCGAACTCGCTCACAAAATTCATGAGCACGGCCACCAGCACGGATCGCCCACAGATCGCAGGACGCAATGGGTCGAGATCATAGAGGCGGTTGTGCTTGCGACCGTTGCGGGCGCTACCGCGTGGAGTGGCTACCAGGCATCGAAATGGGATGCGGTCTAGCGAAACAGTACAACCTTGCGGTGCGAACCACAGTTTTGGCACAAGAAAAGTCCAACGCTGGCGGGCCAGGATCGACTTTTCGACATCACAACGTTCAACGGCTGGGTTGCCGCAAGAGTAGCCGGCAATGAAAAGCTCGCGGCATACTACCAGCGCCGATTCCGGCCTGAATATGTCACGGCTTTCGTGGCATGGCAGAAACTTGATCCGTTTAACAATTCTTCAGTTCCACCCGGCCCCTCCTTCATGACAGAGTAAAACGCAAACGGCCAAGAATCTGCAGCTCTCGCCGGGCAAGCTACAAGCTACTTCGAGAATGGCGTCGATGCGAGGGAAACCGGCGATATGTACGTGAAGATTGCGGTCTTCCTAGCAACAGTGCTATTGCTGACGGCGCTTAGCCAACGATTCCAGCTCTTTGGCCCGAAAGTCGCTGTAGTGGCGGTTACGGGGATAAACCTGGTCATCAGCACTTACTGGTTCTTAACTTTCCCGCAAGCTTAAGACAGTCGTTCCTCCCAAGACTGTAAGTCTTGCCAGTATGTCGACGTTGAAGCCGTCTGCTTCAATGAATGGTCATGGTTGCTCACTGGACGATTGGACCCAGTGCGGGTGGCCACTTTTCAGAGTGAACCCCACTTGCAGGTTGCCGTGTCTCGATAGCGCTCGCGAGCCGGGTGCAATGACATGTAGAAGGTAGCCTTCAGTTGACCATTCTTACCGGTGGTGGCGCCCCAACTCCCGTCGAGCATCACGGGCTTCGGCCAATACACACGTATGGCGACGCTGGACGTCTCCAACTACCCGGATCTTTTTGCATAGGTGCAAGCAAAATGCGCAGGAGGTATTGTGGATCCAATCACTGCCAAAGATCATACTGACACGTTGTCATGTGCACAGTCGGAACGCACCGGCCGGTACTTAATATTCATATTAACCCTGGTTATTTTGCAGGGATGCGCGGCACGGAAGCGTCTTGCAGCCGTGCCTGATGCGCTCCAAACAAAAGCACATGTACCGGGGATGAATACTGGAATACGGTATTTTCCCCGAGACCCCGCCCACATCCAGTTGTTCATAGATGATTACCTGACCTCCGTGGAACTAGAAAAAGCCTACCTTGCCAAGCAAGGTCACACGATTTCCCTTCCGACAATCGCGATCCTCGCAATTTCTGGAGGGGGCGATAACGGCGCCTTTGCTGCCGGATTTCTCAATGGGTGGACCAAAGCAGGAACGAGACCGCAATTCAAAATGGTAACGGGCATAAGTACGGGAGCCCTTATTGCGCCATTCGCTTTTCTGGGACCGGCATATGACGAGAAACTGAAGCAGCTTTACACGAGCATTTCTTTTAAAGATATTGCCAAGAAACGTTCCACGCTTGCGCTCATGACAAATGATGCCATGGCCGACAATACACCCCTGAAGAAATTGGTCCAAAAATACATAGACCAGGACGTGTTTGATGCAATCGCTGCTGAGGATACGAAGGGACGCATGCTTCTTGTAGGTACCGTAAACCTTGATTCACGTCGGCCAGTCATATGGAACATTACCAAAATTGCCGCCAGCCGCCATCCTAAGGCTTTGGCGTTGATCCAATCGCTTCTGATCGCCTCATCTGCTATTCCTGCCACTTTTCCCCCGGTGATGCTCGATGTTGAGGTCGACGGTAAGAAGTACCAGGAGATGCATGTTGACGGAAATACCGCCACTCAGGTTTTCTTATATCCAGCAGCGGTACGGCTTAGGGAAGTGGCGGCAACAGTTGGAATAGATCGGGAAAGGAAACTCTACATTCTGCGGAATGCCCGGCTCGATCCGGAATGGGCACAGGTAGAACGCAGGACATTACCGATTGCCCTCCAGGCTGTCACCACATTGATCCAGTATCAAGGCATCGGCGATCTATACCGTATTTATAGTGTCACCCAGAGAGATGGCATCGATTTCAATCTTGCTTATATTCCGCCGACTTTCAAAACCCCCCACGCGCGAGACTTCGATACCGTTTACATGCGTGCCCTCTACGATTTGGGTTACAGTTTGGCTGAGAAGGATTATGCTTGGACTAAGAAGCCTCCGGTTTTAGTTCCGGGCTCTGAATGACAAGTTGACACAGAACAAACGTCTCGATTTTCGCTTGGCTTGCGATATTATTCCCATCGCGCCAGAGACATTTGCCGAGGCCAAGTGGCCGCGAGGAGTGGCGACAAACGACTGCTCGCCCAGTACTTTTATCAGTTCACTCTCAGACGCGACAGGACGAAAACTTACTTGCCATGCAAGCTGGAAATGTGGCGCCTCATTACGAAATCGTCACTTAGCGGCAGCGCGAGTTGGTCTACCTAATCGCCTCGGGATCGACGATGAAGGCAGCAAGCGTCTTGCGAATCAAGAAACGCACAGTCGCTTTCCACAAACATCGCGTTGCTCGACACTCAGAGGTACGCAAGGACTGTCATTTCCGACAGTTGCCAGCCCCATTGTTAGCTCTCTAGGGTACTTTTCAAGAATCGATTGCGCTTAATATCAGGCTCCAAAATCGCGGGCAGGCCGACTCTACCATCGCAATGCCTGTTGGTGAGCGGCGATCATTCCCCACACCCCGCGTTGGGGTTGCAAGGACGGTGGCTGAGATTCACGAGCAACCAATGCAAACGCACCGTTACTTGATTTCGTAAACAGGGAGAGAAATTAAGGTGGAGGTCACACCGACTGTCGTAGGAGGTGCGAGTTTCATCCTCTGCTGCGCTTTGGTAGTAGAAGCGCAACAGCATCAACAAACCTGAGACCGACGGCCTCGTATTCGGTGAGTCTGAAGATTTCACTACCATGGATGCTATCTCGCACTACCGAATCGTCGAGAAATTGGGTGGCGGCGGGATGGGTGTGGTCTACAAGGCTGAAGATATTTCGTTAGGGCGATTTGTCGCACTCAAGTTCCTTCCCAATGATGTTGCGCAGGATCCACACGCATTGGAACGTTTCCGTCGCGAAGCCCGCGCTGCTTCGGCTCTGAACCACCCCAACATCTGCACGATATATGAAATAGGGGAGCAAGACGGGACACGCTTTATCGCAATGGAATACCTGGATGGCATGACGCTGAAGCACACCGTCAGCGGCGGCCCGTTGGAAACTGATCACCTCCTTAATCTGGCCATCGAGATTGCAGACGCGCTCGACGCTGCCCATGTTGAAGGCATTGTTCATCGAGACGTAAAACCGGCGAACATTTTCGTAACCAAGCGGGGCCATGCCAAGGTTTTGGATTTCGGACTCGCCAAGCTGATGCCTTCCATGAGTACCGCCAGCGAAATCGCGGCAACTCCCACTCAGAGTGGTTCGTTGGATGAACTGCTAACCAGTCCGGGCACGGCATTGGGGACCGTCGCGTATATGTCCCCTGAGCAGGCACGAGCGAAGAGTCTGGATGCTCGTACGGATTTGTTTTCCTTCGGTGCAGTGCTATACGAAATGGCCACCGGGAAATTGCCCTTCCGCGGTGATAGCACGGCAACGACATTCGAGGCGATTCTTAACCGCGTTCCGGTGGCTCCAGCACGTCTGAATCCCGATCTCCCAGTTGAACTGGAACGTATCATCGGGCACGCGCTAGAAAAGGACCGTGAACTCCGCTACCAGAGCGCGCGTGAGATGCGTTCCGAGCTGATGCGCTTGAAGCGGACCACAGATTCGGGGAGAATCGCAGCTGGTACACCGGCGGACGAAGACACCGCTCCTTTAATCGCAGCCCCCCAGCCGCGGATGTCCAGGCCAGTCTCTGCAGCCGCTATCGATGTTCCCGAGCCCAAATTAGGCGTCAAACGCTGGACGGTGCTACTTCCAGCTGCCGCAGTTTTTGCTGTCGCTGCTGCGATTGCAGGATTCTTGTACTCTCGGCCGCAGCTGGAGACTGGGCGCCTGACCGAGAGGGACAGTATTGTTGTTTCCGATTTCGACAATAAGACAGGTGATCCGGTCTTCGACGACACGCTCAAACAGGGACTCTTGGTACAGCTTGAGCAATCGCCATTCCTGAGTGTCGTTTCCGAACAACGCATCAGGCAAGCTTTGGGATTGATGGGAAACTCGCCCGATGCGAGGGTTACACCTGGGATAGCTCGAGAACTCTGCCTGAGAGCAGCAGGCACCGCGGTGGTGCAAGGATCGATCACGGCGCTGGGGAGCCAGTATGTTCTCGCCCTCAAGGCCATGAATTGTCGAACGGGAGACATCCTAGGCATGGAACAGCGCACGTCCGAGGACAAGGGGCGGGTGCTCGCTGCATTGGGAACGGCAGTAAGTTCACTCCGTAGCAAGCTTGGTGAATCGCTCGGCACTGTTCAGAAATACGACACACCGCTGGAGCAAGCTACCACGCAATCGCTCGAGGCACTTCAAGCCTACAGCCTCGGATCCAAAGCCAAAGATGTAAAAGGAGATGAAGCGGCCATCCCTTTGTTCGAACGGGCCATTCAACTCGACCCCAAGTTTGCTATGGCGTATGCATTACTTGGGACAAGTTATCAGAATCTGGGCGAAAGAGAGCGCGGTGCGGAGATGATCGGGCAGGCTTATAAGCTTCGCGATCGTGTGAGCGAGAGAGAAAAGTTCTACATCGATTCATACTACCTCGATCTTGTGGTTGGCGACTTGGACAGGTCGCGACAAGTGTATGAACTGTGGGCACAGATCTACCCTCGGGAAGACCGACCCGTCGGAAATCTTGGGCTCCTGTATGGCTTTATTGGTCAGTATGACAAGGGACTCTCACAAGCACAGGAGGCGCTTCTCCTCCACCCCGAGAGCGGGTTGCGCTACGCCAACCTCGTCCAGAACTATATTCGGGTCAATCGCCTTGACGACGCGGAAACCGTGTCGAGAGAAGCATTGGCGAAGAACTTGGATACTCCATTTCTCCGTCTCTACCTGTACCAACTCGCGTTTCTTCGGGGCGATAGGTCTGGTATGGCGGAACAGATTACTTGGGCCGCAGGAAAGCCAGGAGTGGAGGACATTTTTCTGGCTGTCGAAGCTGATCCGCGGCGCACTCGGGTCAGCTGAAAAACGCTCGTGAGTTTACCCGCCAGGCGGTGGCGTCCGCGATGCGTGTAGGAGCGAAAGAGACGGCAGCGTGTTACGAGGCTGCCGCGTCAATTCGCGAAAGCCTCTTCGGTAATTTCACTGATGCGTTACAACGAGTCGAAGCAGGACGGACGCTTTCGACTTCGCGAGATGTGACGTTTGCTGCCGCGCTAGCTTTGGCCCTCTCTGGAAAGGAGGCACAGTCGCAGAAGCTTGCAACGGAATTGGCAGACCGTTTTTCACAAGACACAATCGTGAAGTTCAACTACCTGCCTGCAATCGCTGGCCGAATTATCCTGGGCCACAATGAGCCCACAAAAGCGATTGATGCGTTACGAATCTCTAGTCCGTTTGAGTTAGGTCAGCCAGGCGATGCGGGATTCATGCCCGCCCTCTATCCTATCTACGTGCGCGGAGAAGCATATCGAGCCGCGCAAAGAGGATCCGAGGCTGAAGCTGAATTCCAGAAAATCATCGATTACCGCGGGATCGTGATTAACGAACCTATCGCGTCACTGGCTCATCTTGGTCTCGCTCGCGCTTATGTCATGCAAGGAAACACGGCGAAGGCCCGGACAGCTTATCAGTCCTTCTTCAGGCTCTGGAGTGAAGCCGACCCTCAAATTCCAATCCTTCAACAAGCCCAAAGTGAGTACGCAACACTGCATTAGTTAGGCCGCAAGAGTAGTAAAGTAGCGAAGCCACGCTGGTACATCTCCAATCTGGTTTGCAGAGATGAGACAAATCGGTCAACGGCGCGAAGTGATCCGAGCCCATTGAAATTGAGTGCGTGACAAGTGGAGTCAGCCAGAATTTAGCTGAATCCGCTGAGGCCTAGGATCATGTCACCTGTGGCTACTTGCCGGGTTCTTGTGCTTCTTTGCTAGGGCGCGGCCAAGATCCGGAAGGAATTCCTTCACGATGCTGAACGCAGCATTGCTGCCCATGGTGATGGCAAAGCTGGCGGCGCCAGCGCCGACGGAACTCTCACTTGGGGGAAGCCATGCCCGGGCTAAGAACGCCCCCGCCGCCACCCCGCCCACTTGGGAGATGGAGAAGCGCCTGCGTCCATTATCGTGGCGCGCCAGAACGCCACTGGCAAGCGCATATCCCGTTCGAGGCCAGATACCTTGTCTCCCAGAGTTGAAATAGCGGTTATCTTCGTGCAGCATACTTCCAAGCCCATAAGTCACCGTGCGTTGGATAGAATACTGTCCCAAGATGTTGGCATACCGCTTCCCATAGCCTGATGCTCCCTGCTCCCACTCACCGGGTTTGTCTTTTGCTTGGTCAATGCCGGCGGAGAACCCTGCCTTCGCGAAACCTATCGGGTTTATCATGGTCTTAAAGTAGATGCGGGTTCGTTCGGCCTGAGTCAGCGGCACAAATTCGCTCGATCTCTTAGTGCCGGCCATGTTGAGGTAGTTCAGGAGATAGTCAATGAGGCCTGAGGTCGGCTTCTGCGGGGTGGCGTCTGGCTGCGCTTGTGCTGAGAGAATCGGAGCGCACAAGATCAGGAAAATCAGCAAAAAGCCTGGAAAGTTTTCGAGGGACCCAATTGTCCGTTGTACCGTCGCGGGCTTACTGCTCCGGAGAGGGTGCGGCGCCCGCAGCCCCAGCGGTGGCAGCCACTCCCAACAATAAGGGTGCGTGCGTCTTGTGACGCTCTTCATGTGCTATCAGTACGAATCTCCTGCGTCAGTTAACAACGAAATTGTCTTCGACCACGCCGCGGAACCGCTGAACCGCAAACCACCTCTGCCTTCTTGTCAGCGATTGACATGATCCGGGCGGGAGGGAAAATACTGATCCCCGCTGCGGATATGACACGGTCCCAAGTTATCGATTTGCTCGAGACGCAAGCCCCATAAATTTCCCGCTGGCATATCCAGCGGGAACTTGGGACTGCGCGGCAGGCTGCTACGCAGCTTCACGGACACTCGCGTTGTTTTTCTTCAGATCCTCGGCCACCACCCACTCTTCGGCTTTCGTATACATATCACCCCGGAAGATGTACGCACCGAGCACCGCGTTGCAAGGCAGGAGCTGGCCGATCGGGTCCTCCTTCGACGGGTAGATTTCCATTCCAGCCGCGGCGCCGACGTAGAACTCGGCTTTCGTGACGTGCCAAGGAGTGGTTATGAGCTGGAGAACTTCAGCTCCCGTGAAGCCGTTTGGCCCACGCCCCACACCTGGCAAGCGCCGCAGCGCCATCGTCGGCAGCACGTAGTCTTGTGGCTTGCCCATCGGCGTTGGCAGTGGAAGGAGCGCGTTGTACGGGGATGGCAGTTGAATCGCGTTGTCTGCTGGAAGCGGCACCGAGAACAGCTTGTCGCCCTTGGTGACGCTGCATGAAGCAAGATCGCTGAAGTTGGGATCGGCGGTCTTCTTCTGTATTGAGCCACGGGACATGTGAGCTAGGAACAGATTGCCATAGTTTCGCATCGTAATATGAGCCATCTTCTTGGGGTAGCCGCCCAACTCGCGCCCGGCGAGCAGTGCGGCGTCGTTGTCCACGTAGATCGCGGGTACGTACGCGTAGACATGGCCTTTGTGCAACACCGGGATGGAAATGATCACTTCCATATACGGCCCAAGATCGCACTCACGGTACTTGGCGAATACCAGGTTCGCCGCGGACTGCCCGGGCATCCCGGGAATCGTCAGAAGTTGTAGTTCCTTCGGGATCAGCGCGGACGCCTTGTTGGCGTCGGTAGCGAAGACGATGGACACGTAGTCCATGTCTTTATAGGCAGCGATTGCTTGGTTATAAGTCTCTCCCCATGAGGGAAGCGCCTTCGTCGCGTACTCCTGCGCTGAGAGGGTGCCCTTGAGACCTGGCTCAATTGCAGCTTTAGTCTCTGTAGTGGCTGTAGTCATATCCTTTTCCTTTCGTTAGATGGTCTCGCGGTGTGCAACCTGATGAGGGTGAGTTGCAATGTTTTCAAACTTCAGCTGATCGTGAATTTCGTCGAGACCAGCGTCAAGCGGCAATCTCGATGACTTATTCGGGCGGTTCCTGGAGCAACGCACTAAAGACGAAAGTGGTGGCAGCGATCATGTGCTGGCACGAGTGTTCATTGTCGTAATCCTGTAGAGATATCCAAGTTGTCGCGGCAACACCAGGAGCCGGCCCTCAGGTGATTCCCGCTCCTGGCTCAAAGGAATCTGACTGAGAATGAATACCCTGTCCGGCAACCATCGACTCTACGCTTCGCAATCTTTCTCACGCAGACACGACGGCTTTCTGATGGTCATCTCAAGACTAAACTGTTTAATTTTCAGATCTACACCCCGCGCACACCGTAAGTATTTTGTCGCCAATCAGGCTCGTCTTGATTTTCGCGACTACGAATCAGAAGAGCCTCTCAATGGGTGTGCAATTCTGACGCGGCTTTTGTACCAGCCCAGACAAAAAATATGTGCTCTGAGAAATGGGATCGGTCAACTCTTCTGCGCGACAATACTGGCCGCGGCCTTGGCGCCACGCTGACCGTGCGGGGACTTCTAATCGGGTTCAGCTGTTTCGATGCCGTCAGCCGCTACGATCAGCGCAATAACTCTCCGAATCCCTAAGGGGATGCTGGAGTCGCTGGCTTTGGTCTTTTGATCGTGTAGCCGAGATTCAGGCTGTAGGAGTTACCACGAAATCGGTTTGTGGCATGGAACTCATTCATGTAGCGAAAATTGAATTGCAATCCTAAACGGACATTGGCGATTTCCCTTACAGCGCGCTTTTTGTCATTGGCTTGGGCCGCCCTTGCGCAAGTGAAAGCCGTGCAACGCTTGCTACTTCTGTATGAAAACATCCCAGGGGTATATGTCCTCGGTCATCATGCGCTGCGTCAGCTGCAGTAAGGGGCTCGTGCGATGACGGTTGCGTCTAGTGGTTGCCGAATGTGTAGGTAACGCCGGAGCTAGTGCCGTAATTGCTGCCGGAGAAGCCTGGAGGAGGCTGATTGTCCCAGTTACCGTAGAAAGATACGTTCCACTTAAAATTGCTCCAGAGCTTGACGTAGTAAGCGACGTTAAGGTTGGTATGGACGCGGCCAGGGTCGGAAAGTGCTGGCAAAACAGTCGCGGTGAGCGTGAGGTTCGTCTTGTCGAAGCGGAAAAGTCTCACCTCACCGACGATCAGAGCCGCAGTAACCTGTTGGTTGGTTGCCGGTAAGACTTGCTGCTGATAGGCAATATTCTCCCAAGCTAAGCCACTATAGGCGCTGATCATGGTCTTGTTCGTGTTCTTAAAGTAGCGGCCGATGCCGGCTCCGAAGGTGGATTGAAGCTCGATCCCTTGTTCGGAACTTTGGAGGAAGTCAGCGAGGCCTGCGTAGTACCAATTGTTCCAGCGCAAGAGACGCCGTGCGGCGATCTCGATCTCGTTCCGAGTGGAAGCGGCAGCGCCACTATTGAAGGAGAGAGAGGAATTGTAGCTGGCAGAGGCCCCCCAGCGCTCACGGGCATAGTTCACATTGGCGTTGGTACTGTATTGGAACGACTGATTACCTTTGTTGTAGATGGTGCTGAGGCCGATCTGACCGTTGAAGGGACTCCAGAAGCCGCGATCGGTTTCTTGCATCATGATGACGTCGGTCTTGTCGAGTTCGACTTTTGTTGCGGGAGCTTCGAGGACTTCGATCTTGGTGGGTCGTGCGCCGGGGGTGGTCGGGGTGGAAAGGCTGCCGGAATAGACGAGGCCATCCTGGGTCTTGACGAGGAAGAGCTGCTTGCTTTTGATGTGGTCCACTTTGGCCCAGTTAATAGAGACACTGCCGGAAGCGTAATCGAGGCTGATGGAAAGCGTATCGGAATCGAGGCTTTTGATTTCACAAGTAAGGCGGTCGCCATTGCGCATGACGAGCGCGTCGGACTTTTCACGAGCGGACACAGGCAAAACGAACAGCAGCAGAATGTAAGAAAGAAATATTTTGGGATTCATGGTGGTCAGGTTTTCCCATTGCGAGATAAGGTCAGAGGCATTCACGGTCATAAGCCAAATTTTGTTTTCAGATCCACGGATCTTGTGGTCCTTGACCTAGGAAAAAACCGCCAACGTTCTGGACTCATTTCACGCACCGAAAGCCCAGGTGGTTTGTCCCCGTGCTGATCTCACCCTTACCGCGCGTACCAACGATATAGCGGGAACAGTACTGGTCGGTGCACAGGAACGAGCCTCCGCGATGAACTCTCTTGGGCTCTGCCGGCTCGTCCGGATCGAAGGAGGCGTCCGGCCCCTGCGGGTTACGGGCGACCGTACCGGCCGCTGCCAACTGCTCGTAGTAGTCTGGACGATACCAATCGCTCGTCCATTGCCAGACATTACCGGTTATGTCGTACAAACCATATCCGTTCGGTGCATACTGAGCCACGGGGGCGATGCCAATGTGTCCGTCTTCGCCCGTGTCGGAATTGGGGAAGTGGCCCTGATACGTGTTGGCCATCCACTTACTGTTGGGCCTGAGTTCATTTCCCCAGACAAACGGTTTTCCAGCGACGCCGTCTCGCGCCGCAAACTCCCACTGAGCCTCGGTTGGCAGGCGTTTTCCCGCCCATCTCGCATAAGCCTCGGCATCTTCGTATGCGACATGGACCACTGGATAATGTTCTTTCCCCTTGATGTTGCTTTTTGGCCCAAGAGGATGTCGCCAGTTAGCGCCCTGAATATAAGTCCACCACTGAAAATGATCGTTAAGCCTGACGGGATGTTTGGGAGGTGAGAAGACGACCGAGCCTGCAACGAGATTCTCGGGCGGAGCGCCGGGAAAATCTTGTGCGCGCGGCTTGCGTTCTGCCACAGTGATGTATCCAACAGCCGTGACGAACTTCGCGAATTCGGCATTGGTGACATCAGTCTTGTCCATGAAGAAACCGTCGACGTAGACACGATGGACCGGACGCGCGTCTGTTGTGGCTTTCATTCCGACTTGGTCCATATCCGGAGGATCGTTTGCTCCCATCGAAAATTCGCCGCCAGGGATCCACACCATCCCAGCCGGAACTGGTTTGGGAGCGGGAGCGCGATTTACGATCGTAGGCCGGAATAGCGAAACGGGGGACGAGGGGATCGCCTCGTTTGTACTACCACTGCGTTGTGAATAGAGCGCCCAAGCGCGGATCCCAATCACTGCCAGCAAGGCGACAATGATGAGTCTACAAATTTTCACGAGGCATTGAGATATTCTCTTCTGCCGCGCATTGCGTTTCTTCACGGAGTGCTTCTTCACTGACTCTCCGACTGATTTGCTATTTGAGCTTGCCAGCGCCACCGAAACAGACTTTGTAATCGCCGCAAAGGAGACGCACGTGCGTTACTTACTAGTGCGACTCAAAGCGAGCGCACGGTTGCTCCGAAGTAACAAGTTCCGTCTGTTCGGGGCGCCTGAATTCTCAATACCAGCCAGCGCTGGCGAGGCCTCTTGCTCTTTCATTATTAGTCCTGGCCTGCCGATGAATGCTGTACGCGTTCTTACCGGCTCTGGGCACGCTGCAGGACTGATCCCGCGCATGTCGGTGTTGTTATCTTTTTGTTTGCCGAGCGCACCTGAGTGCTGACAAGTTCGCGTAGGCTGGGTGCGCCAGCAGGAGCGCTAGCAGCGCGTGAAGGGCACACACCGGCCACAGCAGATAGCTAACGAAGCCTCCGGCGGCCCCGAGATAACCGAGATAAATAGCTGCCAGAAAGTTGTAGGTAAAAAGTGCCGACGTGGCCTGTGCGGTGACTTTATCGACGCTCGGCCAGCACGCCAGCCCCAAAGCGAGCAGCGCCACCCCGCCCACCCGGCTTACAGCGATGCCGCCGCCAGATAGATCAGTGCCTAACAGTAGCCGAACTACAAGGCCTGGATCAGCAATCAAGCCAAGTCCGGTGGCCGCCTCAATTGCCGAGGACACCATCACTAACATTCTTGCTGTCATGATTGCTTCGACGAATCGGTGAAATAGCCCCACCCGACCCTCAGGCTAATGCGTTTAGTTTCGATCTCTACCGGACCGTTCGTCTGTCCTCCTAGTCTGTGACTCTCGCAACCTCTTCGACAGCGGCTTTTTTCTCTTCTGCGGTCATCTGTTCCGGCCCGAGCCTATAGCTCAACTTACCAATTGTTCCAGTGAAGCGGAAGGGCACATCATATGTGAAGTCTGCTGCCGTGCGAGTATCAACCCCGATGTCGAAGGTCTCGTCGATAGACATGAGCAGTGGAATGGTGTGAGGGATTTTCTTGCGATCCACCTCTTTGCCATCCACGGTCAGCACCCCAGTACCACCCTTGGCCGGGCCGGGTCCGTCGTATTTGAAGTCAAACACGATAGTGTGGTTTCCTGCGCTCAGTCCGGAAAGTCCTCGCCACCGGAAACGTTCCATGTCCAGGAAGTTGTAAACGAACAACGGTCTGCCTCTCCCGATTCCAAACAGGTCGGTTGTGAACACGGCGGCCAGTCCGAGTGCCGCGATCAGCAACATTGCATAGCCAAATCGTAGTTTCCATCGGCCCGTATTCTTCCCCCACCAAACAAGAAGCAATCCCAGAATCAACAACGCTAGACCGATTGTCTTGAATAGACCGCTCTTGAGCCACCAGTTGAAGCTATGAGTCAGAAGCAGAGCGTAGCCGCCGAAGCGTCCGCCCATCGTCGCGATCACTCCCTCCGCACCACCATCAGGAACTATGATCTCGGCGGTGATTGTGTAGTCTCGGTCCAGAATGCTTGGGGCATTGCCGACCGGAATGCCGGAGTTCTCCCCCGTGTAGGTGAAAACAGTTTTCCCGGCGACCGCGCTCGGCCGCGGCGTGAGCAAGCGCGTGAAGGTCGAATTATCCAGCGGAAAGACGTGGTATTTTGCCGCCTCCGTCAAGAATAACGCTTGCATCTCCTTCAGCTTGGATGGATTGCTCGCAGCGAGGTCGTTGTTTTCCGAATAGTCCTCTGTGATGTTGTAAAGCTCCCACTTGTACTCGTCGAGAGGTGGCATTTTGCCCGTCCCCATAAGCCAAGGCGGAGAGGGCGGCGTGGTGGCGGCGATCCAACCATCATGGTAGATTGCGCGGTTACCGACGATCTCGAAGTACTGCGTATCGTGCTTCGACGGTGCATTGGCATTTGCCTGGTCAAACGTGTAGACCATGCTCACACCTTCAATCGGCGTCTGTTTAATCCCGTTGACATGCTCGGGCGCCGTGATGCCGGTGGCTTCGAGAATCGTCGGAGCAATATCAATGACGTGATGGAACTGGGTTCGAATCCCGCCCACATCTTTTATGTGGCCTGGCCACGAAATGGCCATACCCTGCCGTGTCCCGCCGAAGTGCGACGCTACCTGCTTTGTCCACTTAAAGGGAGTATCAAACGCCCAGGCCCAGGCCACTGCCATGTGCGGGTAAGTTTTCTCGGAGCCCCAAGCTTCGTAATGCACTAGCTGTAAGGGCTCGGGGACATTCGTGACACCGTTGTAGGCGGTTAGTTGGTTGTAGGTTCCAGAAAGAGTGCCTTCTGGGCTGGTCCCGTTGTCGCCGTCAATGTAGATAATCAGCGTGTTGTCGAGCTTGCCCAGAGTCTCGACTTCTTGAATAACACGACCAATCTCATCGTCGGTGTAGGCAGTGTAGGCGGCAAAAACTTCAGCTTGGCGTGCATAGAGCTTCCTTTGCACCGCCGTGAGCGAGTCCCACTTTGGCAGATCCTCGGGCCACGGAGTCAGTTGGGTGTTCGCTGGAATCACGCCAAGCCGCTTCTGGTTGGCGAAGATCTGCTCACGCATCTTTTCCCAGCCCATGTCGAACTTGCCTCTGAACTTATCGATCCATTCCTTTTTCGGCTGGTGCGGCGAGTGGCTTCCGCCGGGCACGTAATAGACGAAGAAAGGCTTGTCTGGTGCGGAGGCATTGAGCTCCCTCATGTACTTAATCGCTTCGTCTGCCAGATCGGTGGTGAGGTTGTAATCAGGCTTTCCAATCCACGGAAAGACTTGCGTATGATCGCGAAACAAATATGGTTCCCACTGATCGGTCTCGCCACCCATGAACCCATAAAAATATTGAAATCCCAGACCTGACGGCCACTGTTCGAATGGGCCGGCTGCGCTGCTGTATTGAAAACCAGGTGTGTTGTGGTTTTTCCCGAACCACGAGGTGGCGTACCCGTTCTCCTGGAGAATCCCGCCGACGGTTGCATTCTGTGGGCCGATTGTGGAGTTATAGCCGGGGTAGCCGGTCGACAATTCGCCGATGACGCCATAGCCGACCGAGTGGTGGTTACGGCCGGTGATCAGCGCGGCACGTGTCGGCGAACACAGAGCGCTGGAATGGAATTGTGTGTAACGCAATCCCGCCTTGGCGATCCGGTCGAGAGCCGGAGTCGGGATGACCCCGCCAAAGGTACCCGCCACGCCAAAGCCTTGGTCATCCGTCATGATGAGCAGCACGTTGGGCGCACCCTTCGGCGGCACCACGCGCGGAGGCCACCAGGTCTTGGAATCCTTGGCGCTTTCGTTGATTACGCCGCCGAATTGCGGAGGCGCCGGCGGGAGTTGCTTCCCGTCAATGGTCGTAGTAGCGCTGGGCGAACCCCGCTCGCCAGTAACTTGCTGCGCGCCGGCGGGTGCACCAGCTATCGTGGCAGCGAACAGAAATGCCATCGCATTCCCGAGGAAAAACATTCCTTTGCATTTACGGCCCATGCCCCGTGCTCCCTATGCTGATTCTGTGAATCACCTTCCTCAACTCTGTAGAGAACACACGCAGGTTGCGACAGCATATGGAAGGGTCGGATTGATGGACCTTCGGCTTGTTTTCTGTCGCAAAGCGAATGCCCCCGGATGACGAGTCAGACATCAACTAAAACCAGTTACTTGGCACTTGTGTTTTTAGATCAATATGCTTTTAGGCAGCCTTGAGTGTGAAGTCATCACGATATTTTCTCAAGTACACGCAACTCACTTTTTCGGGAAGTATCACAGCGTTAGACAGCAATCGAAGAAGCCCGCAAGCTTAGGAAGTGCCCGGACACTCGGCTTGTCAAGACCCTAGCAACCCGGAAAATTAATGCTGATCTCAGCGATAAGTTGTGGTGCTGTCTTTACGTACACACAACACGCATTGTTGCCCATACCAATCGCGACTCAGCGGACGCGTTTGTATATGTGTGCAACTCTGCCCGGGTCTTTGTACCAGCCGCATGAAAAATAATGCTGTACTTTCTTTCTTACTCGATCTGCTCAAGCGGCTGGACCGCTCGAGAGCCAGCCAGTGTTCACGGAATTCTCAGCTCGAACCTGCGATGAGAGGCGACAATTACGGCCTGTCACTTCTAACAGTTACGGATGAACACATCGACTCGATATAGTTCGCTCTCTTGAATGTCAACCTAGTACTTAGCAAGGAGATTCACGATGGCCAGTTCGTCGAAACCGCGCTTCGCGGTTGTCGCCTGCGGCATCATGTCACTGCTTCCAGCGATGGTGATGGCTCAATCGCCGGAGTTGCAACAGCGCGTGGCTGCGCTTAAGCAGTCCTCAGCTCAAGACCAGCAGAACATTCGGCAGTATGAATGGATCGAGACTACCGTGATAAGCCTCAAAGGTGAGGAAAAATCGCGGCAGCAGAAGAGATGCTATTACGGCGCAGAGGGCTCGTTACAGAAGGTGACGGAGTCAGCGCCTCCACCGCCGGCAAAGAAGCGAGGGCTGAGAGGCCACGTAGCCGAGAACAAGAAAGAAGAACTGACGGACTACATGAAGCAGGCGGTGGCGCTGGTGAAGACCTATGTTCCACCAGACCCCGCGAGAATCCAAGCGGTGAAGGAGGCGGGCAAAGTCAGCCTGGAAATGCCGGGTGCAGGAAAGGGGGCACGCTTGAATTTCAGCGGCTACGCCAAGCCAGGAGATATGTTGTCGGTGGAAGTCGACCCGACCACTAACCGGCTGATGGGGCTAACTGTTGCCACGTACCTGGATGACGCCGAGGACAGCGTGACCCTGGATGTTCGCTTCGCGTCCCTGCCAGACGGGACAGGATATCCAGC
>Ga0070664_100001751_pt1 | contig 17379 bp, 18 predicted proteins | sample KBSC73metaG_FD_65863 | JGI IMG/M metagenome (GOLD analysis project Ga0070664, IMG submission 65863) | Corn rhizosphere microbial communities from Kellogg Biological Station, Michigan, USA - KBS C7-3 metaG | ecosystem: Host-associated > Plants > Roots > Rhizosphere > Soil ... | reverse complement strand
CGATGGGGGATCGAGTTCCGCTGCAAGTAAGCGCCCTTCTACAGCGCGGTGTGACCGTGAATCGCGGTCAAATCGTCGATCGTCAGCAGGCTGATGACCCTCACGCCATCAGCTTCCACTTTCGCCCGACCTTCTTGTTCCTTTCGATCTACAATCACCAGCGCGTCACGAACGAGTAGTCCCGCCTGCCTCGCAGTCGCGACAGCTCTGAGCAGCGATCCTCCGCTGGTCAGGACATCGTCCACGATCAAGGCGCGATCACCCGACCGGATGGCGCCTTCAATAAGCTTTCCCAAGCCGTGATCCTTCGCCTGCTTGCGTACCACAAATGTGCGCCACTCCCGCTTTGGATCAGCCGCATACGCAAAATCCGAAATGGTGGTCGCAATCGCAATCGCGCCGATTTCGAGCCCGCCGAGGCAATCGATCTCCACTCCGGCCAACGCCTCATGGGCGAGTTGGCCGACTAAGCGGCGGGAGGACGGATGCGCCATCAAGGCACGACAGTCGACATAAAAGGGGCTGACCTGTCCCGACGCGAGAGTAAATCCTTTTGTCCGATCCCACTTGAATGACTGCGTCTCGTGAAAGGCCCGGGATAATTGTTCTCGAAACGACGACATGCGTCTTCCTTTCCCGTCAGAACGACGGCGGATTGTACACCGTCGCTCGATCAATGTCAGAGCTTTTCACCCGGCGCAGGATCGGACCGGACGTCACGAGAAACGCCCCACCTGCTGTCGCAACGTTTCTGCAATCAGGTGAACATCAAATGGCCAGGCATAATGTAATTCGACTCCCGGATGTTTGGGCCGTAATCGCGCCAGCGTTTCCGGGATCTCGATCTCAGAATGAGCGCCACCGGGCGTGAACATGGTGGTCGCCACGGTAATGTGCGTTGCGCCCAGTCCGATGAGTTCTTCGATCGCTTCTTCTACCGTCGGGGCACAGAACTCATTGTAGGCTAAGGCAAAGAGGGCGCCACCGAGCAACGGTTGCAACGCAGCCCCCACCGCTTCCAATCCGGCTTGGTAGGGATCGTTGGCGGCCGATCTCGGCCACCGGCGTATGGTCGCATCCAGCTGCTGCTCCTCGGCCGACTGGGGCATACCCGCGGCGCGGCGTTGCGCTTCGAGGCGTTTCAATTTGCTGATCAGCTCAGGAGGGCAGTCTTTCGGAACGCCTCCGTGACCGACCAATACCACGCCCTGCACCACCGTCGGCATGATCACCCCCTTGGCTACACGTAATTCCGCAGCATCAGTTCCTTCGGATGAGGATTGAGATACACCTGCTGTTGAAGGTACCCGATCTCGTACATCGTCGCGTAATGCTTAATCAGGGTCACGGGCACGATAAGCGGCACAATGCCCTGGTGATAGTCCGTGAGCACTCCGTCGAGCTCCGCGCGTTCCTTGGGCACCAGCCGGTTCTTTAAATGTCCGACGAGATGCTGCAACACATTGACCTGTTTTCGTCTAGTCGCCTTGACGGCCAGAGCCGTCATGAACAGGCGCCCGTAGAGATCGGCCAGTGTCCTGGGTGTATAGCAGTGGGCGCGTGCAACCAGTCGACCCAAAGACTGATAGGCGTCGCGACTATGGGCCATTAACAAGTATTTATGTATGGTGTGAAAGTCGATGATCGATTGGCGCATGAGCGGGCCGCGGACCAGGACTTGCCATCGGTGGTAGCAGAAGAGCCGTTCAAGAAAGTTATCGCGCAGCGCAGGGTCGCACAGACGGCCCTCGTCTTCAACCGGCACAAGAGGAAAACGTTCAGTGAAGGCTCTGGCAAAGAGACCTGCCCCGCCGCGGCTCGGCATGCCCTGAGCATTGTAAAGTTTCACCCGGTCGATCCCGCAGCTCGGCGAATCTTTTTTGAAAATGTATCCCGAGAGATTTGTGTGTTCGAGTGTCTCGAGCTTCCGCTCGGTGAACGCGATCAGGGGCTTGGTTAGGTTCCGCTCGCTTGTAATCGTGATGAGCTGAGGTCGTTTCGCATCGCCGACCAGACGCATGGCTTCGCGAGGAGTGCCGAGTCCCGCTTCCACCTCCGGGCAGACCGGCACCCACTCGACGTATCGACCCAACACATCGGTCAGGAACCGGTCCTTCTTGTGCCCCCCGTCAAAGCGAACCTCCTCGCCCAACAGACAACGGCTCACGCCGACACGGATGGGCAGCGAGCCAGGTATTTCGCTTAGCACGATCTCACCAGCGAGGCCCCTTGGCTTAATTGTTCACGATTCCGAAGAACACCTATGTCGCTCAGGGTTCCGGGAGTTATTATATCTACCTGATTCATCACAGAATTTCAGTCCAACTGATCTACCAACGCTTGTACTGTGAGCGGTGCGTTGCCTTCCAACCGGTTGTTCACAAGCACATAGGCTTTCCGGCTCTGTCCGATCGCATCCTTGATCAGCACGACGGCTTCTTTTCGCATGTCAGGCAGTTCACCGACGATCTTCGTGTACGGCTCCGCACGTTTCTTCGCTGCTTCATACGACATCCTGAGTGGCGTGAGTAAGCGCAGCACGACGAAGGGAGCCGTAAAGGCTTCCATCTTCCGGTGTTGCTCGGCTAAACCTGGCATATAGGACCAATGGTTGTAGACGTGCGCCACGCCATGGCCGGCCAGCATATCCCGATAGAGTGAGCCAAGCATTCCCGAGTTTCGGATTTCCACCGCATAACTGAAGTCTCGTGGCAGTTGAGCAAAGAATTTGTCGAGTTTGTCAATAAAATCTCTTGCGAGCATGCCGTGGCGTTGAAACTCGAACAGGAAAGGTCCGGTGTTCGGCCCGAAGCCCGCTTCCCGATAGGGTGAGAGCACCAGTTCCTTGAACAAGCCTGCATCGAGTAACCGGAGGTTGCCTTGCCCTGCTTTCGCTCCATACCGAGGGTGACTCGAGAAGGCGGGGGTGGTGAGTTCCTCCCAGACCTTGAAGCACATCTGAAAGTCTTCAGGTATTTGCGTGAGGTAATGCCGCAGCTGGTTGACGGTCGGTGGCCGGTAGAAGGTCGAATCGTTGCCGACGGTACGAAACAGTGGCTCGCCGTTGTACAGATACTGGCAATACTCGCCTAAGCATTCCCGCGCAAAGTTCGTCTTCTTGTAAGCTTTTTGATAGACCTGCCCTTGCCAGCCCTCATACGTCCAGGTCGAGGTACCAAAGCGGATGAGCGAGGAGAGCGCCACGGATTCGCAGTCTACCGATAGGTAGTGAGTCTCACAACCCTCAAACTCATTGATTATAAAGCTCTTCGTTGGCCGACGGCTGAATTAACACTCTGGACACATTCAGGTAATCCCATCGCAACCTTCCCGGACTACCTTAAGTAGTGTGAGACTGGGGCAATAACTTTCAATCCCCATGATATCGACTAACGAGAGATTGATTCGTGGAGTCTCAAAACCGCAAGCCGAACTGGCTTAGGACGGGTAGCCTCTATCTGCTGAAACTGCTCCTTATTGTTCTTAGCAAATTCTTGCCTGGATCGATTCATCAACCTCTCCCTCCGCTGCCTCACAGTTGGCAGATCCAGCGGCCGCCGACACAAAGGATCTCAAGCCGCTCCTCTTCGCCTCTTCCCCTTCCTCGATAGCAGGACGACTTCGCTCCTTAAGGTATCAGTATCACTGCGGAAATCCGTGGTCGTCATTCACATGTGCCCACCGGACGTTCATTCACTTCTTACCTCGTCAGAGGGGATTGAGCCCTGAGTGTGTGAAGTCTATGCTCACGGCCATGATCACTGTCCTCCTGGTTGACGATTATCCGGCCATGCGGCAATTGCTGCGGGACATCCTCGAGCGACATTCCGACATCAGTGTGATCGGTGAAGCCGCGACGGGAGAGGAGGCCGTAGCGCAAAGCACCAGCCTCCACCCTTCTGTCGTCGTCATCGATATCCAGTTGCCGACCATGACCGGCATGGAAGCGACAAGCCTGATCAAGCGTCAAAGCCCTTCCACCACTGTGATTGCCCTGACGGCAGGCGCATCAGACTTGAGCGAAACCGCGATGCGAGAGGCCGGCGCCGCGACCGTGTTGAGCAAAGGCGATCTGCTCCATACACTGTACCCGGCGATCATTGGCCGTGGACATGCTCAGCAAGGTCGAATTTCGCAACTGCGATAGCCCTCACGCGCTCCGCCAGCCGCTTCCCCCATGGTTTTTGACTAATGTCTTCCGCTAAAGACTTCTGAGACCACAGCTTTCCCATAAGGAAACTTCACCAAGGGAGCAGCTCTTCTAATGCCGTTTCAATCGGGCTCTGCTTAGGATTCTCCTTTCTTCCCGTTCTTAAATTCCAAGTTCCGTTCTGATCCGCCGCCTTTCAAGCCCTACACTGCATTTCTGAAACGCCGATCGAGCCCTCTCAGAAAAGCGACGATTTCACAGTTGTATGCGATGGCACGCGCGTTGCTGCCTAGCGACGACCATGAATCATTGCGTCCAGGCTTAATTCACACCGGGTGTAATCCCATCATGTATTCATGGAGTATGTATGACGCTTACGAGCCAAATTATTTTTTCGGCTCTATTGGTTCTTGTGATTGGCACGCTCAATGGCTGCGGTGGTGAAGATGACACCGGTGCAGCTGCCGCCTTAACGTGGACTCCTGTCATTTCTAATTCGCCGGTCTCTTACACTGTGCATTATGGCAGACAGTCTACCGGACAGCCCGGCGCGTGCAATTATGAGAATTCGATCGATGTGTCAGAACCCGGCGCCACAATCACTGGGCTGGAGTTCAATACCCAATACTATTTCGCGGTGAGTGCCTTTAACGGGAGCAGAAGTTCGTGCTCGGAGGAGGTATCGAAACTTACATCACCCTTGGCCGTTACCCCGTCGTCCTAGCGCGGCTCCCTTGTCCCTATCCCGGAGCTAAGCAGCAGAAGCAAAGGCTATAGGGCCAATCTCCAAGCCGAGGCGAGTATGGTTGGTGCCGACGCCGGGATTGAACCCGGACACCCTTGCGGGCGCTAGACACCGCTACAACGATATTAGGCATATCGTTGATCGGGCGTGTGAGGCTGCAGCTATGACCGATTTCCTCAGCGGTGAGGGCCCTTGATCCTATTTCTGATTCGCCGGACCGGTTCAGTTTGAATCTTGTTCACCAAGATCAATAACTCCATGCTGATGACGTTTAATAATACGGCACGCGCAGATACGAGCGCGCGCGGCAGCGACAACATCGCCATGGGTACCATCCCAACCAACTGATCAGTCGTTCCCTGTGACCCACTCGATGCGCGCGCAGCCAATAGTGATTACAATCAGGAGATGAAAGCGCATCTACGTCGTAGCCTAGAGCTTTTAGAACTCTCGTTGTTGATGAATTAGCGATCACCGGTCGTGCCTTTCACATGAGAGAATCGTCGCCTCGAAGATTGCCTCGGGTGGAGTTACGCAAAAAATGTCATGAACGAGAGAGCGTGTGACCGATCAGCAAGCCAGAATAGGCAGAACTCGGACATTCAGGTCATTACAGCACAAAGAAGGTGACGAGCTTCATGAACAGCTTCATCCCCTCGTAGCACACCAGTATCCACAAGAGTGCCCGCTCCAGTTCCGTCATCGTAAAGCGGCGATGCTTGCGGCCCGCTTCGGGCTCGTGCCGCATCGGGTGGGCCTTCGCACGATAAATTGGGCCGTTTTCGGCTGCTTCACGAGGAAGAGTAATTACTGAGGGACTCGGTTCTGTCATTTTTGGATCCAGTATATTGCCGGGGAGTCTCTTCGACACATCACTTGCAGGAGTGTAAGAGCGTTAATGGGGGAACAGTACTATGAGTATCCCTTATTCGGTCCCAAGCTATTCTGCTACCGCCTACGCGTAGCCTGCATTTTGTTTGGTCAAATGACAATTACATGACAATCGAGCCAAATCGATGCTTGAGGGGGTCGTGACAGGGCTTGGTAACGACGGCCGTGAAGCGTCGGAACGGCCTGATAGGAGGAGCGGGGTTTGAGGTTGGTGCCGAAGCCGGGATTTGAACCCGGACACCCTTGCGGGCGCTAGACCCTGAATCTAGTGCGTCTGCCAGTTCCGCCACTTCGGCTTATCGGGCTTGAACTTCCTGGGCAGGCCCATGGAAAGTGGGAAGGGGATTATCCAGAATTCCGCTTGCCCGCGTCAAGCAAGGAGAAGTCAAGGCGAGATCTTCGCCATGTCGCCCAACTTCCAACGACCGGCCGCCTCGATGTCCCGCTGATCCCCCGTGAGGACGATACGTTCGCGGACGAGACCCGCCGCCCCGATCAGGGGAAGCGGTGAGATCCATGGCGCATTGTCGGCGATCAGCACATCGAATCGCACGCGGCTGAAGAGGGGATCCGTAAGCACACGGTCGGCCGTGGTAATTACGAGCCGGCGGTTCTGAATGAAGGCCTGGCGATTCGTATCCTCCTCGGCCGCCAACAGTTCCCGGATCTTTTTGGTCCCGCCCAAACGGACGATTTCTTCCTTCAAATCCTCAAACTCCGGCCGCATCTCTTTCGGTACAGCGGCTTCAGGCACCAGTTCCTCGATACGGACCTTGGCAATGTCGAGTTCCTTTGTCAGGCCGGCGATTTGGTGCTCGTAGAGCGCGAGGTACTGGTGCAGCGACTCGACATTCTTCCCCACCGTCTGCATGGTGAGCCGGCGAAGGAGGGGTAGCGTTTCATATTCCGCCAATGTCGCCTGCGCTTCCTTTTGTTTCGCCTGAAGATCGCCCAACTGTGTGAGCAGGCGCCATTCAAGCAGACGCACTTCATCGAGATCCTTTTGCTTATGTCCCTTATAGGCCAGAATCGGCGTGAGTTCGCGGAACCGTTCGTACTTCCGCCGGAGCGCCGCCTTGTCGGCCCGAGATTTCGCATAGAACTGATGCATTTGGGCTTCAAAGCCCACTTCCTGAATGGGAAGACCGAACGCCTGCTGCGCGACCGCCATTTCATATCGGCTGACCCAGGTCTTGTAGACGAGGCCTCCGGCTTTCATCGCCCGTGCGATGGCGCCGCTGATCTCGTCAGCCGCATGATGATCCGGTGTCACGAGCAGAATTCGCTTGTTTGCTTTGATGAGCTCAATGGCCGTTGCCGCAACCCTCTGCTGACGCGCGAGCGGGTCCTCGGTCCAACTCGTTGTAAGGACAGAACTCGATGCGCCGCCTCCTTGCTCCAAGGAGTTCGGCGTCCCGAAAAGATGGGCGAGCCGGTCTGCAGGGCCTAACCGGTAGGAATCAGGCTGCGACAGCATGTGCGTCAGCCTCTCCGAGGCTTTTGCGAGGTAACCGCCACCATCTGGAACGATGGTCGCATCGGTGACCGTAGATCCAACCGCTTCGAAGGTTTGCACCAGAGCCACGCCGTCTTTGCAGCTCAATACGAGCCCTTCAGCCGGCTCCGTCATGTCGTCAAGAACGATCGACACCGGGATATCGACGGGCAATCTCCCGTCAGGGGGAAGCCGGAACTCGTAGAGGTAAAGGGTGCCGACGATCTGTATAAGATGGCCGGTGACCGGTGCCAGCGGCCGGTCGCTCTGCGGTGCGCCCAGAGGCGTCTGCTCAGCGGGGAGTTGTGTGACCCAACGTTCGATGAGATCTCGTGCCGTCATGCTGCCGCGTGCCGTAGTTCGCGGCCATAATACGGGCGCCCGACAGTGAGAGTCCAGCCACGGGAACCCGTACGGAATTCGGTGAGGAAGGCACGTCCGAGTGCAATCACGATTGACTTTTCTGGCACCCCTCCAGTATCCTCTTTTCCTTTCCAACAGAAGGAGTTAGAGGTATGAAGGTCATCCTGCAAGAGACGATGGAAGGGGTCGGCCATTTAGGCGATCTCATCGATGTGAAAGACGGGTTCGCCAGGAATTTTCTGCTTCCTCGCAAGAAAGCCGTGGTCGCCAACGACCGCAATATCAAGTCGTTCGAGCATACCAAGCGGGTCGCCGCCGAAAAGGCTAAGAAAGAGAAGCTCGAGATCGAAGCGCACGCTAAGAAGATCTCCACGGTGACGCTCACCGTCGAAGCCCAGGTCGGAAAGGACGACAAGATGTTCGGCTCGGTCACGGTCAAGGACATCGCCGAGGGGATGGCGGCACAGGGCTACACGGTGGACCGTCGCAAGATTCAGCTTCCACACCCTATCAAGGAACTCGGCAGCTTTACCGTTCCAGTCAAGTTACCGCGCGAGGTCACGGCCGCAGTGACGGTCCGTGTCGTGAAGAAACAGGACGCTGAACCCGCTACGGCCTAGTTTCAAGGCCTGGCACCAACCGGACGAGGCACGTTCAATGTCGATGAAAGATGCAGTGGGGTCACTGGATGCGTTACAGGCCACCGACCCGGAGGTCTATGCTGCCATCGATGCCGAGGAGGAGCGGCAGCGCAGCAAGCTGCTATTGATCGCCTCTGAGAATTTCGCCAGTCCAGCCGTCCTGGCCGCCCAGGGTTCGTTGATGACGAACAAATACGCCGAGGGGTATCCCGGCAAGCGCTACTACGGCGGCTGCCAGCACGTGGATACGGTCGAGGAGCTGGCCATCCAGCGCTGCAAGCAGATTTTCGGTGCCGAACATGTCAATGTTCAGCCGCACTCCGGTTCGCAAGCCAACATGGCCGCCTACCTCTCCGTGCTCAAGCCAGGTGACACCATCCTCGGGATGGATTTGGCGCAGGGGGGCCACCTGACCCACGGGAGCAAGGTCAATTTTTCCGGAATGATTTTCCGTGCGTTTTCGTATGGTGTGGACCGTCAATCGGAAACGATCGACTATGACGCCGTGAGGAAGCTTGCGGAAGAATGCCGTCCCCGGATGATCGTGGTCGGGGCAAGTGCCTACGCGAGGACGCTCGACTTCCCGAAGTTTCAGGCGATCGCACAATCGGTCGGCGCCTACCTCATGGTCGATATCGCTCACATCGCGGGCTTGATCGCCGCCGGGCTACACCCAAATCCCATCCCCTATGCAGACTTCGTCACCACAACCACCCACAAGACGCTCCGCGGCCCACGCGGCGGCGTGGTGATGTGCAAAGCTGAGCATGCCAAGGCCGTCGACAAGTTTGTGTTTCCCGGCATGCAGGGCGGCCCGCTGATGCACGTGATCGCCGCCAAAGCCGTCGCGTTCAAAGAGGCCCTTTCCCCGGGCTTCAAGCGCTATCAGCAACAGGTCATCGCCAATGCCCGGACTTTGGCTCAGGGCCTGCTCGATCGCGGGTACAAGATCGTCTCCGGCGGCACCGATACGCATCTGATGCTCGTGAATCTCACGAATAAAAGCATCACCGGAAAGGAAGCGGATGCCGCGCTGGACGCTGCCGGCATTATCGTGAACAAAAACGCCGTACCCTACGATGAAAAGCCGCCCGCCGTGGCGAGCGGCATCCGGTTGGGCACGCCGATTGTCTCGACCCGCGGGATGAAGGAAGCCGAGATGCGAGAGATCGTCACCCTGGTTGACCGGGTGTTGCAGCACCGGCAGGATCCGGCGGTCCTGGATGAAGTCCGCGGGCAGGCCAAGGCGCTCTGCAGCCGGTTCCCGATCTTTCACTCCTACTAACTTCACAACAGGGCAGGATCACCGCCGGTGAAATGTCCCTTCTGCGATGAGCTGGAAGACAAAGTGGTCGACTCGCGCATGGCGAAGGAGGGCGAACTCATCCGCCGCCGGCGGGAATGCCTGGGCTGCAAACGCCGCTACACGACCTATGAGCGGGTGGAGGAAATCCTGCCGGTCGTGGTCAAAAAGGACGGGCGGCGCGAAACATTCGACCGGTCCAAGATTCTGTCAGGCCTGAAAAAAGCCTGCGAGAAGCGGCCGATCAGCACCGCCACGATCGAAGCCGTTGCCGACCGGATCGAGAAGCGCATTCAAGAAATGGGCGAAACGGAAATCGAGAGCCGGATCGTGGGCGAAGAGCTGATGAAGGAATTGCATCAACTCGATCAGGTAGCCTATGTGCGCTTTGCATCCGTCTACCGGGAGTTCAAGGACATCGACCAGTTCATGGACGAGTTGAGAACCCTGGCGCAGCAGCGCCGCGAGCGGTGAAAACACGATCTGACTCCTCGCTTGGACGTTTTTCCTCTCCTCCCGTTCGTCGAGACACAACGAGGATGCCGATTAGGAAGAGGCGTATGCCGACCTCGCAGGCCAAACTGTCGAAACAGGCGCGAAAGAGCGGAGTCTCCGGTGTGACCCACGTGGCGATCATCGGAGCGGGGCGAGGCGGGACAGCGCTCATGGAGATTTTCGCCAATGATCCGCTGGTCGACATCGTAGCTGTGGCGGAGATCGATGAGTCGGCGCCGGGCCTGGCTCTCGCGACGCGGTTGAAGATTCCCGTCACCCGAGACTATCGCATGCTGCTTAACCTGGAACAGGTCGACCTCATTATCGACGTCTCTGGGAGCCCCAACGTCTGGCAGTCGCTTCAGGATTTTCATCGCATGGGCGTCACCATCCTCGGCGGTGCCAGCGCCAAATTCATGTGGGAACTGATCGAAGCACGAATCCGGGCGACCGCGGAAATCGAGAAGACCCTCAACAAATATCAGTCCCTCTATCGGCTCTACGTCAAGGAAACTGGGGCAGCCGTGACCGAAGAACGCACCCGGATTGCCTGCGAAATCCACGACGGCCTCGTTCAGAGTCTGGCCGGCGTGGGCTTCAAACTCGAGCTCTCCCAGCAATTGATCCGCAAGGATCCCAAGGCCAGTCTGGCGACGCTGCGGGAGAGCAAGGAACAGCTCAAGCTCGCAATTAAGGAAGCGCGCCAAGTCATTTTCAACCTCCGTCCGCTGCAATACGACAAGATGGAGCTCATTCCCGGTCTCACGAACTACCTCAAGTCGTATGAAACGCAATATCACATCAAAACCGACTTCACTGTGTCCGGCGACGAGCAGATCCTGTTTCCGCGCACCAAGATATTCCTCTTCCGGATCGTCCAGGAGGCTTTGAGCAACGTCGTCCAGCATGCAAAGGCCGACCGGGTGTCGGTGCAGTTGATGATCGGGCTTGAGAAACTCACAGTCACCATTTCGGACAACGGCGTCGGATTCAACATGGAGCAGGTGCTTCACAACCCGGAGAAGTGGGACCATTTCGGGGTGCGGGGTATCGTGGAGCGGGCAAAGCTCGTCGGCGGCGAGGCAAAAATCGATTCGAAAAAGGGGCGGGGCACCCGGATCGTGGTCGAAGTGCCGCTCGGAAAAAAAGAGAGGGTGGACGATGGAGAAAATTAAGGTGTTAATCGCGGATGATCACCGGGTGGTGCGGGAAGGGCTGGCCGCCATCCTGAAGACCAAGGACGACATCAATGTGGTCGGGGAGGCTCAGGACGGCATGGAGGCGGTCGAAAAGACCAAGACCTTGATGCCCGACGTCATCCTGATGGACGTCAGCATGCCCCGCATGGGCGGCGTCGAAGCCACCCGTCAGATTAAGCGCGAGTTCCCCCATATCGGCATCGTGGCCTTGACCATGTATGAAGAGCAACAATACATCTTTGACCTCGTACGAGCCGGCGCCACCGGGTACCTGTTGAAGGATTCCGAATCCTCACAGATCATTGCCGCCATCAGAGCCATCTACCGCGGCGAGTCACTGATTCATCCGTCAGTGGCCAGCAAGATCCTGGCAGAGTTTTCGCTGATGGCGCAAAAAAAAGGCAAGAAGCCCGGCTGGGTCGAACATGATCTCACCGAGCGGGAGATTACCGTCTTGCGGCTCGTGGCGGACGGAAAGACCAATAAGGAAATTGCCAACAATCTGGACCTTAGTGAGAAGACCGTTAAGAACCACGTGCGGAATATCTTCCACAAGCTACAGGTCTACGATCGAACGCAGGCGGCCATTTTGGCAATTCGGAAGGGTCTCATCGAACTGGACCCCAGACCATAAACAAGGGATTCGCCTCGTCAGGATTTCCCTTTCTACTTGTTGATTTACCTTCTGAAAGTCACAGATGTTACATTTACGCAACAGATGAGTAAGAGGTATAGCGTTTCATATTGTCATTTAATTTCAACATATTACGATGCTTTTACTCCACATTCTGCCTTGGCATTAGAGTTGCTATGACCACTGTGATAGCTGGAGGCTTTCGGTGAGACAACAACAGACCCTCTTGAATCCGATCAGTTGTACCGGGGTCGGATTACATACAGGAAAGCCCGTCACGCTCACACTTCGCCCTGCCCCCGCCGACACCGGCGTGGTATTCGTGAATCGCAACGGACACGCTGGAGCCACGCTTGCGGCCTCTGTGGACCATCTTGTCGCTACTGAACTGTGTACGGCCATCAGCGGAAACGGCTTCCAAGTGAAGACCATTGAGCACGTGCTGGCGGCGCTGGCCGGTTTGAGCATTGATAACGTTTTTGTGGACATTGATGCCGCCGAAGCACCGGTCATGGATGGCAGCTCGGCCCCCTTCGTCCGATTGATCCAATCGTCGGGCGTCGTGCCTCAGAATCGCCGTCGCTCCTTTTTGAAGATCACACGACCGCTGGAGGTCGTCGATGGTTCGCGGCGCATCCGTATCGAGCCGTCCTCCACTCCGCGAATCACCTATACGATTCAGTATGACCATCCGCTGATCCAAACCCAGACCTATGCGTACGAGCACTCGACGCACGCGTTTGCCGCGGAGATCGCCGAGGCAAGAACCTTCGGATTCTTGCAGGAGGTGGAAGCGCTCTGGGCCCGCGGTCTTGGTCGTGGCGGCAATCTCGAGAACACCGTCGTCCTTTCACAGGACGGGATCTTAAATGAGTCCGGCCTTCGATTTGCCGACGAATTCGTGCGGCATAAAGTCTTAGACCTCATCGGTGACTTCTCTCTTCTGGGCATGCCGTTCATCGGCCATCTGATTGCCGATCGGTCGGGTCATGCGTTGCATACGCGTTTGGTCAAGCAGATTCTTGATCATCCGGAATGTTGGGTGCTGCTGAACGCCGATCACTCGGTCTCACAAGCCGAAGTGAGCCCCGCTCTTGCCTCCGTCTCTCCCAGACCTGCGACCTCCGTTGCACTCCAAGCCTCTTAAGCGGTTCACAGCTCACAGTGTTTGCAAGGAACGAAGGGAACCGGTTGGTTCGTGGATTTCTTTGCGTTGGTACGGGGAAGAGCGATAACGTCGGGAGCGAGTGGCCTCGCTCCCGGCGCTAGAATCGAGGCGGGGATTACTTCTTTTTCTTCTTTGCAGCTTTCTTCGTCGCCAAGACACTCACCTCCCTTCGGAACACTGTTTCCTTATGAGGCGATGACCCTCATATTGCATGGTGAAACATCTCCTCGGACGCCTCGAAGGTGTTCGGCCCGACTTTGCGGAAGCGCTTATCGCGCTTCAGCGATGTCGCCACAGACGTGAGCGGCGTCTTGCCCTTGATTTGCAAACCGCCCTCGACCAGACGCTGGACGAGTTCCTTGGCATGCATGGAGCGGTTCGCCTCACGCAACACCTGATAGGCCGCTTCCGGTACGCTCTTCCCGGCATATTTGCTCCGTCCTAAAAGTATTTCACGTGATTGATCCGTGACGTCGACGGGAAGGCCGCTCGCACCTTTTCCATCCGTGACGAGCTGCGTCGAGAACGTCGCGAGCTTGGCCTTATCCGCTTCCACGCGGTGTAAGGTTTCTGCGAGCTCCAAATACTTTTTGATCGTGGCAATTTCGTCGTCGAGTCGACGACGCTTTTTTTCGAGATCGTGGAGTCGATTCTTGTAGGCGTGGATGCGCTGTTCAAGGCCGACCAGAATATCGGTGAGCTCTTCCAACGGCCCTCTCCAACCAAAGCATGCTTGCTTTATATGCTTGCTTAGATGACAAGTCAATAGTGTGAGAGAAGAATATGGCTTGCGTGCGTGACTCGTGACGCAAACACACCGTGCTATGATGCCCGCAAGATGTCTTCCGACGATGCGTCCGTTCCGACAGAACATTTGCTGTCCGTCGCGGTGGACGCCGCCAAAGCCGCAGGCAGCGTGCTGCTCGACTATGCGAGATCGGGATTTCAGATCGAGCGCAAGAACCCGATCAACTTGGTGACTGATGCAGATCATGCGGCGGAACAGTGCATCATCGACCACCTTCGACGGCGTTTTCCCACTCACCGAACACTCGCAGAGGAGCGTGGTGTCGACGGGCATGGCTCCTCGCCCTACCGCTGGATCATCGACCCCCTGGACGGCACCACGAATTTTGCCCACCGATTTCCCGTGTACGCGATCTCCATCGGAGTGGAATGCGGGAATGACCTGCTGGCCGGCGTCGTCTACGACCCGAGCCGCGACGAGTTGTTTACCGGCGAAGCCGGCCGCGGCGCCTTCCTCAACGGCCGATCGGTGACGGTGTCGACGACCGCACAGCTCGACGCAGCACTCCTGGTCACTGGGTTCGCCTACGACATCCGCGAGACGCCAAAGAACAATCTCGATCACTTTGCCCGCTTCGCCCTCACGGCACAGGGAGTGCGGCGCACCGGAAGCGCTGCCCTGGACCTCTGTTATGTCGCGGCAGGGCGGTTCGATGGCTTCTGGGAAGTGAAACTGAACCCCTGGGACATGGCCGCCGGCGTCCTGATCGTCCGGGAAGCCGGGGGACGCATTACCGATCTCCGCGGGAACCCTCATTCCATCCACCAGCCAGAACTGGTCGCAAGCAACGGCCTCATTCACGACGAAATGCTCGGGATACTCGGCGAAACTCTCCACCCCCAGCGGCTTCCACCGGCAGTCTCGTGACATTTTGCCGATGTACACCGCGATTCCGGCTGCGTTATTATGATGAGGCATGAACAAAGGGGGACACAGCGCATGGCCACATCAACACCTCCATCGGGCTCATCCAATGGTAGGCCTCAAGCAGCCGGAGCGGAAACGACCTCATGGGATGTCGAGCTGCTCCGCGTCCTGGTGAGCCGGAAGGGCTCTCAGGTGGAGGCGCAGTGGGCGATTCATCCTCAACTCAAGCAGGATCTGCTGCCACACGAATGGCAGGAAGTCACCGACCTCATGGAAAAGGTGTCCGCCATCGTCGGAGGCCGCTTTTCTCAGGTCCTGTCTCAAGCCGACCCTGAACCTTCGAGCAACGCCTAATCACTCATCACTCGTCAGTCTCACATTCACCAGGAGTGTCGCATGGACACCTACTATCATCCGCACGATCTGGGTAAGTTTGCCGACATGGGTAAGGGGAACGCCGCCCTCTGGGATAAGTTTATGAGCTATTACAGCGCGGTGTTTGCCGAAGGGGCGCTGACCGAACGAGAGAAGGCACTCATTGCATTGGCAGTGGCTCACACAGTGCAATGCCCTTATTGCATCGACGCATACACGCAGGCGTCTCTGGAAAAGGGCTCCAATGTCGAGGAAATGACCGAAGCCGTGCACGTCGCGTGTGCCATTCGGGGTGGCGCCTCACTGGTTCACGGCGTCCAGATGCGCAACGTGGCCGAAAAACTGTCGATGTAGAGAGACCGGAGCGGCGAACTCCGCAATGCCTGCAGGCTGCTAGAGATAGGGATGTTCCGGGATCGCCAACGTGAAATACCTACCGCGCTCTTCATACAGCACCCGTTGCGACGTGAGGTCGGCCAGAATCGGTTCAGGTTGATCACGCTCGGCGATCGACTGGTCGCCGAGGGCCGCTCGGATCTGATCGAGACTCTTCGGCGACTCGTTACACAATTCGATGAGCACCCCGGCTATTCCGTCATACCGGCGTCGGGTGGGGGCCTTGGGATTCCGGCCGTCATACACCGTCACGTATCCCAACGCTTTTGAATAGTACAGAAAAGGCCGGTCGTTGGAGGCATGCAGCCGTTGCCAGCCTTCCACGGCGGAGACCAGCTCCTGAAAGACGTGCGGGTCCACCTGCCAGTTGTCCAATTCGTATTCAAAGTCGTACGCAATCTTGTTCAAATCGACCTGCCGGGCATCATATACATACTGATAGGCCAATCCCGGACCCGTCATGCGCACCCCATAGTCGTGAGGCCTCGCGTAGTAGGGGCTGAACCGTTCCAACCAGAACTTGCCCGTCGCCTCAGGCGGCTGTAAGTGGACCAAGGACGGAATCAAGTCAACCTGACGCAGATAATCGTCGTTCGTCTCTCCCGGAAAACCCAGCAGGATGTTCCAGGATACCGTCACTCGGTAGTAGTAGCTCCATTTCAGACAGACGATGTTTTGCATCGGCGTGACACCCTTGTCCATCGCCTTCAGCTGAGTGGCGCTCAAGCTTTCGAGGCCGGGCTGCATGCACTTGACGCCGCCCAGCGCTAACGTTTTGATCTGGGGCTTCTGAAGATTACTTTTGGTTTCGATAAAGACATCCAGATCGCAGTGCTCCGACGCGAATTTTCCAAACAGCTGATCGATGTATTTCATATCGATGATGTTATCGACCAGTCGGAAGCGCGCCGTATCATACCGATGGGAAAGAAACGTCATTTCCCGCGCCACCTGGTCGGGAGATTTGGCACGAAACTTCATGCTCTGCGCATTGAGGCCGCAGAACGTGCAGTGATGCTTTTCTCCCCACCAGCACCCCCGCGAACCCTCATAGAGCAGAATGCGATCGAGTCCCTGCGCGGCGCCGCCTAATTCGGCCAGTAGATGATAATAGTCATCGTAGTCGGGCGGGCCGGTGTTCGTGAAATCGGTAAAGAGCGACGGGTTCGGCGTCAACCGGACCTTCTCACCCTGTCGGAACGCCACTCCCGGTGGAAGCGGATCCGAGCCTCCGGCCAGCACCTGGCGGGCCAGGGAAGGAAAGGCCACTTCGCCTTCCCCCACGACCACATAGTCGATGAACGGAAACGCCCTGAAATATTCCAGGCCCATTTCTCCGTCGTAGTTCGCTCCTCCAAATACGATGGTCACCTCAGGGTAGAGATCTTTGATCAATTTGGCCATTGTCAGACTCGCCACGTTCTGATCGAAGGTGGACGTGAAGCCGATCAGCTTGTAGCGGCTCCAATCAATGGCGGTCAGCGCCCAGGTGAGGAATTGCGGGCCGATCTTCGTGGCCATCTCCTCAAAATAGCCGATTGGCTGTCCGCTCTCCCGGGCGATCTGTTCGAAGACGGGCTTGAAGACGCGGGGATATTCGGCGCGCTTGGGGTTGTCGCGGAAGAGCAGGTAAGAGAACAGCCATTCGCCAAAGAGCGCTCGCTTCTCACAAATGAGTTCGTACAGCGGGACGCCGATCTTGTGTGCGAACCGAACGTTCAAGTGATGACAATCGACTGGGATGCCTTGCGATTTGAGGAGCGCCGAGAGCGTACCGAGCTGGATCGAGGGATACTTGGAGAAGCTGAACGGCATGTTGACGAGCGCCACCTGCGCCTCGCCCATCGCC
>Ga0070664_100001747_pt1 | contig 17393 bp, 13 predicted proteins | sample KBSC73metaG_FD_65863 | JGI IMG/M metagenome (GOLD analysis project Ga0070664, IMG submission 65863) | Corn rhizosphere microbial communities from Kellogg Biological Station, Michigan, USA - KBS C7-3 metaG | ecosystem: Host-associated > Plants > Roots > Rhizosphere > Soil ... | reverse complement strand
AGACCATTCGCTTCGTGAACGTCCTTCCGGCCGGGGATCCCTACAACCGGCCATTTGGCGGATACGCGAACGCGGGGGGCGGTATCGCGCGTGGCATTGAACTGGGCGCTCAGGTATCGCCAACTTCCAGAACGAATCTCGGAATGTCGTACACCTATGTCAATTCCGACTCTCGCACGCCAACGATCGGAGCGGATTATTTTAAGGTGCTGGATGTCTCGCCGCACACATTCACAGTAACGGCGACACAATGGTTTGGCAGGCGGTCCAGCGTTTCATTCGATATGTCCGCACTGAGCGACTACACCATGACCCTGTCCGGCGGAGGACAGCGTCAGTTCGTGTTCGCCGGTCCCGTCAAAGGAGACATTGTTTATCACTACGACTATCCTCTCTCGGATCGTCATGCTGCGGAGTTCTATGTCAAGGTGGAGAACATGTTCAATCAAAGGCCGTATGAAGACGGCTTCATCGGACCCAAAGCATGGTCGATAGCGGGAATCAAACTCCGATACTAATTGCAGCTGAAGGTATGAATGAATTGGAGGAAAAGGAAGAACAGCTCCCTTCCTGGAACAGGAGGGGTGGCGCGCAGCGCCGGGGTGGTAGATGGATCAAGCAACTCTTCAACCAGTTCGTTCATTGGAATCAAGGAGAACCATTTCGACCTTACTACCTCCCCGGCCTTTCGGCCACCCCTCCTGTTCCAGGAGGGGAGCTGTTGGTCCTCGTTTTCCGCCAATTCACTCACTCCTTGCTTGGTTCATGACAGCCAAACCTATTTTTATTGGTGGAACTGGTTCCCACGTGGGCAAGAGCTGGGTCGCAACAGCTGTTTGTCGATATCTGCGCCGAAGGGGCCTTCGCGTGGCGCCATTCAAGGCGCAGAACATGTCGAACAATTCCATGGTATGTCCGGGCGGGGGCGAAATCGGACGAGCGCAGGTTGCACAGGCGGAAGCCTGTGGGTTACCGCCTCACGTCGACATGAATCCGATTCTTCTCAAACCCACAGGCGATCTCGGGAGCCAGGTTGTGCTGAATGGCTATCCCTGGAAAAATTTATCTGCTCACGAATACTACGAGCAATGTGATTTTCTCCGTGAAGCGGTGATGCAGAGTTATGACCGTCTCGCTTCGAAGCACGACTACATCATTGTCGAAGGCGCTGGAAGCATCACCGAGTTGAATCTCAGACAGTACGACCTCGTGAACCTCGACCTTGCGGTGCGCATCAAGGCTCCATGTATTCTCGTTGCCGATATCGACAGAGGCGGAGTGTTTGCATCGGTTACCGGAACGTTTCAGCTATTGGAGCCGGAGGAGTCCGCGCTGGTCCGTACTTTCCTGATCAATCGGTTCCGTGGCGATGTCGGACTCTTTAGTAGCGGAGTAGGCATGCTCGAAGAACGAACCGGCCGCCGGTGTCTCGGCATATTCCCTTACGCACCAGGGATTCATCTTGACCCGGAAGACAGCGTCAGTCTTGACGATCCTGCGCGGCCATTTTCACCTGCATCGGATGTTGCCCCTCGAGTGGCAATTATCCGGCTGCCTCATATCTCCAACTTCACGGACTTTCGATTGTTGCCCGATGCGCGCTACATTTATCAACCGCTGCATGAACGTTTCGATGTGATCTTTCTGCCCGGCACCAAGAACACGATGGAGGATATGCACTGGCTCCGATCCAGCGGACTTGCGGACTGGCTGGTGCGGCAACATCGCGAAGGCACGACCGTCGTCGGCGTCTGCGGCGGCTTTCAAATGCTGGGCGATGAAATTATCGACCCGGACCGAGTGGAGTCCAGTACCGCATCGGTTCAGGGACTGGGATTGATTCGAGCCAGGACGAGATTAATGCCGCACAAGACGATGAGGCTTGTCGCGGCCCATACCGATTCTGGAATTCCTTTCCGGGGATATGAAATCCATATGGGAATCACGACGATCGAGGTTAAAGGAACGCCCTTCGCTCTTCTGGAAAATGGCATATCGGATGGAGTGCGGCTGCCGCGAATTGCAGGCACGTACCTTCATGGTGCATTTGAGAATAAAGAGGTGTTGGAAGAAATCCTTCAACGCCGGTTGGATACGGTTCTTCCGGACAAACCCGAAGCGCAGTACGAACGACTTGCGGATTGGTTCGCCGATCACGTGGATTCGGAGCTCTTCGCGTCGGAGTACCTTCGATAATGACTGTTGCGACACGGGAACAATGAACATTTTCCCCGTCCTACGCTTCGTTCCGGTACTTGGTATTGGGCGGTATCGAGTGTGTCAGCCACACGTTGCCGCCAATCACAGAACCCTGCCCGATGACGGTGTTGCCGCCAAGGATGGTCGCTCCCGCGTAAATCACGACATCGTCTTCTATCGTTGGATGGCGCTTCTTTCCGCGAATCAGCCGGCCTTCCTCGTCCATCGCGAAACTCCGCGCGCCAAGCGTCACCCCCTGATACAGCTTTACGTCATTGCCAATGACGGTCGTTTCCCCGATGACGACCCCCGTCCCATGATCGATAAAGAATCCGCGGCCGATTGTCGCGCCGGGATGAATATCGATCCCTGTAATCGAGTGAGCATGTTCGGTCATGATGCGCGGCAGCAGCGGGATTCCCTGGAGGTGCAACTCATGCGCAATTCTGAAAATCGTAATGGCGACGATCGCCGGGTACGCGAAAATCACTTCATCAACGCTCTTGGCGGCAGGATCTCCGTCGTATGCGGCCTGGACGTCCGCAGAGAGCCTGCTGCGAAGGTCAGGCAGTTTTCGTAGGAGTGCCAGTGCTTCTTCCTCCGCAGTCTGCTGGCAGTGGGTACAAACGACCGTTGTCTCCGCACAACCCGGTCTCACGCTCCGATAAATTTCCACGGCGAGCCGCTCATAGATGGAATCCACCAGCCCGGTGACATGGTGTTCGATGTGCGACGTTTCGATGAACTTGCGACCAAAGTAACCGGGATAGATGACCTCCAGGAAATCGTCCAGAAGTTCAATGATCAGGGCCTTGTCTGGAAGCGGCGTTGGTGCAAGATGCTCGAGTTTAGGCGTGAGCTTGCCGAACGTATCCAGAACTTCGCGGGTGATTCCCGAAATTGCGGATCGATTCCTCAGCAGCTTGTCCCACACGGCAACTCCCTAGCCCTGCCAGGTTTCCAGCTGCTTCTGAATATCGGCCATGAACTGATCGGCAAGGGCGCCATCAATCACACGGTGATCGAAGGAGAGCGACAGCACGATGATCGGACGGATGGCGATGGCGTCATCAATCACAATGGCCCGCTTTTTGATGCCCCCCATTCCCATGATGGCCAGCTGCGGCTGGCTGATGATCGGAGTGCCTGTCAGTGCGCCGTAAACGCCGGGATTTGTGATTGTAAAGGTGCCGTCCTTTACTTCGTCGGGAAGAAGTTTCTTGGTTCGGGCCCGTTCTCCCAGATCGTTGATGGCGTGAGCCAGTCCCTGCAGATTCTTTTCCGCGGCGTTCCGCACCACCGGTACGATCAGGCCGCCATCCAGACTGACCGCAATTCCGATATTGATGTCGCGCTTGTAGACAATCGAATCTCCATCGAGGGAAGCATTCACAATGGGAAACTTCCGGAGAGCCCGAACGGCAGCCTGCATAAAAAACGGCGTGATTGTAAGATGAACCCCAGCGCGGTCAAATTCCGCTTTGAGCTTTTCCCGACCCTGCATAATGCGGGAGCAATCCACCTCAAAGAACGTTGTGACATGTGCGGATGTGCGCCGGCTCGCCACCATGTGGTCGGCGATGGACTTTCTCATCGGCGTCAGGGGCACTCGCTCCACTTCGCCCGAAAACGCCATCGGCGCAGGCTCAGGAGCAGCAGGCTTCGCAGCTTTCTTTTCGCCGCCGCTTTCAACGTAAGCCAGGATATCGCTCTTCGTGACGCGGCCATTGATGCCGGTGCCTTTTCCCGCAAGCGCGGCCAAATCGATGCCGTGTTCTTTTGCAATCCGGCGAACAAGCGGGGAATTGGGAGCACGGTCCGAATCGTCTTCATTCACCGGCGGTGCGGGTGGTGCAGTAGCGGCCGGTGCGGCCGGTGCAGCAGCGGCCGGTGCGGCCGGCGCAGGCTGCGGCGTGGAAGGTGCGGCTTCCGGCTTCACTTCTGGGGGGGCCTTTGCCGATGGTGTCGCAGAGCCGTCTCCGATAATGGCAACGACGGTGTTGATCTGAACGGTCTGGCCTTCCTTCACGAGGACTTCCTGCAGAATGCCGGAGGCAGGTGACGGAATTTCGGAGTCCACTTTGTCTGTCGAGATTTCAAAGAGCGCTTCGTCTCGTTCCACCTTGTCGCCGGCTTTCTTGAGCCATTTTGTGAGCGTGCCTTCGAAGATGCTTTCCCCCATCTGGGGCATAATTACTTTTGTTTCAGCCATGACTTCTCCGAATTAATACGCGTAAAGCTCACGAGCCACGCGAAGGACATCTGAGATTTTCGGAAGAAAGAATTCTTCCATTGGGGGACTGAACGGAACAGGAGTATCCGGAGCGGTGATACGTCGAATCGGCCCGTCGAGGTAGTCAAATGCCTCTTCGGAAATCAACGCGGCCAGTTCACCGGCAAAGCCACCGGTCCGGGTGTCTTCATGGAGCAGAATAACCTTGTTGGTCTTCTTCACGGATTCCAGCACCGCTTCCCTGTCGAAAGGCAGCAGTGAACGAAGATCGAGCACTTCTACGTCGATGCTGTCCTTCTCCAGTTCTCTGGCGGCATCGAGTGCAACATAAACCATGGCGCCATACGTGATAATGGAGATGTCAGCTCCTTCGCGGCGAATAGCAGCCTTTCCGATGGGCACAAGAATGTCGCCATCCGGAAGCTCTTCCTTGATTCTTCTATAAAGATACTTGTGCTCGAAAAAGATGACCGGATCCGGATCGCGGACTGCCGCCTTAAGCAGACCCTTGGCATCGTATGCGGTTGATGGACAGACCACCTTGAGCCCGGGAGTGTGGACGAAATGCATTTCGGGGTTCTGCGAATGAAACGGTCCGCCGTGAATGCCGCCGCCACTTGGAGCGCGGATCACGATGGGCACTCCAGCGCCCCAGCGATAGCGGCACTTGGCAGCGAAGTTCGTGATTTGATCGAACGCGCAGGAGATGAAGTCTGCAAACTGCATTTCCGCAATCGGACGCATGCCCATCAATGCAGCGCCAATGGCAGCGCCGACAATTGCAGATTCCGAAATGGGTGTATCGATGACGCGCGTTTCTCCGAACTTTTCGAGGAGACCAGTCGTCACTTTGAACGCACCGCCGTAAATGCCGACATCTTCTCCAAGGACGAAGACGTTATCGTCTCGTTCCATTTCTTCTGAGATTCCCTGTCGGATGGCATCAACGTAGGTGGTAAGCGCCATTATTGTTCTTCGAAATACACATCACGGAGGCAATCCTCCGGTTCGGGATATGGATCTTTCTCGGCAATTGCAATGGCTTCGTCGATTTCGGCGTGGATCCCTTTATCCATTTCAGCAATGCCGGCATCGGAGAAGATGCTTTGTTGAACAAGCGTCCGTTCCAGACGTCGAATCGGATCTCGCGTTTCCCAGTACTCGAAAAGCTCCTGCGGAACATAGCTGGCGTCATCGTGCGCCGAATGTCCAGTCATGCGGAAGGTTTTGCACTCAATAAGCGATGGACCATTTCCGCCGCGCGCATATTCGATCGCTCGTTGAGATGCATTCCAAACGGCCAGGACATCGTTTCCGTCGACGATTTCTCCGGGCATGCCATAGGCCGGCGCGCGATCTGCAACATTCTCAACTGCCATCTGCCGCTCCAGCGGTGTGGAGTATGCGTACTGGTTGTTGTTGCATATAAATACGACCGGGCATTTCAGGACAGACGCCATATTCAGGCCCTCATGCCAGTCCCCGCGACTGGTGGCGCCATCTCCAAATGAGCACACAACGACCCGGTCCTGACCGCGCATCTTGAACGACAAACCAATCCCGGCAGCAACGGGAACGTTGTCTCCCAGCATGCTGATAAAGGCGATGAGGTTATGTTCCAGACTGCCCATGTGCATATTCGAGTCTTTACCCTTTGTCGCCCCTGTCTTCCTGCCCATATATTGGGCAAAAATTGTTCGAAGGGACATGCCGCGAATCAGAAACGCTCCCATATCCCGGTGCGAAGGGCAAACGACGTCGTCTTCACGAAGGTCAATGCAGCTGCCGACAGCGATGGCCTCCTGTCCACGGCCGACATAGACGCCTCCCAGGATTTTGCCTTGCCGGTAGAGTTTTCGCTCGATACGGTTTTCCAGCTCACGAACAACCTTCATGTAATACAGGATTTTGAGCTGCGTCTCTCGGGGAGGGAGCGCCGGAAGGTGAGCCATGGCGAGTGTGTGCGGATCCACCGTTTTCGTCACGTGACTAACGACATTAACTCAAAGGATCCAATGATTTCAAGGCTAGAACCGGCGCTCCCGGCCACCATACTTTTCCAGATCCTTAAGGTCGAATGCGGTGTGCTTCGGGTTCTTCTGAAATCCACGGTAGATCGTGTGGCATGCATAACAAACGGTGACGTCGCCAACCAGACGGTAAAGGATGTAGTCCACGGCTGCCGTGATACCCAGTGTGAGCATCGCAAACAAGGGTTCGCTTCGGGATAGAAAGAAAACACTGATGAGGCCGCCAACAACAACAATTGCCACCCCGAGAGCCCGATTGAAATCTTTTTGAATATACAAATTGTCGTGTCCACATGCTACACACGTATGGACTGTGTGACTTTCGGAGATCGACTTGTCTACCCGGAGTGGGATAGGCCTTTTACAGTGGGGGCAGGCCAGCTGTCCAGCCTCTGCTGGCATGAAACTGACCTCACTATCGCAGGCGCGGCATTGCATGAGTATAATTTCAGACATGAAACCCCTAATCTTGATTCTCTTTGTGGCGACTTCTGTTCAAGCACAAACCATTGCGGACGCCGCGCGCCAGGAACGCGCGCGACAGTCGCAAATCAAGAGTGCCCGGGTCTTCTCGGATGCCAACACGCATACGGTGAAACCAATTACGCCAGCGGCGGCGCCTGCATCGCCCGGGGTCGCCGCTAAGGCGCCAGCTGAAGCAGCGAAGGGTTCGCCGGTTGCGGGTCCTGCTGGCGCAACCTTGAACGCAGCCGCAGCGGCAGCAACACCCATCGATCCGGTCGCGGAGGAGATGCAGAAGGTGCGGATTCGCGTGCGCGCCCTGGAAGATCAGGAAACTTCGCTGAAACTGCAGATTTCGGACACCACCAACCAGATCTATGCTCCACTGTCGGATGCAGCTACGCACAATGAAGCACTGGCGAGGCTTGCTGAAACTCAGACTAAACTTGCAGATGTCCAGAAAGAACTGGCGGAGAACAGGGCCAACCTTCAACAGTTGGAAATCAAGTCTGCGGCCAGAAAATAGCTGAAGGCGCGGTCACAACCCGCGCCTTCAACCACTCGTATCGCTTCGCACGACCGCGTTTACCATTAAATCACTTACATCAGTTCGGCCATGATCGCCTTTAAGTCCGCTTCGCTGGGCTGGGTCAGTTCCTGGGGCAATGTGGCCAGAGGCGCATCCACCATTCGGAGCTGGGTCAGGAAATCCGGCTTCTCTTCGTTGATATAAATCAGTCCGGTCAGAAACTCGTTGGACTCCTGACTGGATCGCAGCATGTTCAGCGCCTGGGCTTTGTTCGTTGGATCATAATCATGCGCTGTCTTCCGAAGACGTATTCGGGAGCCGTCATGCAGTTCCACATCCTTGCCTTCGCCTTCCTTATAGTCCACATTGATCTGCTCGAAGAAGGGAACATACGAGATCTCATGAAGCAGCTCTTCATGATCCTTGGCGTATTTGTAGCTCTTCGTGGATCCCTCATGATTGTTGAATGTCACGCAGGGGCTGATGACGTCGAACAATGTCGTGCCTTTGTGCCCAAGAGCGGCTTTGAGAAGTGCTCCAAGCTGTTTGGGATCTCCGGCAAATGAGCGGCAGACGAAGTTGCAACCCAGTTCGATGGCCAGTGCGCAGATATCGATTGCGGGCAGATCGTTCACGTAACCACCCTTTGCTTTTGACCCGAAATCGGCTGTTGCAGAGAACTGACCCTTGGTCAGTCCGTAGACTCCGTTATTCTCGACGATGTACAGCATCGGGATGTTGCGGCGCAGCAGATGAACAAACTGGCCCATCCCGATGGAAGCAGTATCTCCGTCGCCGCTCACTCCCACCGCGAGGAGCTGTTGATTGGCGAGCATGGCTCCGGTGGCAATGGCAGGCATGCGGCCGTGAACGCCGTTAAATCCGTGAGACTGGCCCAGGAAATAAGCGGGCGTCTTGCTGGAGCAGCCAATTCCACTGAGCTTGGCCACTCGATGAGGCTCCACACCATATTCATAGAATGCTTTAATGATCGAAGCCGTGATTGCGTCGTGTCCGCATCCCGCACACAGAGTCGAGTCGGACCCTTTGTATTGCGCCAGGCTTAAGCCAATTCGATTAACCTTGGGCGGCGGCGTTGAAGTCGGTGGTTGCATCGTTGTGGACATTACTTTTTCGCTCCTTTTCCCGCAACTTCCGCAGTCTCTGTGGCCTCTGCGGCGGTGATCGCATCGGTAACGAAACGGGCGTCGATTGGAAGCCCGCTGTAGTGACGGATGCTTCTCATCTTTGCTCCAAGCTCGGATGGCAATTCAAGCTTGATCAGACTGGCCATCTGGCCGTCGCGATTTTGTTCGACCACATACACGCGATCGTGCTTTTCAAAAAACTCGACAAGGTGGCTGGTAAAAGGTACAGCCCGTAACCGGTAGTAGCTCACTGGAAGCGATTGTTCGCGCTGAAGCTGATCCTGGGATTCAATGATTGCCCAGTGCGTCGTTCCGAACGCAAGGAAACCGATCTTTGCATCCTTCACGTACTGAACTTCCGGCTGAGGTACGTACTGCCGGGAGGTGTCGTACTTTTTCGACAGCCGATCCATGTTGTTCTTGTAGTCTTCCGGCTTTTCACTGTAGAGCGCCTTTTCATTGTGTCCGCTTCCGCGTGTAAAATACGACGCCGCCGGATGATCCGTGCCTGGCAGGGTGCGGTAAGGAATTCCGTCGCCATCCACGTCGCGATAGCGTTCGAACGATCCCAGCTTCTGCAGATCCTCCGCGGTGAGAACCTTGCCGCGATCGAATTTCCGGGCGGGATATTTGAACGTATCCGACATCCAGTTATTCATGCCGAGATCCAGGTCGGTCATCACAAAGACCGGGGTCTGGAACCGTTCTGTGAGGTCAAACGCATCCACGGCCATGTCGAAGCATTCGGAAACGCTGCAGGGAATCAGCATGATGTGCTTCGTATCGCCATGCGAGCAGTGAACGATTGCCAGAATATCCGACTGCTGTGTTCGAGTCGGAAGACCTGTGCTGGGGCCGACACGTGTAACGTCGAAGATCACGACCGGCACTTCGGCGTAATAGGCAAGCCCGATGAATTCGTTCATCAGCGAGATGCCGGGTCCGGCCGTCGAGGTCATGGACCGGGCTCCAGCCCAGCCTGCTCCGATCGCCATTCCAAGCGCGGCCAGCTCGTCTTCTGCCTGAACGATCGCAAACGTCGATTTCCCATCCGGCCCCACGCGATAGTCCCGCATATAGTCGGCGAGAGTTTCCACCAGGCTTGATGATGGAGTAATTGGATACCACGTCGCGACCGTGATTCCAGCAAACATGCATCCCAGAGCCGCGGCGGAGTTTCCATCGATGATGATCTTGCCGGCGGTTTCGTTCATACGCCGGCATCGGATCGGAACGAGCTGCCGATCGAGGTTCTCCTGTGCGAACTTTCGTCCCGCTTCCAGCGCCTGCTGGTTGAGCGCAATGGCTTTGGCTTTACCCTTGAACTGCTTGGCCAATGCCGCATCCAGTTCCACCGGGTCAATCTCCATCAACTCGCCCACGACACCGACATAAATCATGTTGGCAAGAAGTTTTCGCAGCCGCGCGTCCGTCGTAATTCCCGTGGCAATTTTGGCAAATGGAACGGGAAAAAAGGTGAGGTCCTTGCGGAGTTGATTCAGCCTTAACGTTTCCTCGTAAACGACAACTCGGCCGGGCTCCAGTCCCATCACGTCGTCGCGCGCGGTATCGGCATTCATGGCAATCAGGAAATCGATTTCCTTCTTGCGCGCAATCCAGCCATCCTTGTTAACGCGAATGGTGAACCAGGTGGGAAGACCCGCGATATTGGAAGGGAAGAGGTTCTTGCCGCTGACCGGTATTCCCATCTGGAATATCGCTCGTAAAAGTACGCTGTTGGAAGATTGACTACCGGAGCCGTTAACGGTTGCGACTTGAATGCTGAAGTCGTTTACCATCAGGTTGATCTTACTTGCTGGCTGCTGCTGCTCCTCCTCTAACGTCTGGGGAGACTGGTCTGACACGTCTGGTTCTCCTTTTCTAGTAGAAGTCCTTGCATAAGTATTACTTATGCACTGTTTATCCTTGTATAATCAGCGATTTCCGGAGACCGCGAAATCACAAGTATACCAAAAGGACAGGCCAATTCCGGAATGTAGTTTTTAAAATGCCACAAACCCGTCAAGCTCCGGGACAGGATTTCCACAAGACGAAATTTTACTTCAACAATATTCCGACAACCGCCCCCGTCATGCAGGTCGCAAGTGTGCCGGCAAGAATGGCTTTCATTCCCAGACTGACGACCTCGTCTCTCCGTTCCGGCTCCAGACTCCCAAGACCGCCAATCAAAATTCCGAGACTTCCGAAATTCGCAAAACTGGTGAGCGCATAGACCATGATCATTCGGCTTCTGTCATCCAGGGCGCCAGCGGGCAGTTGCGACATGGAAATAAAAGCGAGAAGTTCATTTAAAATAGTTTTCGTTCCCATCAGGAATCCCGCCGTCTGTGCCTGAGCCCAGGGAATACCGAAAAGCCAGACCACCGGTGCCATGATGAAACCCAGAATTCGCTGAAGGGTGAGCGGTTGGCCGCCGAGATTCGGAAGCATTCCCACAATCCCATTTGCGATATGCACCAGCGCCACCATCACGACCAGCATCGCAATAATATTCAGCAGCAGAGTCAGGCCGTCCATGGTTCCGCGCGCGATGGCATCCATGGAACTGGTTGACGTTCGCTTCGGAAGAAATCTTCCTGCAGTTTCCTGACCGGTCTCCGGAACCATGATGCGGGAGATTGTCAGCGCGGCGGCAACATGGATAAACGATGCGACAAGAATATGCCCGAGGGCGTCGGGGATCACGGGAGTCAAAATCGTTGCGTACAGGACCATCACCGTTCCCGCAATGCACGCCATGCCGACCGTCATCAGCGAGAACAATTCGCTCCTCGTCATCTTCTTCAGGTAAGGCTTGACCACGAGCGGAGCCTCGACGAGTCCGAGGAATATAGTCGTCGATGCCCCAAGTGCCAACGCGCCCCCGACATTTAAAGTTTTTTGCAGTACGAAAGAGAGCCCTTTCACGATGTAGGAAAGGATGTTCCAGTGGAACAGCAGCGCCGAAAGGGCTCCAATGATCAGCACCAGCGGCAAAGCCTGAAACGCAAGAATGAAGTTTGAAGCGGGATCAGTGAGCATGAACGGAGGTGTTCCGCCTCCGAGATATCCAAATACAAACGATGTTCCATCTTTGGTGGCTGCTTCAAGTGAAAGTACAACATCGTTGAGAAGCAGAAAGAACTTCTTGAAAAAAGGAACATAAAGCAGCAGCCCTGCAACCGCGAATTGAACCACCACTCCGGCTGCGATGGTGGATGCCCGCACTGCTTTCCTCTTCTCGCTGATCAGCCACGCGATGCCGATAAATACAAAAATACCTAACAGTCCCTGAAGACGCATGAAACGTTCTCTCTCAATGAGGAATATTGGGAATGGGATCCGATCCATGTTCGATTCTCAATCCTCATTTCCGAATGGTCGGTTGAGAAATGAGAATTAGACATTGATCAGATCCCGGAATTACTTCTTCTTCTCCGGAAGCGCGAACACCATGTATGCACCGGGTGCTGCAGCAGGCAGCGTGCTGAAGCTGCGCGGCTGATCCAACTGGCCGCCGCCGACACAGAACGCGATGTATTCCTTTCCGGCCACCTGGTATACCGTCGGTACTCCCTCAGAAACGTTGGGAAGATCGTATTCCCAGATCAATTTGCCGTTGTCCTGATCGTATGCATGAAGTCTGCGATCCGAAGGTGTGGCGAGCAGAATCAAACCTCCGCCCGTGACGACGACTCCGCCGCGTGAAAACTGCGCGCCCGTGGTGGTGTCCTTAAGTCCAGGAATGGAACCGACGGGTATTTGCCAGAGAATTTTTCCGGAGTTCAGATCGTACGCGGTCAGCTGCGACCATGGCGGTCCGATGATGGATGTGCCGTTGCTTGTACCGTAGAAGAACTGATAGCTCTGCGTATACCGCGTCAGGTCGCCGGTGTTCTGAGGTGCCGGGGTCGCACCGGCCGCTCCACCACGTCCACCACCACCCCCTCCGCCGACTCCTCCTCCACCGCGCCCGCCTGCAGCTGCACCCGCGCCACCCGCACCGCGTTGTCCGGCGGCGGCAGCGGCGCCGCCGGACAATTCCGCCGCTCCGCCAGCGAGGGGAAGCGGCGGCGCACCTCCGGCTCCACGTTCGCCAGCGGCGCCACCTGCCACAACAGCAGCCGCATTGCCCGGCGCACCGCCCCGTCCGCCACCGCTGCGTCCACCACCTGCCGGCGCACAGTTCCTCCAGGATTTATTGTCTGTGCCACCAGGCGCTGTCAGCAGAATTCCCATCGGCGTTTCCTTCGAGTAAATGTAAATGGTGCCTTTGCTGGGATCCACAGCAGAGCTTCCCCAATTTGCCCCGCCATTGTTTCCAGGCATCTGGATTGTTCCTCGGAGGCTCGGAGGTGTGAACAACCCCTCATTGCGGGATTCATGCAACAGCTGTCGAATGCAGTTTTGTTCTTCCTCCGGAAGATACGGATTGACGTCTTTGTCCGTGAACGACTGCCGGGCAAATGGCTTTGGCAGAGTTGGAAAGGGCTGCGTTCTTGATGAATGTTCCCCTGGCACATCGGATTGCGGAACGTCCCGTTCTTCGACGGGCCATAGCGGAACACCTGTGTTGCGATCCAGCACGAAAAGGAATCCCTGTTTCGTTGGCTGAGCGACAACATCGACATTGCGCCCATCATGACGCACCGTTAAAAGTTTCGGAGCCGTCGGCAGATCGTAGTCCCACAAATCGTGATGGACAGTCTGGAAATGCCACAATCGTTTTCCGGTTTTGGCATCCAGCGCGACAAGGCTGTTCCCGAATAGATTGTTGCCGGGGCGGTTGCCGCCGTAGAAATCGTATCGAGCCGTGCCGAGCGGAACAAAGGCGATGCCGCGTTCTTCATCGACGGACAGTTCACTCCAATTGTGAACGCCCCCTGCGGACTTGTAGAGTTCCGGCGGCCAGGTTTCATATCCGACTTCTCCGGGATGAGGAACCGTGTGAAAAACCCATAAGAGCTTTCCGGTTTTTACGTCATAGCCGTGAACATCGCCGGGAAGGGATTCATAGGTGCCGCCTCCAGCCGGCAGTGCGATGACGATAACATCACCAACTACCTTGCCTGGATTCGCGGAGGGATTCTGAGTTGTCCGGTCTTCGGCCGCGCTCAGACCGGGCGCGGCATTGACACGTCCATTCTGGCCAAACTCCATAACAACGTCGCCGGTCTTTGCGTTGAGTTCCGTAATTCCGCCTTGTATAACGACCAGCCGCTGGTCCTTGTGATCGGCACTTTCCCAGAAGTTAATGCCGCGGGCCGGAGCGCCTCCCGCATGCTTCCATAGCTCCTTGCCGGTTGCGGCGTCGAGAGCCACGATCTGTCCTGTGGATGCAACATACATGATGTTGTCGATGACAATGGGATTGAACCGAGTCGTACCCGGGCCCGTCGGATAAGTCCAGGCCACCTCCAGCTGCTTGACGTTGTTTTTGTTGATTTGTTTGAGTGAGGAATACTGAGAGGAATCGCCGCCTCCCCCGGACTGGCGCCACGTGTCAAACGGCCGCTGGACTTTGGCAAACAGTAGCGTCGAAGCAATCAAAACTAAGGTCAGAATTATGCCTATGGATTTGCGCATCGACGAGTCCTCCTGATGATCACGGCTTTCAAATCGACGGGAGTATACACTGTGTGGAGACGTGTCCCCATGCAACATCGAGCCGTTTCCAGGCGTTCCCGCCGGGCAATTTTCTCCCATCCATCCGGCCGAACTTCCGACACTTCACTTCCGCAATAAACGCCGCTCACGTGTGGATGTTTCCGTACTGAAATTCCCTCGGATCACGCCGCGGGGCTTCCGAAGATCTCGTCTTTCGTTCTGCGGCGCGAGTATGCCTCATGAAGTTGTTTTCGTTCCACGTGGGGGAAGTCCATGCAACCGAAGGCGATACCGCCGCGGGTCGTGAAGGAAGTGCGCCAAAGTCCGGATTATTGCACCTGCGGACTGAAAAAAGTCATTGCGGGATCATGTCCCGAAAATAGACTGCCGAACATGGGACGCAGCACGGGATTTATCGGACTAGTGATTGTTGTTGCCGTTGGCGGGTACTTATACACGAGCCAGCTGAAGCAGGTCGCAGCGACAGGAGACGCGCCGTCTACGGCCGTCAGTCTCACGGGCGTGCGAAATGATCTTCACGCGATGGCGCAGTCCGAGCAACGCTATGCAGTAACGCATCGCGGCTATGCCTCACTGGACGAACTGCGAACCGATGGCGATATTCACGTTCCCAGTCGCCCGGACTTCATTTACGACATCGACGCCGGCATCGACCATTTCACAATCACCGCCACCTATACCGGACACGACCCGAAGGCCCCTAAGCACATCCGAATCGACGATTCCAAAACAATTACTCAGGACTAACATTCCGTCATCCCCGAGCAGCTCCAGCGCGGTATATTCTCTACTGCATTTCAAATCTCAGCGAAGGGAACGACCGCCTGTGAAACGGCCTCGCAGTATCCACTTCCTTTTTGGTCTATTGATGGCTGCATATGGCAACGACGCATCGGCACAACGCACCATGACTTACGGGACACTTACCGAGGGACAGACGATCCAGGGTTTTCGCACTGAAGCGGTTTACTTCAACGATACAGACCAGCCGCTGGGAGCACGGTTCGTTCATCAGAAGAGTGGATTCACTCTGGACCTGCTGGAAATTCAATCGGTTCCTCAGGCGTTTGTCTGGGTCACGACCTATCCAACGTCCGATATGGGGGAACCGCACACTCAGGAGCACCTGCTCCTCGGCAAAGGAAACAAAGGCCGGTCCGTCGCCAGTCACGAGCCGATGTCGCTGTCCAACTCGTCCGCTTATACAGAACAGTGGCGGACCTGCTACCACTTCTACACTTCGGCCGGTCCCGACGTTTTCTACGACGAGTTCGAACGGCGCATGGATGCTCTGCTTCATCCCGATTACACGGATGAAGAAGTTCACCGCGAAGTTCGCAACTTTGGTGTGACGGATAACCCGGTCGATCAAAAGCTCACGCTCGATGAAAAGGGCACGGTATACAACGAAATGGTGACGTCCACCGACCAGCCCGGCCGGAGGTTGTACTCTGCCGTTTTGAAAATGATCTATGGGCCGAATCATCCTTTGCAATTCAACTCCGGCGGTTCGCCCGAAGCGCTCCGGCAAATTCAGCCTTCCGATATTCGAAAGTTTCACGAAGCGCATTACTTTTTGGCCAACATGGGCGCTGTGGTTTCGGTTCCCCGGGAGATGTCGCTGGAAACTGTTCTGAAACAAATCGACGGAACTCTCACTCGTATCGAGCCGCGGCGATCGAACCTGAAGCCTTCCACGGATAAAGACCTTCCATCTCCAAGGCCGGCGCCTTCGGGGCAGATCCAAATTGTCGAGTATCCCAATCGAAATGAACAACAGCCCGGCTCCGTATGGATTGCATGGCCCGCCCAGCTCAGCCTCGATGTGAAAGAACAATACCTTGCGGAATTGTTTCTCGACGCGTTCGCCGGTGATGCCACAACGAACCTGTACCGGCGTTTTATCGACAGCAAGACGCGAGATACCGACCTCGGAGCCCAAAGTGTTTTCGCGACCATGCAGAAGGATCCGGGCTTCGCCATGATGATCGGCTTTGGTGACGTTCCCGTATCAAAGATGAACGATAAAGACTTGTCCGACGTCCGCACTAAAGTCATTGAGGAATTCCGCAAAGTTGCCGACTGGAAGGACGGATCACCCGAGCTCAGGGCGTTCAACGACAGGGTTCGAAGCCGTATCGTCGAAACACGTCGCAGCCTGGCGAAGTTCGTAAATTCTCCGCCGGGCTTTGGTTTTCGCAACACCTACTCGGACTGGCTCAATCAACTGACGGATCTGGATAAGATCGGCGGCTTCCGGAGATCCGTCACGATGAAATCGATTCTGAATGACATCGACAGGCTCGTTGCCGGCGACATCAATATCTGGAAGCGCTACATCGACAAATGGAAATTCGCGCCATCCCCGGATTCGCGCCAGCCATGGATTGGCGCCAGTAGACCCGTCGCCGGATTAATTGCACGCCAGCAGGGGGAGCGCGAAGCGCGCGTGGCTGCTGAGGTTGCGCGTCTCAAGACCAGCTACGGTGCAGCCGACGATCAGGAAGCACTACGGCGTTTTCGTGCCGCGTACGAGTTGGCATCTTCGGTTATCGATCAGGCCTCCGCCAGCGTGACCCCTCCGAAGTTTGTCGACAATCCTCCAATGACACTCGACGATCAACTCGACTTCAAGGCATCCACGCTGGACGGCGGAGTATCGATGCTCGCATCCACATTCAGCACCATGACCAGCGCGACGACTGGAATCGGTTTGAATTTGAACGGAGTGCCTGAGAACCAGCTCGTCTATCTCGCCATCCTTCCGCAGTTGCTGACTCGCGTCGGCGTTATCGAAAATGGCCAGCCCGTCTCGTACGCCGACATGACCGAGCGGATTCGCAAGGAAATCACGGGTATCACCTCCGACTTCAGCACGAATGCGAAGACCGGCCGCGTCGAATTAACCGTGCGAGGCGCCGGAAACAATGCCGGTGAATCCCGGCGCGCCATCGAATGGATGCAGCTGGCCTTGTTTCATCCGGATTGGCGGCCGGAGAATCTTCCACGAATTCGCGATCTTGTGGATCAGGCCCTGAATGCATTTCGCCGCACGCCGCAGACCGCCGAGGAAAACTGGGTGAATCCTGTGCCCATTGCCTATTGGAAGCAGGACAATCCGCTGTTGCTTGCGACAACTTCCTTCATGACCCAGACACACAACA
>Ga0070664_100001741_pt1 | contig 17423 bp, 7 predicted proteins | sample KBSC73metaG_FD_65863 | JGI IMG/M metagenome (GOLD analysis project Ga0070664, IMG submission 65863) | Corn rhizosphere microbial communities from Kellogg Biological Station, Michigan, USA - KBS C7-3 metaG | ecosystem: Host-associated > Plants > Roots > Rhizosphere > Soil ... | reverse complement strand
CAGTGTCAGGTCGAGCAATTGGTGGTCGCCTGACACGGTGAACATGCCGTTGATCGCCTGGCTGTTGCCTTCATGCGCTGTCGCGACGACCGCCACGTTCAATGGGCCGTTGAAGCCCACCGGCAGCGTCATCCTGAGGCCCGCGAGTTCGTCCGAGCCGACCGTCCAGGAATGGTTGCCGTTGTTCGTTCCGGCCGAGAGCACCGCGCCCGTGGGCAGGTTGGCGAACGTGACCGCGAGCGATTCGCCGGCGTCGCCGGAGACGGAGACCCCGGAGAGATCGACGGTGCCGCCCGCCACCGTGAGCTCGGGCACGGTGAGCAGCGGCGGCAGGACGACCGGGGCCACCGAGACGTCCAGGCTGCCGGTGGTGGTGGCCGGGGTCGCGCTGCCGTCCTGGCTGGTGGCCGAGACGCTCAGGCTGAAGTCGCCGGTGAAGTGTGCCGGCGGCGTCAGCGCCAGACCGCTCAATTGGGCGGAGGTGAGCTGGTAGGCGCCACCGCCGAGCGCCGTTCCATGGTTCAGCGTGGCGCCGGCCGGCAGGCCGGAAATGGTGACGCCGGTGATGCTTTCGGAACCGTCGGTGTCGCGGAGTACCGCGCCGATGCTGAGCGGGATCGTCGTGTCTTCGGCACCGTGTGCGGCCGTGAGTTGCAGCAACGGTGCATCGCTGGCTGCCGCCAGCGTCACGCTGACGTTCTGCATCTTCACATTGCGACTGCCCTCGAGCTCGGTGGCCACGGCCGCCACCTGAAAGGCCAAGGTGCCGCTGAGGTTGGCCGGCGGCTGCAGGCTGAGACCGGTGAGATCGGCGCTGGACAGCAGCCATTCGCCGGTGGTCGCGTTGTAGCGGCCCGCCGAAAGGCGCGAGCCTGCCGGCAGCCCGCTGACGACGAAGGACAGCGACTCCGAGCCGTCGGTATCGGTCAGGCTGCCGCCGATCGTCAGCGCGACGGACTGGTCCTCGGTGCCGGCCGGGGCTGAGAAGCTGACGGACGGCTGATCCGCCACGGCGTCGACACGCACGTTGAGGATGCCGATCTGTGTCGTGATGCCGAGCACCTTCACCGAGATGCCCAGCGTGATGTCGCTGGCGTCGTTGGCGGCCGGGGTCAGCTTCAGCGTGGAGAGGAGCGAGACGCCCACGGTCCATGTGCCGTTGCCGTTGCGTGTGCCGGCCGAGAGCGTGGCGCCGGACGGCACGCCGCTGAAGGTGGCCGAGAGCGCGCCCAGCATGTTCATTCCGACGAGGCTGGTGCCGATCGTGATCGCCGTGTCTTCCTGGCCGCTCACCGGAGTCAACATCAGCCCCGTCAGCACCGGGGGCACTTCGGCGGCCACCGTGACGTTCAAGGTCTGGGTGACTGAAGCGCTGCTGCCGCCTGGCTCGAGGGCCTGCGCCGTCACACCGAGGGCCATGACGCCGCTGTAGCCGATCGGCGGTGTGATGGTGAGGCCGCTCAGTTGGGCAGGCAGGAGGCTCCACGAGCCGTTGCCGTTCTGCAGGCCGGCCGACAGGATGGCGCCGTTCGGAACGCCGGAGATGATGTAGGAGAGCGATTCCGAGCTGTCGGCCAGTGCGCCGCTGATCGTGAGCGGCGCCGCCGTACGGTAGGCGGTGCTGACGTTCGATACCGACAGTGTGGGCGTGTCGGCCACGCCGGCGATGCTCACGTCCAAGGTGCCGTTGATCGTCGTCGCCTGCGAGCCTAAGCCGGCGCCGTAAGAGACCGTGAGCGTGAAGCTCGGGCTGTCGTTGGCTGCGGTGGTGAGCGTGAGGCCGCTGAGATCGGCGGGTGCCAGCAGCCAGGAGCCATCGACCTGGAGCGCCCCGTGATTCAGCACCGCGCCGGCAGGCAGGCCGGCAATGGCCACGGCCTGCAATTCGGCGCCGAGGCGGAGCGCGCCGATGGCACTGGAGAGGTCGAGTGCGAGCGGCTGGTCTTCGAGGCCGGAGGCCGATGCCAGCACGATCGTGCTGTCGCCGTGGTTGAGGTTCGGTGCGCCGCGGACGTCGGCGATGGTGACGGCCAGGGCGGCACCGGCGGTCGCCTCGGTACCGTTGGCCAGCTCGGTGCTGATGGCGTTCACCGCCAGGCTGAAGTGGCCGAAGGCATCGTGCGCCGGTGTCAGCGTGAGGCCGGTCACATCCCCCGCGGCCAGCGACCAGGTGGTGCTGCCATCGGCGGCGATCGAGACGAGCTTGCCTCGGTTGAAGCTCGCGCCCGCAGGTACGCCGGAGATGGTCAGCGATGTCGCTTCCGATCCGTCGGTGTCTTGCCAGGCAGGGGAGATGGTCACTGCCATGGCCGTGTTGGCGATGCTCGCGGCCGGTGCGACGGCCACGGTGGGTGCGTCCGGTACCGGCGTCACGGTGACGGCAAGGTTGTGGCTGGTGGTCGACTGGGAGCCGCCGACTTGGGCGGTGGCCGACACGGCGAGCGTGATCGAGCCGCTGTAGTCGGCGGGTGGTGTCAGCGTGAGACCGGCGAGCTGCGCGGACGTGAGGGTCCAGGTGCCGTCGCCGTTGTCGGTGCCGGCCGAGAGCGTGGCGCCGGCCGGTACCCCCGCCACGGTCATGCTCAGGGTTTCGCCTGCGGCCGGTGAGGTGAGCGCGGCTGCGATGGCCAGCGCAATCGGCTGGTCTTCGAGGCCGGAGGCGGGTGCCACGGTGAGGGTGGGCGCATCGGCAACGGGGGCGACCGTGACCGCGAGGCTGGCGCTGCTGGTGGCCTGCGTGCTGCCGACACCGGCCGTGGCCGTCACGGTGAGGGCGATCGAGCCGCTGTAGTTGGCGGGCGGGGTCAGCGTGAGACCGGCGAGCTGCGCGGGCGTGAGGCTCCAGGTGCCGTCGCCGTTGGCGGTGCCGGCGGAAAGCGTGGCACCGGAGGGCACGCCGGCGATCGTGATGCCGAGCGTTTCGCCGGTGGCCGGCGAGGCGAGCGCGGCAGCGATGGTCAGCGCCACCGGCTGGTCTTCGAGGCCGGAGGCGGGGGCCACGGTGAGGGTGGGCGCATCGGCGACGGGGGCGACCGTGACTGCGAGGCTGGCGGTGCTGGTGGCTTGCGTGCCGCCGAGATCGGCAGTGGCCGTCACGGTGAGGGCGATCGAGCCGCTGTAGTTGGCGGGCGGCGTGAACGTGAGGCCGGAGAGTTGTCCGGCGGTCAGGGTCCAGGTGCCGTCGCCGTTGTCGGTGCCGGCGGAAAGCGCGGCACCGGAGGGCATGCCGGCGATCGTGATGCTGAGCGTCTCGCCGGTGGCCGGCGAGACGAGTGTGGCCGCAATGGTCAGCGCAATCGGCTGGTCTTCGAGGCCGGAGGCCGGCGCCACGGTGAGGGTGGGCGCATCGGCAACGGGGGAGACCGTGACGGCGAGGCTGGCGGTGCTGGTGGCTTGTGTGCCGCCCGCACTGGCAATGGCCGTGACGGTGAGGGCGATCGAGCCGCTGTAGTCGGCCGGTGGTGTGAGCGTCAGGCCGGAGAGTTGTGCTGCGGTCAGGCTCCAGGTGCCGTCGCCGTTGTCGGTGCCGGCGGAAAGCGCGGCACCGGAGGGCATGCCGGCGATCGTGATGCTGAGCGTTTCGCCGATGACCGGCGAGGCGAGTGAGGCGGCGATGATCAGCGCCACCGGCTGGTCTTCGAGGCCGGAGGCCGGTGCCACGGTGAGGGTGGGCGCGTCGGCAACAGGGGCGACCGTGACCGCGAGGCTGGCGGTGCTGGTGGCTTGCGTGCCGCCCACACTGGCAGTGGCCGTCACGGTGAGGGCGATCGAGCCGCTGTAGTCGGCTGGTGGTGTGATCGCGAGGCCGCTGAGCTGGGCGGGCGTGAGGCTCCAGGTGCCGTCGCCGTTGTCGGTGCCGGCGGAAAGCGCGGCACCGGAGGGCATGCCGGAGATCGTGATGCTGAGCGTTTCGCCGGTGGCGGGCGAGACGAGTGCGGCAGCGATGGCCAGCGCAGTCGGCTGGTCTTCGAGACCGGAGGCCGGCGCCACCGTGAGGGCAGGCGCATCCGCAACGGGGGCCACGGTGACCGCGAGGCTGGCGGTGCTGATGGCTTGTGTGCTGCCGACACCAGCCGTGGCCGTCACGGTGAGGGCGATCGAGCCGCTGTAGTCGGCCGGCGGCGTGAACGCGAGGCCGCTGAGCTGGGCCGGCGTGAGGCTCCAGGTGCCGTCGCCATTGTTCGTACCGGCAGAGAGGATGGCACCGGCCGGCACGCCGGAGATGGTGATGGCGAGCGTCTCGCCGGTCACCGGCGTGACAAGCGATGCGCTGATCGACAGGCCGATCGCCTGGTCTTCGCCGCCGCTCGCGGCAGCCACTGTCAGCGTGGGCGCGTCGACGACCGGCTCGGGACCGACCGTCCATGCGAGCGCGCTGCTGATCACACGGCCTTCGTGCGTCCCCTCGTCCTCGATGCGGGCGACCAGCGTGTGCGTGCCGTCGGCCAGCGCAGAGGGCAGTGCGAATTCCCAGTGCGTGCTGCTGCGCTGCGCCTGGCCGACCCGCTCGCCGTCGACGTAGACCGCGATCACTTCACCGTTCCCGAGCGTGCTGCTCGCCAGGGTGCCCTCGACGACGGGCTGGCGCGGGCTGCTGGTCTGGGCCGAGATGGCGATGGTCACCGCCTGCTCGTGCAGCGTCAGTTCCGAGGAGGCATCGCTGCTCGCAGCGCTCGCCGGCCTTTCGACCCGCACGAAGAAGGCGTGTGTTCCGGATGCCAAGGTGGCGGTGGAAAAGGTCCAGCGGGTGCCGTTGACCGCGGCTTCGCCGATCCGCGCCGTCACGTCGCCTTGCGTGTCGTAGACGGCCAGCACGTCCCCATCGGCGAGCGCCGCACTGAGCGTGCCGCGCAGGGTGGGCGTGGTGTCGTCGGTGCTGCTGCCCGTGGACAGGGCGCCGGTGAAGGACTGGTGCACCGGCGCGTTGTCGTCGGCCGCCGTGATCACTGCCGTGGTATCGATGCGGGAGGCGTCGAGCGTGCAGCCGTGATTCGCGCCGGCGTGGGTGTTGCCGGCGGCATCGATGACGCGCACTTGCAGCGCCTGCGTGCCGGCTCGCAGCGTCACGCCCGAAGCGCTCCATTGCGCATCGCCGCCGAGCGTCGCGGTGACCCAGCTCACCCCATCGGCGCTCACTTCGATGCGCTCGCCGCTGCCCAATGTGCCGCTGTAGTGGCCGTTGACGGTTTGAACGGCCACCGTCGTGCGGAAGTCGCCGGCGAGGCCGGTGTCGTTGCCGAGCGCATCGATCGTCGCCACGGCGGTCGGCGGCACCAGGTCGGCGATGAAGGCCGCGCCGGCGATCAGCGGGCTGCCGTTGCCGCCCTCCGAATCGGTGACCACCATGCTCGGCACCAGCGTGCCGCTGCCGGCCTGGGCCAGCGCCTCGCGCCCGATCGTGAAGATGACATGGCCGCGTTCCACGTCGTCCTCAGTGACGGTCCGCTCGACCACCAGCACGCTGCCGGACGGTCCTGTGACCGTGAAGTGAACGATGTCGCCGCCGATGGCGTTGGCGGACAAGGCCATCGCCACCTTGGCATCGTCGGCATGGGTCGCGTTGACTGGGCCGAGGCCGAGCGCGTCCTGCGCCGCCTCGGCGGCCGCACGGTTGGTGGCGCTCGGCAAGGTGCGCGAGGTGGAGAGTTGGGTGAGGTCGCCGACGTTGCCGGCCGCGATGAGGTCAGAGACATGCGCCAGCGTGTTCGCGATCGATCCGTAGTGCGCGTCCATCTGCGACAGGCGCGCGAGCGCGGCGCCATAGGCGGCCGGGTCGCCATGGGCGTCGTGGTAACCGGGGTCGAGGATCGTGACGACGTTGCCGAGGATGTTGGTCACGCCGAAGAGCTCCCCGACCGCCTTGTTCGCGGCGGTGATCGCAGCCGTGTCGGTTGGCGGCGCCAGCGCGGCGCCCCCTGCGTCGGCATTCATGCCGAGCTGGTGGGCGGCGAGCTGCGTCAACGGCGTGATGTTGATCGTCATCAGGTTGGTGGGCGCCGCCGCAACGCCCAGCGCCGCGAGGCTGGCGCCGAGGTTGGTCAGCTCGCCGGTTCGCTCGTCGATGTAGTTGTTGGCTGCGCTGTCGTCGACATCGCGCGCGACCAGCAGCACCGGTCCCGTATAGCCGCCGCGCCCTGCGACGCTGATCTCGTAGTCGCCCGAGTTCCCCACGAGCGTGCGGCCGAGCAGCACGCCGTCCTTGTCGTAGGCCAGCACTTCGACGGTGCTGGCCTGCATCGGACCGGCGACGACGACGCCCTTGATCGTCAGCGCCTCGGGCGCCGCCGATTGCCCACCGCCGCCACCACCGCCTGCCAACCCACCGAGCGCGCCCAGGCCGAGTGCGCCCAGGGCGATCCTCCCCCAATGGTTGTCCTCATTGGCTGCGGCCGGGCTGTCGGCCGCGGCGGTGCGTTCGATGGCGTGTCCCGGTGCGAGCATGAGCTCCTGCCCCGGCCGCAGCAGCGCGCTCTGGCCAGGCAGCAGCGCGCCGGCGGCCTGCTCGCCGTCCTGCGTGATCGTCACCGTGCCTTCCGGCTCACCGGTGTTGCCGTGCGGTGTGTCGAGCACCGCGTAGCAGCGGTCGCTCGGCCGGCATTCGTCGAAGAAGCCGGTGAGCTGCACCGCCTCCGCCTGCGGCGTGCCGCCGTCAAGCAGCAGATCGTCGTCGACCCGCTTGACGATCGCGGTGCGCGGCGTCTTCATCGTGAACTCGTCGACGATCCGGTAGGTACAGCCGCGCTGGGCGGCCAGCTTCAGGCCCTCCGGGCCCACGTCGACCAGCGTCTCGGTGCCATTGGCTTGTCTGATCGAGAGTTTCATCGTGGTCCACTGACAAGGACTGGCGCGGACACCGAGGTCATCGCTCGGTGAGTGATTCGGAGAGGGTCTTGGTGACCGGCTTGGTGAGGTACTTCAGGACGGTCTGCGTGCCGGTGCGGATTTCCACCGTCGTCGTCATGCCCGGCTGGATCTGGATGCGCCCGTGGTGGTCGGCGGTGTCGTCGAGCACCACCTGCACCTGGTAGTAAATCTGTTCACCGCCCTTGGTCGCCTCGGTGAGCGCATCGGGGCTGAGGTAGCTCACGCGGCCCGGGAGGGTGCCGTAGATGGCGTAGTCGAAGGCATCGAGCTTCACTGTCACGGGCTGGCCCTCGCGGATGAAGCCGCGGTCGGCCGGCTTGAGCTTGGCTTCGACGATCAACCGGCTGCCGGTGGGCAGCAGTTCGAGCACCGTGTCGCCGGCGCGCACGCGCGCACCGGGCGTGGTGACTGCGAGCTTGCGCACCAGGCCGTCGGCCGGGGCGTGCAATTCGGTGCGCTCCAGTGTTGTCGACCGTTCGGACAGCAGCTGCTCCTGCGTCGCCAGGTCTTCCTCGGCCTTGGTCATCTCGGCCTGCGCATCCTGGAAGTATTTGTTGCGCCGGTTGCCGATCTGACCGTTGAATTCGGCGAGCTGACGCTCCAGCCGGATCACCTCCACCTTGCCGACATCGCCGCTTTGGAGCAGGGGCTGCATCACGTCCAGCTCGCTCTGTACGAGGCTGCGGCTGTGTTCGAGCGCCGCGAGTTCCGCATGCAGCGCCTGCCGGCGCCGGTTGAAAAGTTCGCTCTGGTTGGCGACGAAGCTCGGGTGCTGGCGCACCTCCGGCGGAAAATCGAGCGGGCGCTGGAACACCTCGGCCCGCAGCCGCACGAGTTGGGCCTTCAGCGCCGCCACCTTGGAGAGGCTGTCGCCTTGCGCCGCGGCGGCCTGGTTGCGCTCCAGCGTCACGAGGAGCTGGCCCCTGCGCACCGCCTCGCCTTCACGCACCGCGAAGTGTTCGATCACGCCGTCGTTCGCGCTCTGCACGACCTGCGTGCGGGCGCTGGCAATCACCTGGCCCTGGGCGCGCACGTTCTGTTCGATCTCCGAAGTGCCGGCCCACAGGAACGCCGTTGCGAGCAAGGCGACCGCCACGATGACGATGCGGCGGCCGCGGACTGCCGCCGGTGTCAGGGGCAGGGCCAGCAAGGTCATGCGACGGCCTCCGGCGCGCGGGCGGGGGACGGGCCTGGCGAGGGCGCTGCGGTGCGCGCCGGCTGGCTCAGCGCCTGCAGCACCGCCTCCCGCGGCCCGTCCAGCGCGATGCCGCCGCGGGTCAGCACGACGATGCGGTCCACCAGCGCCAGCACCTGCGGCCGGTGCGTCACCACCACCAGCGTCTGCCCCGGCTGCATCGCCTCGCGCAGCAGCGCGAGGCTTTGGCGTTCGGTCGTGTCGTCGAGCGCCGACGTCGGTTCGTCGAGCAGCCAGATCGCGGGCCGTGCGAGGACCAGCCGCGTCAGGCCGATGAGGCGGCGTTGCCCGCCGGAGACGCCGCAACCGCCTTCGCCGATCGGCAGATCCAGGCCCTTCGGATGGCTGGTGACGAGGCTGATCAAGCCGGTGGCGCGGCAGGCGGTGAGCATCGTCTCGTCGTCGGCATCGGGCAGGCCCAGGCCCAGGTTGTCGCGCAAGGTGCCGGAAACCAGCCGCACTTCCTGCGGCAGGTAGCCGAGCTGCGCGCTGAGCGGCTCGCGGGCGATCTGCTGGATTTCCAGGCCGTCGATCAGCACGCGGCCCTGCTGCGGCTTGTAGAGACCGGCCATCACCTTGAGCAAGGTGCTTTTTCCCGCGCCCACCGGGCCGACGATGGCCACCTTGTCGCCGGCGGCGATCTGCAGCAGCGGCAGTGCCAACGCGTGGGGCTGCTCCGGGTAGGCGAACTTCACGTCCTCGATTCGGAAGTGGCCTTCCAGGCGCGCGGGCACGAGCGGCTGAGCCACGCCGTGGTGGTCGCCCTCGAGCGCGAAAATGCGCTCCAGGTTGTCCAGCGCGATGCGCGCGTGCGCCCATTGCACGATCAGCCCGGGCAACAGGCTGATCGGCCCGAGCACGCGGCCCGAGAGGATGGAGCAGGCGATGAGGCCGCCGGAGGTGAGGCCTTCACCGGCAGAAGCGATGTACGCGCCCGTGGCGATCATCACCACATAGCTTGCCTGTTGAAAAAAGCCGGCCGTGTGCGAAGCGGTCTCGCTCAGGTGCTTGATCTTCAGATCGTCGTCGATCGCCTCGCGCGTGAGCGCATTCCACCGGGCAGACTGCGACCAGCCGCTGCCGGCGGCCTTGATGTTTTCGGCCGCCGAGATGGTTTCCACAAGCAGGCCCACCTTGCGGTTGCCCGCGATCGATGCCCCGGCCGCATGGGCCGCGATGCGCGCGCGGAACATGCTTCCCGCCAGGACGGACACCACGAAGAAAACGGCCGGCACGGCCACGAGCTGCGGCCCGCCGATCAGTGCCATCACGCCGAGAAAGAGCAGGCCGAACGGCGCGTCGATGACCGCGTACATCGTCGCCGCGATGGCGAAGGCGCGGATCGATTCATAGCCGCGCAGCTGCGCCGAGAGAGAACCGACGTTGGGCGGAAGCTGGTCGATGCGCAGCGCCAGCAGGCGCTGGAAGATCGCATGCGAGAGCGTCTCGTCCATGCGCTGAACGGCCGATTCGAGCACCGCCGCGCGCGCCTGCTTGATCACCAGCTCGAAGGCACAGGCGATCAGCGCGCCGATCAGCAGCACGGTCAGCGTGGACAGGCCGCGTGTCGGGATCACGCGGTCGTACACCTGCATCGAATACATCGAGCCGGCCAGTGCCGCGATGTTGGCGGCCAGCGAAGCCAGCGCCGCATAGACGAAGGCCGCACGCTGCGCGGACAGCACGCGGCGGAACAGCGCCCGCGCGCTGGTGGGCGCACCGCCGGGCGCCGGGGTGGCGCGCAGCGGCGAAAACAGGGCTTCGCCGACATCCGCGCACGACAGGCGCTGCGTGCCGGCCTCGGTTTGCACGAGCCAGGCATCGGAACCCGCCTCGGCGATCACAACCGCCGGCCCGGCTTGCTGGCGCAGCGCGAGCAGCGGCAACGCGCTGGCATCGGCGAAGGGCGACCAGTGCGGTGTCTCCAGACCGGCCGCGGCGCACAGCCCGGCCAGCGCGGCACGCTCATCCCCAACGGCCCCAAGGGCGCGACGCTGCTGCAGGCTGGGCGCGCGCGCATGCGGTACGAGCCGCGGCAGCTGCTGCGCGAGCCAGTCGAGGCGGTGGTCGGTCGATGAACTCAAGGCGGACTCCCGGCGAAGACGCGCAGCAAGGGGTATTCGGCCGGACCCTCAGGCCCCGGCTGTCCGAGCGCGAAATCACCGCCCAGCAGCGCCAGGCGATAGGCCGAGCCACGCAAGGTGGCGGCGGTGGTGAACGCCGCTTCTTCGTTCTCGAAATCCTCGCGCGCGGCGTTGAGCACATCGAGCCAGGCGCGCTTGCCGGCACCGAAGAGCCGCGTGTAGGAAGACAACACGTCGCCGGTGTGGCGCCGCACCTCGGCCAGGCTCAGGAGCCGCCGGACGATGCCGGCGTATTCGGCGCATTCGGCCAGCAACTGCTGCTCGATCTCACGCCGCAGGGATTCGGCTTCATCGCGCAGCGCCACGAGGCGTTGCGCACCGGCATCGATGCGCGAGGCGGCCGAGAGCGCCGCATCCGTGGTGTATTCGAGCACCAGCGCCACCCGGGCGCCGCGGGGGGTGCCTTCAGGCACGCCGCCCACCGGCCGTTCGACACGCAGCGTGACGCTGGGCCTGAGCGTCGAGCGCTGGCCTTCGAGCGCGAAGCGCGCCGCTTCGACATCCTGCAGGCTGCGCATCAGTGCGGGATGGCGATCCACCGCGGCGCGTCGCGCGGCTTCCCCGCCGGCGTCCGAAGCGCAGATGGGCACGCTCGTCGCAGGGACCGTTGTCTCGGGCACCGGTGCCGCGTTCGCGGCCGAGCCGGCAGCCGGGCCGGCCAGGCGACGCAGCACGGTCTGAGCCACCAGCGCCGCCGTGCGGGCGCTCGTCAGGGTGGTGGCCGATTCGGCCATGCGGGCGTTCATCAGCGACTCATCACTGCGCGGCGAAGCGCCGCCGTCGATCCGCCGTGCCAGGCTCGCGGCGAGCTCTTCAAGCCGGCTCCGATAGGCGTCGATCGCGCGCTCCTGCGCCTCGGCCACCTGCAGCGATTGGTATGCGCCAACCACCTGTTCGGCAAGCGTCAGCGCGGCCTGCTGCACATCGAACAGGCTCGCGTCGAGCCGCGAGGCGGCACTGTCGAGTTCGGCATCCAGCCGGCCGCCGGCATAGAGGCGCTGGTCCACCCGCACCGTGCTGCCGTACTGCGAATTGCTGCCGCTGCCGCCGCGCAGCAGCGTCGACAGCGAGGGGGCATATTGGCCGCGTGCGGCGTCGATGTCGAACCGGGCCGCGGCCACCCCACTGCGCTTGGCGGCGATCGCCGGATGGTTGGCCACGGCGGCGGTGATCAGACCATCGAGCACCGGGTCGCGGGCGAGGCGATCGACCGGGATGCCGTTGCTGCCTTCAGCGGCGGCGGGTGGAACTGCAATCAGCAGCACCGCGAGCAGTGAGGCCGCGGTGTCGCAGGTGCGGCGAGAGACCGCCCGAACGCGTCGGATGTCGATGGCAGCCTCCCGCTTGTCTTGTTTGGGGCCCGCGTGACACTCAGCTTACTGGCTTCCTCGGGAAACGCTCAGAATCGATACAGCACGAGTGAGTGAAGTGCCTGCGCATGTCGGTGAATCACCGACGAATGGCCCCGTCCGGCCATTCATGGCCGGCTGACGGATCTTCACGCCCTGTCTTGTGCGGTGATGAGGACCAGACGCGCCTCCAGCCCGCCCCCTTCGCGGTTCGACAACACCAGCTCGCCCCCCAGCACGCCGGCCAACTGCTGCGCGATGGCCAGGCCGAGTCCGGTGCCGCCCGTGTCGCGGTTGCGGGAGCCTTCGACGCGGTAGAACGGCTGCATCACCGCGCCGAGCTCGGCGGCCGGGATGCCCGGGCCGCGGTCGCGCACCGAGATCTCGATGGTGTCGTCCCTGCGCATGACCGCCACTTCGGCCGCTTCGACATCGCCGCCGAACTTGATGGCGTTGTCCAGCAGGTTCGTCACGACACGCCGCAGCGCCTGCACCCGGGTCACGAGCGTCAGGGGCGATTCGCCCCGGAAGGTGACCCGGTGCCCGGCGTCCACGGCGTTGCAGACGATCCCGTCGAGCAGCGCATGGACGTCGACCGCGCAGGGCGGTTCCCGGGATGCATGGGCGGTGCGGGCATATGCGAGGCCCTCTTCCACGAGCGACTGCATCGCGGCGAGGTCCGCATGCAACTGGGCCCGCAGGGCCTCGTCCGGCACGCGCTCGGTGCGCAGCGTCATGCGCGTGATGGGGCTTTGCAGGTCGTGCGAGATGGCGGCGAGCAGTTGCAGGCGCTCGGCCAGGTGGCTGTCGATGCGGCGCTGCATCGCGTCGAAGGCCCGGGCGGCCTGGGTCACCTCGCGGGGGCCGTGCCCGTCGTCGAGGTCTGCGGCGGTGGCTCCGGGCATCAGCGCATCCGCTGCGGCTGCAAGCCGGCCAAGCGGTTTGACGGCCATGCGCACCGCCCACCATGCCGCCAGCGCGAGCGAGAGAAACTGCAGCCCGAGCAGCACGATGGTCGTGCGCGACACGATCACCTGGCGCGGCGTCAGCTCCAGCCAGAGCGGTGCACCGTCCTGGAGGCGCAAGGGAAGCACCAGCGTGCCTTCTCTGCTGCGGCCGACGGGGCCCACCCGCGCCGGCCCCACCACATCGGCCACGGCGGTGCCCATCCATTGCACCTCGGGGCCGACCGGGTCGGCAGGAGGGGCGTCGGTGAGCCGGTAGGCGTAGGTCTGGCGTGCCAGCCGCGGCAGCCAGGCCGGGCGTTCGGCCGGCGGCACCCGGTCGAGGATGGCCACGGCGGCGGCCACGTCGCGCCCGAAGTAGGCACGCATCATCGTCTGGCCCGCATCGCCGCGTTCGCGCAGGATGATCCAGAACGTCAGCACGTGCGCCAGCGCGAGCCCGCCGCACACGATCAGCGCCACGCGGCCGAACAGCGTGGCAGGCCAGGGCCGCTTCATGCAGACTCTGCCGCCTGCACGTCCGCGCAGAACACGTAGCCCTCGTTGCGTACCGTCTTGATGTATCGCGGTTCGCGGGACCCGTCGCGCAGGCGCTGGCGCAGCCGGCTCACGAGCAGGTCGATCGAGCGATCGAAGGCGTCGGCATCGCGCCCCTGCGTGAGGTTGAGCAACTGGTCGCGGGTGAGCACGCGCTGTGGGTGGTCCAGCAGCACCCGCAGCAGCCGGTATTCCCCACCGGTCAGTGGCACGAGCGTGCCGTCGCGGTCGAGCAGGTGCCGCGCGATGGTGTCGAGCCGCCAGTCGCCGAACACAAGCTCGCGCGCCTGGTGCACGGGTTGCAGGTTCGGCGGGAGCATGCGCGTGCGGCGCAGCACGGCGCGAATACGTGCCATCAACTCGCGCGATGCGAACGGTTTGGTCAGGTAGTCGTCTGCCCCCAGTTCGAGACCGAGGATGCGGTCGGCCTCATCGCCCCGGGCGGTCAGCATCACGATCGGGATGGGTGCCTTGCCGCGTTCTCGCAGCTGTCGGCACAGGGACCAGCCGTCCTCACCCGGCAGCATCAGATCGAGCACGATGAGGTCGATGCGGGCGCCGGCCAGCACGGCGCGCATCTGTGCGGCATTGGCCGCGGTGCTGACACGAAAGCCTCCGTCTTCCAGGTATTGAGCAAGCAGCTCCACGAGTTGGCGGTCGTCGTCGACCAGGAGCAGGTGATCCGGGGTGTCCATGGCGGGACGTTACCCGGGAATCGCTCGGCCTGTGTATCGCTCTTTGTCTGCAGCCTGGTGTGACACACGCCGCGACACCCGCCGCCCGGCCGGACACATCGCCGAGACATCACCGCCGTGCAATGCGGACCTGTCTTTTCACCGGAGAGCTTGATGAACACCATTGCCCGCCTCGCCGGGGCCTTGTCGGCCCTGTTGTTGTCCGCCGCCGCGTCGGCAGCGCCCGGATTGGAGGGCCGCTGGATTACCGCCAGCGGCAACCTGGAGGTCGACATTGCGCCTTGCGGGCCGGCCTGGTGCGGGACGGTGAGCCGGGTGCTGGGCAACCGTTCGATGACCCCGGGCGGCGGTGCGATGAAGCCCGTCGACACCCGGCCCCCACTCGGCATGACCGTGCTGCACGACCTCGTGCCCGACGAGAAGGCGCCCGATGGCACGCCCACCCGTTGGGCCGGGCAGCTCTACAACCGGGAAAACGGCAAGACGTACCCTTGCCACGTCACCGCCACCGGTGACTCGCTGCAGGTGCGGGTGTCAACGGACCTGCCCGGGTTCGACGGCACCCAGGTCTGGCCCCGTGCGGCTGCACGCTGAGTTGAGGCCGCCGTCATGCTGCAGACCGCATTGGCCTTTGGCGCCGGCATCGCCACCGTGGGCAGCCCTTGCGTGCTGCCGGCGTTGCCCATCCTGCTCGGCGCCGCCACCTTGCAGGGCGGCCGACACCGCCCGCTGTTCATCACGCTGGGTTTCGTGCTGACGTTCTCGGCGGTCGTGCTGGCCTTTGCCGCCACCACCCGGGTGTTCGGCCTGTCACAGGACATGCTGCGCACGGTCGGCATCGTCGTGCTGGCCGTCCTGGGTGCCGTGCTGCTGGCGCCCGCCCGCGCCGGCCGGCCCTGGCTGGGCGTGCTCGGTGATGTCGCGCTGCGTTGGGGCGATCGGGCGGGCGGCGGGCCGTGGGGTGGCCTCGTGCTGGGCAGCAGCCTCGGGCTGCTGTGGACACCGTGTGCCGGCCCCGTGCTGGCATCCATCCTCGCACTCGCATCCACCCGGCCGCCGGCCGAGGCGGCGCCCCTGCTGTTCGCATACGCCGTGGGCGCCGGGGTGCCGATGCTCGCCATCGCGTACGGTGGCCAGGCCCTGGCCCGGCGGGTGACGCGGGCGGCGCGGTTCAGCGGTGCACTGCGGCGCGTGTTCGGTGCGCTCGTCCTGTGCACTGCCGCTGCGATGCATTGGCATGTGGATGGCCAGGTGGCCGCGTGGCTGTCACGGGTCTGGACCGCGCCCGTGGCGGCTGCATCGGCGGCACCCTCCGTCCGTGCGGCCACGGCCGACCCGGAGTTCGACGGCATCACCCAGTGGCTGAACAGCCCGCCGCTGGCGATGGACGCCCTGCGCGGCAAGGTCGTGCTGCTGGATTTCTGGACCTTCGGCTGCGTCAACTGCCTCAACACCTTGCCTCACATCAAGGCCTGGCATGAACGCTACCGCGACCAGGGGCTGGTGGTCATCGGCGTGCACACGCCCGAATTCGCCTTCGAGCGCGAGCCGGGCAACGTCTCGGAAGCGGTGCGCCGGCTGGGCATCGGCTACCCGGTGGCCCTCGATCCGCAGTACCGCACCTGGAACCGCTGGCAGGTGGACGCCTGGCCCACCGTGATCATCGTGGACCGCCAGGGACGAACGCTGTTGCGCCACGTCGGGGAAGGGGCCGAAGACCGGATCGATGCGGCGATCCGGCAGGCCCTTGCAATGCCTTGACGGACCGGCGGCCCTGCCGTACCTCGGCAGGGCCGCCTTTGTGGACGTGCCCCTCGCCCGAGGTCAATGGCACTCTACCGTGCCCGTCGGGCAGACGATGGCGTTCGCCTGCAGGTCCACGCCATCGGCCGTGCGCCCGTACAGCGCGAGCATTTTGTAGCCGCCCGCCAAGAGCGCCGTGCTGCCGTTTTGCACGTGCACGGTCGCGGAGGTGGCGGTGGCCGCCACCCGGCCCCCGCCGATGCGGCCGACATCGTCCTCGCCGCAGTGGGCGCGGTCGCTGCAGAACGTCGAGCCGTTCAGGCCCAGGGGGCCGCGCGGGAAGGTCCAGGCGGCCGTGAAGTCGGCTTGCGCATTGGCGGCCAGCGAGAACGACAGCAGGTTCGCACGGGCGCCCGCGGTGAGGTCCGGCCAGGGCAGGTTCGGCATCGCGGCCCACACGGGCGGCACCCCGGCCACTTCGACCTCGAACGAGGTGTGCGGCTGGCCGCCTGCGGCGAATGGCGTGTCGCAGCTCGCATCGCTGTAGGTGGTCACGGTGACGGTCCGGCCGCCGCGGAAGAAGTTGCGCACCACGTCATCGCCTTCGGTGCCATCCGGCAGCGCCACCCAGGTATCGTCGGCACTGCGCAGCGCGCCCACATTGCGGTCCAGGCTGCGGGTGTTGCTGAAGGCGTTCTGCTGCCAGAGGGACAGGCGGCGGACCGTGCCGGTCGGGTACCGCTTGTAGTAGGCGAGCGTGACCTCATGTCCGTCCTGGTCGTGCTGGGTGACCTTCGCGCAGGCCACGCCGGTCACGGCCGGGATGTCGAACGCAATGGCGCGCGAATAGCTGTACACCGGCGTGTCGCCATCGAGGCGGGCGTCGCGCTGGGCCTTGGCGGAGGCGTACACGCTGATGACGTCGATGTCGCCGGCAAACTTCCAGGTGCCGTTTTCCTGCGTCACGCCCATGCCGTTGCCGACCTTTTCAACGCTGCCATCGACCCCCTGCAACACGAAGCCGATGCGACAAATCGGGTTGGCGCCGCTCAAATCGCACTTGCCCAGCGTGGGGCTCAGCAATTTCGAGCCGAACATGCCCTGTTCATCCAGCATCGCGCACAGGCCGGTGGCCACATCCGCCGGGCCGCTCACGCTCGTGCCATCTTCATCGTTCATGCGGGCGATGGTGGCCAGGCTGGCACGGATGCCGGTCGTGGGATCGTTGCAGGTCGACGAACTCGCGATGGCGGCGCTCATGTTGCGAAACAGCGCTTCGAGACCGCCGAGCGAGAGGCTCCCGGCGCTCGCATCGGCCGTCACGGTGCCTGTTCGAACGCCCTGCTCCAGATAGAGGTTGCCCGAACCCAGGCGGGGGGTGATCTGGACGAACGGCTTGTTCGCATCCACGCCGGTGGTCACGCCGATGGCGTCCAGCACCTTGTCGTACCCGGTGCGCGAGCCGGCATCCAGGTTGCCGCTGACGAAATCAAATGTGGCCGGTACATTGCCGGCGGCCAGCACGCTGGCCAGGCCATCGCGCAGCGCGGTTTGTGCATTGCTCACCGCATCCGCCGACAGGGCGGTGTTGCTGCCGCTGATGAGATCGGACGGCGACTGGCCGGACGCCAGCAGCACGGTTGCGGTGGTCAGCGGCGTGACGTTGGCCGTGCCCGGCCCCTGCGCCACCGAATAAAGGCATTGGAAGTTCGCCCCGGCATAGCCGCACGCCTCGATGCGAAACGGTGCCGTGCCGGTCAGCTCGGGCAGCGTGTAGGTGCCGTTTTCGTTCACCGTGATGCCGCTCGCCACCACGGTGCCGGTCGCATCGACCACGCGCAGCGTACCGTCCGTGATGGGAGCGCCCACGGCCACCGAGCCGGAAAGTCCGGCTGACGCGGCGCTGGCGTCGGCGTTGTCGGGCGAGTCGC
>Ga0070664_100001740_pt1 | contig 17426 bp, 16 predicted proteins | sample KBSC73metaG_FD_65863 | JGI IMG/M metagenome (GOLD analysis project Ga0070664, IMG submission 65863) | Corn rhizosphere microbial communities from Kellogg Biological Station, Michigan, USA - KBS C7-3 metaG | ecosystem: Host-associated > Plants > Roots > Rhizosphere > Soil ... | reverse complement strand
AAGAGGCGATGCAGGTCATGCGCCAGCACGACATCCGCCGGGTCCCAGTGGTGGACACCTCCGACAGGCCGATCGGCGTCATCTCGCTCGGAGACCTTTCGACATCTCGCAAGGCGCGCGGCGTGCTGGCGGACATCAGCGCGGCGCCACCGAAAAACTAACCCGGAGCCGGGGAGCGACGACGGAGGACGACATGCCCGACAAGCGACCGAGCGTCAAGAACGAGCGGCAGTACGAAGCTCTCAAGGACAAGGGGATGTCCAAGGAGCGAGCCGCGCGGATCGCCAACACCCCGGGGGCCTCGAGCCGCGGTGGCAAGAAGTCCGGTTCGGGAGGCAACTCCAAGCAAGGCGGGACGACCGCGCAGAAGAAGGCGGCCGGGCGGAAGGGTGGAAAGGCCTCGGCGAGGAAGAAGTCGTCGAGATAGAGGGCTAATTCGTCGGGACCGACCCTGATTCATCGAGATCAAAGGTCCAGGCGTGAGACTGGCCATCGGCCCTGTCCAGGATTCGCCGGACACTGGCGGAAGCATTCCGTAGGACGACAGGATGACCGCTCTTCGCGCCGTTCCTGATCAAGCAACGGATAGCGCTGGTCTCCAAGAACGTCAACTGAGCCAGATCGAGGATGATGGGTTCACCAGGAACCAGGATCTCGTCGATCGCATCCTGAAGGTCCTGGACGGTTGCCAGATCGAGCTCGCCTCGAAGGAGAAGCACACCCGACGGTTGAAGCAGGACGAAGAAGCCAGCGGGGCCATTGGCGGACATCGCGCCCTCCTGCTCTCGGTCGAGAGGCAACCGGTCAGGCACGCCGACGGTCCAGACGACGTTGACTTGTAGTGTGCGCCTGAGGGGCATGAGTATGCAATCGGGGCCTGGATCGAAGGGATAGATGTCAGGCCGAAACGGGTAATCACCAATGGCCATGAGGAGCCTGGAGCTTGTCCTCCCAGCCGTGCCGACTGCTCCGGCCGAGGCGCGAGCCGTCGTAGAGGCCATCGGATCGGACCTGCCAGAACCGGTGCTGCTTGATGCCAAACTGCTGCTGACCGAGCTCGTGGCGAATGCGATCAGACACGCTAGCCGCGGCATCCAGGGCGTGATCATTCGCATCAGGAGGAACCACTACCTCCGAGTGGAGGTCCTCGATCCCGGTCCGATGTTCGACCCGGACCCACGACCACCCGGCACCGGAGCCGGGGGCGGTCGGGGGCTGTATCTCGTGGACACGGTAGCCAGCGCCTGGGGCGTCGAGCCTGACCAGGCCGGTAAGAAGGTCTGGTTCGAACTGCGGCTGGCGGCGGGTTGAGGGGAGGGCGATGTCGGTCTCTAAGCCGGGACTTCTCACGGTGCGTTCCGACTCGACAGGAGCTTTGGTGCTTACCGGCGAGTTGGACGTCTCGACGATCCAACGGCTCCAGGACAAGATCGACGAGATCGTGGTCTCAGGGCAACCGATCGTTCTTAACCTGGCCGACCTCACCTTCCTGGATACCAGTGCCATGCATTGTTTCGTCACCACCTTCGAAGCGACAGGCCACCCCGTCGTCCTGCTGAACGCGTCACGTTCACTTCGCCGCATCCTGGGACACATGACTCAACAGCCAGAGGCATGGGTCTTCGACGGAGAGAATCCGTCCTAAGGAGGACCCAACTGCTCGCTCTCTCGCAGCATCCCCATGAGCACCGCTCGAATCGTCCGGTCCTTCTCGCAGTCGATCAGGAGCTCGGCGAAGGCGCGGGAGTCTTCCTTCCGCCCCCATCTCTGCCATTGTGCCGACAACGACCGCTCTCGCCGAGCTTCCTCCTCCCGATCAGCGGCCCTCCGGCCCAGGTGCTCACGGCCCTAGATTCGGGTTTGAGGCGGCGACTTCGGGTATCCAGTGGCTGACAGTCCAGGAGACAGGAGTACCGCGATGGACTTGAGGGAAGAACGGGTCGCCAAGAACGAGGCGGTGGCCAGGGAGATCAACGAAGCGATCAAACAGGCTGTCGAATCCATTCCCCCGGACTCGTTCATGCACATCGTCTGCGAGTGCGGATATGAAAAGTGCGACCTCTTCATCGCGGTGACGAAGGACGAATACGACCGGATCCGGAACGACCCCCGCCTGTTCGGCGTCGCCGGCGAGCATGTGATCCTGGATATCGAGCAGATCGTTACGGCGAACGATCGTTTCACCATCGTGGAGAAGCGGCAGGGGACGCCTGCAGAGGTAGCCATTCGCACCGACCCTCGGGGTTAGAGCGGCTCCATCCGCCATCTCGGGGGTGAGGTCAAGTCCTACCAGCCGGACTTCCGGTGGATACAGGGGTAGGTTCAGGCCGGTGCCGATGGCCACCTCGAGTGTGGTTCCGGTCGCCCTGAAACACGCCCAAGTCCGATGTTGGGTGCCGTAGAGCCAACGCTTGTCGAAATCAGACTCCTTATCGTAGCTCGACGCTTGCTTGGCATACTTCATGCGCTGGCGCTCGTTCGCGTTGGAACGATCGGGCGGCGAGCGTCCCTCGGTCATGCGCCAGGCTCCCGCAGCATGCCGACGAGCACCGCCCGGAGCGTCCGATCCTCCTCGCAGTCGATCAGCAACTCGGCGAATGTGCGGTCTGTGGGAGGCTCCAGCACTCGCCGATCCACTCGGCGCCCTCGATGTCCGAAAGCATCAGGCCCGGCGAGCCCGTCGGCGCGACGACGATGCTGCTCGAGGCGCAGGACGCCGTGACGCTGTTCATCTGAGGGTGTGAAGACGATCACGAGCATCGTGGTGTGGTAGCTGCAAGGCGACCGGAGGTCACGAACTCACGACATCGGCTCGAGGACCGTGACACGACGGTGCTGCTCGGGGTCGTGGTGACACCAATCGGCGGGATCCGGGGATCCACCCAACTGCCCGGCGTTGAACCTGAGGGTTGTCGCGTGCGCGGTGTTCGGGTGGGTCTCCACGATGTGCCGAGTAAGGATGCAGAGCACGACGCTGTCGCCGGGGCCGGGACCGATCCATCCCTGGGAGCAGACGGGGCACCTCGCCGCGGCGTGTGGCAGAGGACACGGGACATCGTCGCTCGTTGGCCCTGAGGCCTCGCCGTGCACGCGACAGTAGGCCTCATCGTCTCGAACGTTCCTCTGTTCTGCCACCCCTCTCCTAACTATCGCCATGTCGTGCTTTGAAATTGAGCGAACGTGTGAGTCGTGGCGCGCCGGCGGCGTGTGCTGGCAGGCCGGCGAAGAGGAACCCATCGCCTGATACGGTCCCGACGTCAAGGTCCGATCACACGCGACCGATATCGAACGAGCCACACGATCGTCGTGGTGGCGTCGTTCGCCGACCCTGGGGGTGAGGGTTGCCAACGGTTGTGGTGACAACCGGTCCGGAGGCGGGCAGGCGGGTCGAGCTCGGCCTCGAGGTGGCCATCGGTCGTCAGGAAGGCGACCTCGTGGTGGAGGATCCCGAGGTGTCGCGCCGCCATGCGGTGCTGCGTCGCTCGGGCGGATCGGTGGTCGTGGAAGACCTCGACTCGACCAACGGCACCTTCGTCAACGGGGAGAGGATCCGAACCCCCATGACGCTGGGTCCCGGTGACCAGGTCAGGGTCGGACGGACCACGCTCGAGATCGAGCCGGACCAGCGCGCCGATGACACAATCGTGTCGACACCCCTGCGGCCGGATCAGATCCCATCCTCCGAGGCGCCACCGTCCGGTGGTCTGGTCGCGGAGGAGCAGGAAGACGCGACCCAGCCCTTGCCCTCCCGGACGATCGAAAGCGGTACGCGGCCGCCGCGCTCGAAGCGACGGTGGCTCGGGGTCGGGGCCGTCCTCCTGGCCGTGCTCATGGGGGTGATCGCGTACGCGGCACTCGTCGACCGCTCAGCCGAGAACGACTTCGCCACCAGCGCCACCGAAGCATGCTCGGCGGTGCAGCGCCCGGAACCGGGCTTGGATCTCAGTCGCGCTCCAACGCGGGGAGAACTCCAACACGCCCGGAACATCCGGTTCCAGGCGCTCGGCGCGATCCGCGCCCTGGGCCTGCCCGGGGAAGACGCCGTCCTGGTGAGCAGGTTCCTTTCCGCCTTCGGGGAGACGAACGCATCGATCGCGAGCTTGGATAGAGCGATCGGCGCCGACATGCGCAGGGTCGCCCGCGCCGTACGTAACCTTCGAGGGGACGTCCGAGACGAACGGGAACTTGCGGCCACGGCGGGTATCGCGGGATGTGGAGGTCTTGCGATCCGTTAGGAAGGACGACCCGACATCCAGACGCCTCGACTCATCGGCGGCCGCTACCGGCTGGGGGACGTGCTCGGACGGAGCCTGATGTCCGAGGTTCACCGGGGCGAGGACGTCGTGCTGCAGCGACCGGTAGCCATCAAGCTGCTGCTGGACCATGGGGATCCCCGGTCGGTCGCCCGGTTCGAGCAGGAGGCCCAGATCCTCGCCCGCCTCCAACACCCGAACGTGATCACCGTGTTCGACACGGGGGTCGACGACGGGGATCGATTCATCGTGATGGAGCTCGTCGAGGGACCGACGCTCCGGGAGCTGCTCGACGCCGAGGGTCGGCTCACGCCCGAACGAGCGGGCGAGATCGCGAGCCCCCTGGCCTCGGCCCTGGGGTTCGCCCACGCAAAGGCCGTCATCCACCGCGACGTCAAACCGTCCAACGTGCTGCTCCCGCCCGACGGCGGGGTGAAGCTTGCGGACATGGGGATCGCCCGGCTCCTGTCCCCCGAGGCCCTCACCGCGACCATGAGCGTGCGGGGCACCGCGGGATACATCTCCCCGGAACAGGTGCGAGGCGACCGCATCGACGCTCGAGCGGACCTGTACTCCCTGGGCTGTGTGCTGTTTGAGATGCTCGCCGGCCGGACGCCGTTCGAGGGGAACCTTGCTGCACTTTCCTATGCGCACACTCACACCCAGGCGCCTCGTGTCCGCTCGATCAACCCCGACGTTCCCGCCGCGATGGACGAACTTGTCGCCGCGATGCTCGAGAAGGATCCGGCGAAGCGCCCGTCTACTGGAGAGGAGGTCCAGAGGTCTCTTGCCGCCGCCATGAGGCAGGACCCCGTCGTGCCGACCGAGGTGACGGAGCGGATGCAACCGCCCCCCTCGCCGATGCCTCGCCAGCCCGCGGGCGGGCGTCGGAGACCCGGTCCGAAGGCATGGCAGGCGGCCGCTGTCGCGGTGAGCGGTCTCGCCGTGCTCTTGTTCATCGCACTGCTGGCAAGCCGCGAGCCGGAGGGCCGAACCGATGCGTCTGGGCCGTCGCAGCAGCTCAGCAGTTCGCCCGCGACGCAGCGGCCTTCGCCTTCGCCTTCCCCTTCCCCTTCGCCTTCGCCTTCCCCTTCCCCGGTGGAGACCAGCCCGCCGACACCGGAGCAGCCGTCGCCCCAGGAAGCCGCCGCGGTCGTGCTCGATACCGTTGGTGTGGGCATCGAGACGGGTGAGATCACCGACCATTTCGACCACGACATCCGTCACACGATCGACGAGATCCTCCGCGATGCCGACAAGGGTGAGGACGTGGACAGGCTGCTCGAGAAGGTCAACGATCTGCGAGGGAAGGTGTCCGAAGCCCTTGAGAAGGGCGAGATCACCTCCGCAGACCGGGCATCAGCGATCGACGAGGCGCTCCTGACGTTCGCGGAGGCCCTCCGCGACGCGGATCAGTGACCGTATGTTCCAAGGCTGGGCGGGCTGGAGCGCGCTTAACGGTTCACCCGCCGGGTCGAGTGGAGCCACCCGGCATCTTGCGGCTACTTAAGTCGCAGCCGGGCGGGTGGAACCGTTACTTGACTACCTCCGGCCCGTGTCCGGGTTCGTGCGGCGGCCGCTCAATTGGAGTTCGTTCCCGTCAGGCGGCCGTCTGTCCCCCGTGGGCGATCCGCGCCAGCACAAGTAGGCCAACCCCTAGAACAATCCCAATCCAGGGCGCCGTGCTCCACCAGTGCGATGGCGCCTCGGTGATTCCTCTGGCGAGGTCGCGGACCGTGTATCCGGCGCCGAACACGCCTGCCACCACGAGAGACAGGCCGCTGATCAACAACACGCGCCTGCGCATTCGAGCTCCCTTCCAATCGACATCCACGATATGACCTTGTTTGGGGAAGGGCCAGTGGTGTCGCGTCACGATTCCGTCGCAATCTCTCCGTCGTGCGAGTGGAGAAGGCCAATCCCAGCTTCAGGCGATGGTCGACGCGGAAGACACGGTTGGCGCGAACGAGATCACCGAGACACCGGAGTGGTGACGTAGATCGTCGCCCGCCCCGGTGGGCGATAGAGGCCCGGCGGCTGGTGGTTTACCTCCTAGCCCCACCCGCCCGGCCACAAGGGAGAACGGATTGACCACTTGCCTGAGATGGCGTTTGCACGGTCAGCGTGAGCGGTGGGAGCCCGGCAACCCCACGAGGTCTGGACCCAGGACGCTGCGTGTTTGGACTACCCCCGACCCGACGCTTCTTCGCCGACGGTGAACACAGCCCGGATGCCACCCGGTCCAGGCTGCGGGCGATTGGACTATGCAGAGAGGACCGACCGGGTCTTGGAACTTCACCTCGGCAATGCGCCGACCCTATCGTTGGATCGATCAACCGTGGACCGACCGGATGGTGCGGGCGGAGCGCCCCGCCCAGTGGGGCCACCGGGCGACCAGTCCACCACCGAGCGCCTCGAGACGCCGCCCGATCTGCGTGAGGTCGATCGCATCCCTGCCCCCCTCAGGATCGATTACAACGAGGCCCTCCTCGGCGTCGGTGAACAGGAGCCATGACCCGTACCAGCTCGGCGGCAGGCCCTTGCCCGCGGGAACCCGGTAGACAGCGTGTCCGCGCCGATCACCCGCTCGAAGGATGAACACGGCGCTGGGCTTCGGCGGATCCTCCCGAGTGAGGACGTACGCGACCGCACTGCCATCGGGGGCCCCGACCTGGTCGCCGAACCCCGAGACGGATCCGTCGGTGGGCGCGGATGCCGTGGCGAAGACGGAGCCGTCGTCGCGGAGGATGACAGCGTGCCAGTCCTTCGATAGCAGTTCGACCAGTCCGCCATCGAGCGGATAGATCCCCGGGTATCCGCGCAAGCCGAGCGAGTCGGCGCTCGCGAGTCGATCGGTGGTGGTTCCGTCCGTTCGCTCGAGCGTGCCCTCCCCGTCCCAGTACAGGAAGGTTCCGTGATCCCCAGTCGCCCGTGCGTTCGCCGCCGCGAGGGGGACGTCGGCAGCCAGGGTGGCGATCCGAGCCCCGTCGGGCGATCGCGCGAGGTAGTCGAAGCGATGGTGCGGGAGTACCCGAACGGTGATGAGGTTGCCCGACGCGGACCACAGCTCGGGCCACTCGCTCGTGGCGACGCGCTCTTCCGGCCCGCGACCGGCCGCGACGAACAGATCGCGCGTGCGGCGAACCTGGAACGCGACACCCTGGGCCCCGACGACGATCCCGGAGAGTCCGTTCGCTGAGGCGAGATCGAAGGTCGAACGAGATCGCCAGATCACCCGGCGATCGCGGAGGACGACGACGTGGTGATGGCGAAGGTCCACCCATCGCCCCAACCCGCGGTCCAGGAAGTACGCGTCCGGAGGGATCGCGGGCGGCGGGTGGGGGTGGACGGCGGGCACGACGACCACCCTGCCACCCGGCAGGATGACGAATCGCTGCTTCTCGGTCGGAACGACCACCGGCCAGGGGGGCCCCTGACGAACGCGCGGGAGGCCCCGGACCGCACCACGCACCGGAGCGGCCGCGAGCACCAGCATGCAGGCTAGGGCCAGGGCGACCGGGCGTGCTCGGGTCATCTCCTCACAGGACCGTTGCATCACCGCTCGGGTTCCGAGTCGAGCTCGCCCGCCTCCGCTCGCGTGAAGCATCGATGTGAAACCAACTTGCTCTGGAGAGTGTCTTATTGAGGATGGTTCGATCTAAGGTCGTCGCATCGATCGGCTTTGCGCTGCTCCTCGCCAGTGGCTGCCAGCAGGAGGAACATAGGCCCTGTCCGGTCGAGAGTGTCCCGAGGATTCGACCCGACGTGCGAGCCGTCGCCTTTGCCTATGGAGACGGCCCCCTCTTCGTCGGATTGGGGACAGGCGATGGCGTGGTTCGCTACAGGGTGGACACCCAGCAGCACGGCGGCTGGTACTACTACAAGACCCTCTGGGCGATCGCACCTCGCTACACGGGCAGTGTCGCGATCACTGGGAGCGCGATCGGAAGCTCGAACGCGCGGCTGCGGTTCAGCGGCGGAGGGTTCCCTGGCCAGCCGAAACCTGAGTTGCGGTTTCAGCCGGATGATTCAGGCAAGTGGCGGTACGGACCGAGCGACACGCTGATCCGCGCTGCCGGGTGCTACGTGTTCCACGTCGAAGGCGACGACTTCGAGCAGAGCATCGTCTTCAGGGCAACCGACTAGCGGGCTCGCGATGCGACGGGCTATCGCGACGAACCTTGACGCCCTCCCGCAGCCTCCCGACGAGCACCGTCCTCAGCGTCAGGTCCTCCCCAACTGCGTCCCATGAAATAGCATCCCCAAGGATGCGCTCGACGTTGCCCTCCGACATCCGCCACTCGTCCTTCCGCCTCGCTGTCGCAGCCGTCATCGTCGGATTGGCGATTCCCCTCCTACCGCTTTTCGGGGGAGACGGGCTGGCGTTCATCTTCTCGCAGGGACTCCCGGTGCGATTCCTGATCATCTACCTGCTCAAGTGGTGGGCCACTGCCTTGGTGGGGGTGGTCGGGATCTGGTTCTTGAAGCGCGACCGGACGGGTCCCGCGGGCGGCGTGTTCCTGGCGGTGGGGCTCGTTGTGGCCATCGGGACTGCTGGGGAGGTCCTCGTCGCGGCACCTCATTTCGGTCAATGGAAGTACGACGTGGTCTTGGCGCTTCAGATCGTGGAAGCGATCCTTCTGACGCTCGCGGGATCGCGTGTCATCGCGGGCGTTAGCGAGGTCCGGACGGGTGAACCGCCGCCACTCGATCGCAATCGCTGATCGACGACTAACGCCCGAAGAGGTCCGTCTCGCGCAACATCCCGACGAGCACCGCCCGGAGCGTCCGGTCCTCCTCGCAGTCGATCAGGAGCTCGGCGCCGGTTAGGCCTCGGACCTTGAGGCGGAAAGGGCACAGAACCGCAAGAACTCGGCAGGAAACCGAAGAGCGGAGGCTCATTCCGGTCGCTTGCTTCTTCACCGAGTACAAGAACGGGGCTAGCATCCGAGCGACGTGGGCAGGTACCTGATCCGTCGCTCGCTGTTCATGGTCCTGGTGCTGTTCGCGGTCTCGCTGATTACGTTCATCGTCTTCGTGAAGCTCCCTGCCTCCGACCCGGCCCGTCGCGCGGCAGGCAAACACACGACGCCGGAGAACATCGAGGCGGCCCGACATGCCTTCGGACTGGACAAGCCCCTGTACGTCCAGTACGGGCGGTTCGCCAAGGGCTTGATCCCCTGGCCCGGCCTGTTCCTGAACGAGGACGTCTACTACTCGTACACGAACTTCGTCCCGGTCAAACAGGAGATCTTCAGCCGGCTGCCGGTCACGATTGCCCTGGCGGTCGGCGCCGCCATCACCTGGGTCCTGCTGGGGATCCCGATTGGGATCATCTCGGCGGTCAAACGCGGAAGCGTCTGGGACCGGGCGTCCATGGTGTTCGCGCTGATCGGGGTCTCGGCGCCGACGTTCTGGCTGGGCTTCCTGTTCCTATACATCTTCTGGTTCAAGTTGGGGTGGGCCGCGCCCTCCGGGATCCCGATCGGGGAGTCCGTGATCGACGCGGTGCTGCAGGGCCGCTTCATCCTGCCGTGGATCGTCCTATCCATGACGTTCGCCGCGTTCTACGCACGGCTGGTCCGCGGGAACCTGATCGAAACGATGCACGAGGACTACATCCGCACGGCCCGCGCGAAGGGGCTGTCGGAGAAGCGGGTCATCTACAAGCACGGCCTGCGCGCCGCGCTCACACCCGTCGTCACGTTGTTTGGATTGAACCTTGCCGAGCTGCTTGGCGGTGCGTTTATCACGGAGACCGTCTTCAACCTGCCCGGGGTTGGCCAGTACGCCGTGCGCAGCATCTCCTCGAACGACTTCCCCGCCGTGATGGGCGTGACCCTGTTCGGAGCGTTCTGGATCGCCCTTGCGAACCTGTGCGTAGACGTCGCCTACGCGTTCCTCGATCCGCGCGTGAGATACACCTAGCCGCCGAGCTCGAGGCGCGAGTCACGGCTCCGTGGCCGACCAGCTCCTCCCACCGCCAAACGAATCCGCCTTGCGGCCCAGGCCGCTGATACGCTCGTGCCCCGGTGTTTTGGGAGGATGCGGCTCGACTCGCTGACACGCTCGGACCAGCGGCGCGTCGGGATCTCCTTCGGGTCCTGACCTCCCCCAGCGAGGTCCGCGCCGACGTCATCCGACAGCTCCACGAGAGGCCTGACGGGCAGGAGATGGCCGATCTCCTGATCTTCCTGGAGGAGTGGGAGTGGGCCCGCCAGGGCATGATCGAGGAGCTGTCTCGCACAAAGACGCTCGCCGATAGCCCCCCTAGCCCCCTAACTCCTCCACGTTCTCTGGCGAGAATGCTCCTGTAGCTTCTGGGCGTGGTCGCCGTCCGATGGCTGGAGCCGGATGTCGCCGAGGACTTTGCGCTTGCCCCCGCTGTCGTCGACGTCGTGAACCGAGCGTATGCGCACGCGGAGGTTGGACTCTTCGCGACCAAGATCGAGCGGACCGACATCGACGACGTCCGTACGTCGATATCGCGCCGTGAGACGGCCGTCGCGCTCCTGGCGAGTGAAGTCGTGGGCTCGGTGCGCGCTCGGGCACTGGATGGCCGGACAGGTTGGTTCGGTGTGCTGGGCGTCGATCCTTCTGTGCACGGCCGAGGGTTTGGCGAGGCTCTCGTCCGGCTCGCGGAGGACGACGCGGCCCGAGCTGGGCGAGGCGCGATGCAGCTCGAGGTACTCGAGTCCCAACCGATGCACCCCCACCTCAAGCGGATGCGGGAGTGGTATGAGCGACGCGGGTACCGCGAGACGTCACGACTCCCACTCGCGGCCCTCCACCCGGAGGACGCGGCGAGGCTCCTCGTGGCCGGAATGGATGTTGTCACGATGCGGAAGCCGCTATAGATGCATATCGGGTCGGGGCACACGCCCTGATTCCGCTTTCGCGCCGTCAGACGGTGAAGACCCCTCTTTAGCCGACATCCTCGGGCGAGAACGTCGCGACGGTGTCGCGGCGATCGTGGCGCTCGGCGCGGCGCTGGCGTGGTCGCGGTGGCCGCGGTTCGGGCTCGGGATGGGCACCGTGGCGTTCTTCGTCGTGTTTACCGGCGCCGAGCCGTCGGTGATGGGCGCCGGGTTGGCACGCGCCGACGGGGCTGTTCCTCGAGCTCTTCGCAGGTCTCCCCGAGTTGTCGGCGGAGGTCTCAGCCGGGTTGCACGCTCTGATGGCGATCTCCACCGTCGACGTGAACCGGGAGCGGCTCGAGTTCCTCGGCTGAGTGGCGGCAGAAGTGGCGGCAAACGCATCTGGGGTCTCCCGCCTACTGCGAGAAACCCCAGGTAGATCCGCGCGCCCGACGGGCTTCGATCCCGCGATCTCCGCCTTGACAGGGCGGTGAGGACGGCCGGACTCCTCTACGGGCGCGTGCGTGCTATTCGGTTGTGTGCCCCCAACGGGATTCGAACCCGTGTCGCCGCCTTGAAAGGGCGAAATCCTAGGCCGCTAGACGATGGGGGCCCGGTCCATGCCGCACCCCGCCCCCGGCCCGGGGGCAGCGCCGGGAAGTATAGCGGCCACCCGCCGGGCCCTCAGTCCGTCCCGACGATCAGGATCCGGTCGCCTGGCCGCAGGTCCACGCCCTCGGCGCACTCGAGGACGTGACGGATGCGATGCCGAGGGAGGAGGAGCCGGCCGGGCCGAACATCCCGTACCGACCGAACGACGAGCTCGCGATCCAGCAGAGCGACCGAGATCGGGAGGCGCATCCCGAAGGTGTGGATCGAACGAGCGCGATCGAGCAGGAGCGCGTCGTCGGGGCTCACCTCCGAACGGCCGCGCCAACCGCGCATCCGCTCGCGACGCGTCTGGGGCGACTCGGCCCGGAAGACGTGGCCGCGCGGACCAAGCAACCTGACCACGCGCATCGAACGACGGTAGCGCCCGGCGGCGACATCCTGGGTGGACGTTGGTGAGTCGTTCGATCGGTGGGTGGGCAGGATTCGAGCCGCGACACGAGTATTCGATGCCCCCCTTCGAGATTCGACGATCGGGCGAACAATGCGAACAGCATCTGGACCCGGGCCATGAGGTCACTACGAGGCTCGACGTCTCGGTCGCTCTCCACGGGCCGAGTCAGGCATGCCCGCTCAGCAATAGGTGATCGCCATATAGTCGAGCATCGCTCGAGCTCGACCCTTCCAATCGGCGCCCTGTCGAAGGGGGGTGCCGCCCGCCTCCACTCCACGGACCCAATACTCATCCGCGTCCTAGGGTTGCGGGACAAGGAAGGGACACACGTCATCGAGCTGCACGCGTGAGACGTCGGATGCCGCCATCGAGCGGTTCGATCGGTGGGGCGGGCAGGATTCGAACCCGCGACACGAGGGTTAAAAGCCCCCTGCTCTGACCAGGCTGAGCTACCGCCCCGACGCGCCGAAGTCTACGGGCTGCGGAAACGCCGGTAGCGGTTCGTGATCGGCAGGCGCCGATCTCGCCCGAACGCCTTCGGCGTGATCTTGATCCCGGGTGCCGCCTGCCGGCGCTTGTACTCGGCCCGGTCGATCATCTCGACCACGCGATCGACCAGCTTCGGGTCCAGACCGCGTTCGGCGATGATGTCCTCGGGCGAGCGATCGTCCTCGACGTAGGCCTCGATGATCGGGTCGAGCACCTCGTAGGGCGGGAGCGTGTCGGTGTCCTTCTGGTCGGGGCGCAGCTCTGCCGACGGAGGCTTGTCGAGGATCCGCTGCGGGATCGGCGGCATCCCGGTGGCCCCGGCCGCGTTCCGCCACCTCGCGAGCTCGTAGACGAGGGTCTTCGGGACATCCTTGATCGGGGCGAACCCGCCCGCCATATCGCCGTACAGCGTCGCGTAACCGACCGCGTACTCGCTCTTGTTCCCGGTGGCGAGCACCAACGAGCCGAAGCGGTTCGAGATCGCCATCAGCAGGGTGCCGCGGATCCGCGCCTGGAGGTTCTCCTCGGCGACCCCCGCCTCCCCATCGCCGAACGACCCGCGCAGCGTGTCCAGCTCGGCGGCGAGGACGTTCCCGATCTCGAGCTCATCGAGCCGGATCCCGAGGCCGGTGGACATCTTCTGGGCGTCCATGAGGCTCTCCGGCGAGGAGACATGGGACGGCATCGCGAGCGCGCGTACCGCTCCCGCGCCGAGCGCATCGCTCGCGAGCACGGCGACGAGCGCAGAGTCGATCCCGCCCGACAGCCCGAGCACGACCTCCTCGAACCCGTTCTTGCGAACGTAGTCCCGCAGCCCGAGGACGAGGCCGTGGTACACCTGCTCGAGGTCCTCGGGCCACGGCGGGCGCTGCTGGGCGCTCGAGATCTCGCCGTCGATGTCGACAACGAGGAAGTCCTCCTCGAACATCGCGGCGTGGTGCGCGAGCGAGCCGTCCGGCCGAACGACCACGCTCCCGCCGTCGAACACCAGCTCGTCCTGGCCGCCCACCGCGTTCACGTACACGATCCAGGCGCCGGTTTCGAGCGCGCGGTCCCTGCAGATCTCGATACGCTCGTCGGCCTTGCCGCGGTGGAACGGCGATCCGTTGATGTTGAGGATGACCGGCGTCTCCCGCCGCGCGTACTCGTCGAACGGCGGGCCGGGCATCCACGCGTCCTCGCACACCGACAGCCCGAGCTCGGCGTCGCCGAGTCGGATCGGGCAGGCGGCCTCGCCCGGCGTGAACGTCCGGGCCTCGTCGAATACCCCGTAGTTCGGGAGCTTGATCTTGTGGTACCGCGCGATCACCTCGCCGTTGCCCAACACCGCGGCCGCGTTGTGGATGCCGCGCTCGGTCCGGTCGACGAACCCGACCACGATCGTGGCCCCGCCCGCCGTGTTCGCAGCGAGCGCGTCCAGGGCGGTCAGGTTGTCGTCGACGAACGAGGCACGAAGGACGAGGTCCTCCGGCGGGTACCCGGTGATGGCGAGCTCGGGGAACACCACGACGTCGGCGTCGGCCTCCGAACCCCGGGACGCCCACGCCGTCAGGAGGTCGACGTTGCTAGGGAGGTCACCGACGGTCGTGTCGACCTGTCCGAGAGCGATCCTCACGAGCGTCAGCCTAGACGGCGGCCGGTCGGGCTACTCGATCCCGCCGATGTCGAGGTTGTAAGCCTCCCAGACGAGATCGGACCCGAGTTGGCGATGGCGCACGATCTGACCGAGGAGCCGCTGCAGGTCGTCCCGGGCCTCGCCGAGCGGCCACGCCGGACCGATCTCGGTGCTCTGCAGCTTGGCGACGAGCGCCTGGGTGCGTTCGCGCAAGACCGGGTGCTCCTCGCGGAGCCGGTCCATCTTCGTGGCCAGGTGCGGCGCCTTGGCAGAGATCTCGTCGTACAGGCCCTCGGTCCGCTCCGTGATCTCGATGTGCTCGTCGATCGCGTGCGCGAGCCCCTCGAGGCGGAGAAGGACCCCTTTGGCCCAGTCGGCCTCGCGACCGACGGCGGGCCGTGAGATCGCCTGCTCGACGTCGACGAGCGCCTCGCGCAGGTCGGCACGCCGGCGGGCGGTCTCCGCCAGGGTGGGGCTGAGGTCCTCGTCGGGGTCCGGCATCTCCCCAGCACCTTAGGCCGCAGTCACCTCGGTGGGCAAGCGGCTGGCCCGTCGCGCCTCAGGACGGGGGCGGGGCGTACACTCGCAGGCCCGCCGGAGGAGGGACCGTTCGTGGCGCAGCCGTCGACCCAGAGCGCGGAGATCCTGAGGCCGTACGCCCCCCGGCTGCTGATCCGCTGGCTCGCCGAGCAGCCGCACCTGTCCTTCCGAACCCTCGAAGGGTCGATGGTCTTCGTCGACATCTCCGGGTTCACGAAGATGTCCGAACGCCTGGCCCGCCACGGCAAGGTGGGCGCCGAAGAGGTCACCGAGGTGCTCGGCGCCGTCTTCGCCAAGCTGCTCGCCGTCGCCTACGGCGAGGACGGCAGCCTGCTGAAGTTCGGGGGCGACGCGCTCCTGATCTGGTTCTCGGGGACCGGGCATGCCGCTCGAGCCGCGACCGCCGCCCATGGGATGCGGGGAACGTTGCGCAGCGTCGGACGCCTCGATACCACCGCCGGGAAGGTCGTCCTGCGGATGTCGGTGGGTGTCAACAGCGGCACCTTCCACTTTTTCCTCGTGGGGGATCCGCACCGGGAGTTCATGGTCACCGGTCCGGCGGCGAGCCGCACCGTGGACATGGAGTCGACGGCGACCGCTGGCGAGATCCTCCTCAGCCGGGACACGGCGGCGGCCCTGCCGTCCAACGTCCTGGGTCAGCCGAAGGGCGAGGGCATCCTGCTGCGGAGCGGTCCGGCGACCCTCCCGTTCCAGCGCGACGACGTGGAGGTCCCGATCGGCTCGATCGACATCGCTCAGGCGATCCCGGTGGCCCTCCGGGAGCACCTGGTGTCGGGCGCGACGGAACCCGAGCACCGGACCGCGACGATCGCGTTCGTCCACTTCGACGGCGTGGACGACCTCGTGGAGACGCGAGGCGTTGACGTCCTGGCCGCGGGCCTGCACGAGCTGATCTCGTGCGTCCAGCACGCCGCGCAGGACAACGGCGTCACGTTCCTCGGTACGGACATCGATCACGACGGCGGCAAGGTCATCCTCGTCGCGGGCGCGCCGAACGCGATGGGTGACGACGAAGGCCGGATGCTGCTCACGCTCCGCGCGATCATCGATGCGGAGACGACGCTTCCGGTTCGGATCGGTGTGAACAAGGGACACATCTTCGCCGGCGACATCGGCCCGGCGTACCGGCGCACGTACACGGTGATGGGCGACGCCGTGAACCTGGCCGCCCGGGTGATGTCGATGGCGGTGCCGGGTCAGATCCTGGCCACCGGCCCGGTCCTGGACACGTCCTCGGTGGCGTTCAACGCCGTCGCGCTCGAGCCCTTCATGGTCAAGGGCAAGAAGGACCCCGTCCACGCGTTCATGGTCGGGCACTCGACCGGGAGCAAGCCGGAGACCGTGTCTCGGGAGTTCCCGCTCGTCGGCCGCGACCCGGAGATGGACGCGTACCGGCGGGCGCTGCTCGAGCTCCGAGGCGGGCGGGGCTCGGTGCTCGAGCTCGTCGGGAACGCCGGGATGGGCAAGACCAGGCTGCTGAGCGAGTTCCGGGCCGAGGCGCCCGATCTCCCGCACCTGGTCTCGTCGTGCGAGCTGTACGAGTCGTCGGTCGCCTACCTGCCGATCCGGCGACTACTGCGACTCATGCTGGGGGCGGGACCGGATGCGACCGGGGTCGCGGAGAGGTTGCGGGAGGACGTCGACCAGCGAGCCCCCGACCTGCTGCCCTGGCTGCCGCTGCTCGCGGTCGTGGCCGACGCCGAGGTCCCGATGACCCCCCAGGTCCAGGACCTGGGGGACGAGTTCCGCCGCGCGAAGCTCGCCGAGGTGACGATCGACTACCTGTCGCGAGCGGTGACCGATCCGACGGTGGTCGTGACCGAGGACGTCCATTGGATGGACGAGGGGTCCGCGGATCTCCTGCGCGCGATCGCCGCCCGGATCTCGGACCTCCCGTGGCTGGTCTGCGTGAGCCGTCGCGACGAGGAGACCGGGTTCGTCCTGCCCGAGGCGCCCCGCTGCACTTCGCTCAAGCTCACGCCGCTCAGCGAGGAGGCACTCGGGAGCCTGATCGACCTCGCGACCGAGGACGCTCCCTTCCCACGGCACGAGGTGACAGAGCTCAGCGACCGGTCGGGAGGCAACCCTCTGTTCCTGCAGGAGCTGCTGCACGCGGCGATGGGCGCCGGGTCGGTCGAGGGCTTGCCCGACTCCATCGAGGGGATGATCACCGCCGAGATCGACCGGTTGGCCAACGCCGACCGCCGCGTGCTGCGGTACGCGTCCGTCCTGGGGATGAGCTTCGATCGCACGCTCGCGGAGGCGCTGCTGGACCCGGACCAGACCGGAAGCGGTGGGTATCCGTGGGAGCGGCTGTCGCAGTTCGTGGACGACGAGGGCGGAGGCCGGTTCCGGTTCCGTCACGCGTTGATGCGCGACGCGGCGTACGAGGGCCTCCCGTACCGTCGTCGCCGCGAGCTCCACGCGCGGGTCGGCGTCGCCGTCCTCGCATCGGCCGGGGAACAGGATCACGAGCACGCCGAGCTGCTGTCGTTGCATTTCTACCTCGCCGGCGAGTTCGAGCAGGCCTGGCGGTATTCGATGATCGCCGCCGAACGGGCGGAAGCCGCCTACGCGAACATCGAGGC
>Ga0070664_100001738_pt1 | contig 17433 bp, 13 predicted proteins | sample KBSC73metaG_FD_65863 | JGI IMG/M metagenome (GOLD analysis project Ga0070664, IMG submission 65863) | Corn rhizosphere microbial communities from Kellogg Biological Station, Michigan, USA - KBS C7-3 metaG | ecosystem: Host-associated > Plants > Roots > Rhizosphere > Soil ... | reverse complement strand
GCCAGCAACGAAACCGCCTCGCCGTAGCGTGCCCGTTGCGCCAGCAGAATCGCCAAAGCCACAAGCGACTCCTCATCGTCAGGATTGACGGACTGTGACTTGGTCAGCACGGCGATGGCTTCGTCGACCTGCTGAAGCCGCAACAGAACCCTGAGAAAATCGCGGACCACGTCGGTATCGTCCGGCGCAAGCTCGAACGCGGCCCGCAGAGTAGCGACTGCGTCGGCAGTCTTGCCCAGTTGCAACTGCGTGAGCCCGAGGTTGACCCGCGCCGTGGCACTGTCGGGCGCCGCCTCGATGGCCCGCGCAAAAGCCGCCGCAGCCTCTTCGTACTGCCCGGCGTCATACGCCCGCCTGCCCTGCACAACCAGTCCGCGTTCGCCCCGTACGAGCGTTTGAAGACTATCCACGATCGGATCACCCACGTTGATTCCACCGGTGCTTCGACGCTCGAGGTGCGATTGCGCTTCGTCCAGACGGCCGAGCCCGCGGTAGGCCATCGCGAGCGAGTAGTGAATCGACGACGCTTGAGGCACCCGCTCGAGCGCGGCACGAAAGTGTCCGACCGCTTCATCGAAACGACGCTCGCGAAGCGCCACTTCGCCCAGGCCGTACTGCGCCAAGGCAGGAAAAACAGCGGCAACGCTGTCGAACTGCTCCCTCGCCTCCCGCAAGCGATTCATTCCCAGGTACACCTGACCGAGACGGACAGTTGCCGCGCGATCGTTCGGCTGCGCGCGGACTGCCTGCTCGAAGCGCTCTGCCGCCTCCTCCAGCCGTCCCGTTTGCTGATACAGGTATCCGAGCAAATGAAGCCAGGTCGCATCCGCCGGCGCCAGTCGCGTGGCGTTGAGATAAGACGCCTCGGCAGACTCGAAGAACTCATAGACGTGAAACAGCCGTCCGAGGGATCCGTACGCGTCGGCGAGCTTCCCGGTAGAGACGTCCCTGCTCTCAACCAGAGTCTCGAACGATCGTCGCTCGCCGCGGATCTGACGAGACACGGCCGGTTCGAGATCGTCGAGGCGGGGAATCGGAACGGGGCGAAGTCCACTCCTGGCTGGAGCCAGCTCGGTCGATTCTGATTGCGCTGCTTCGTCCCGAGCCGCCAGAGTACAGGTCAGAATCATGCAGATCAGAATCCCATCGTAGAGGCGGGTTCTGAATTGACGAACAGGCAGGGGAGTCATTGGACTGCACGCGGCGGCTTGCCGGCCTCGAGGATCCAATAGCGATCGACGGCCAGGTTGCGAAAGTCCTCCGCTTGCCCGCCTGGCCAGAGCACGCGAACCGTCTGGGGTCCCGCCTCATTTGCCAGCCCGAACAGGACGCGCGGATCGCTGGCCACCGCATAGCTGCCGTCGGTCTGAACGCGCCTGGTCGCGCCGCGATGACCTGCCAGCTCGACACGCGTTTGGACGGCATCGCGCTTGTAGCGGCCATCGATGATGCGAAGGCCGATCCAATGCCGACGATGACCGCTCTCGTTGAGGAGTACCCGCACGGGACCACTGTTGTTGAACACGACGATGTCGGTGTCACCGTCGTTGTCGAGATCCCCGGTCGCCGCACCTCGCGCGACCTGTAACTGCGCGAACGGCGAACCGGCGGTGTCGGACACATCCTCGAACCTCCGTCCGCGCTCGTTGTGAAACAACTGGCTGCGCTGCTTCAGCGGATAGCGATCGCCCTTCTGCACCTGGCTGCTCAAGTGTCTTACCGCGCCATTGACGACGACGAGATCGAGCCAGCCATCGTTGTCGTAGTCGAGGAACCTGGTCCCAAATCCGGTGAAGCCAAGCTTGAACAGCCCGAACTCCGTCGTGCGTTCCTCGAACAGGCCGGCGCCGAGATTCAGGTATAACGTGTTGCCCTCGTTGTCCAGATTGGTGACGAACAGATCCTCGTCGCCGTCGTGGTCGACGTCTCCCGCATCGATGCCCATACTCCCCTGTGGCTGACCGGTCCGGTTGACAGCTACGCCGGCCAGCAGCGCCTCGTCTTTGAAGACGCCGGAGCCGCGCTGGTTGATCCACAGCTGATTCGGATCGCCGTCATTGGCGACATAGAGGTCGGTCCACCCGTCGCTGTTGATGTCCAGCGCCATCACGCCGAGCCCTCGCGCCGGCAAGCGCGTGATGCCGGCGGGGACCGAAATATCCGTAAACGTCCCATCCCGGTTGTTGTGCAGCAATCTCGCAGGTACCGGATCGTAGACCGCGGGATTGCAGTAATCGGGCGCGGACCCCGCCGAGAAGCAGCCGCGTTTCATGTCGGGCCGGAAGTTGACGTAGTTGACGACGAAGAGATCGAGCCAGCCGTCACGGTCGTAGTCGAAAAACGTCGCGCCCGTACTCCAGCGGGGATCGTCGGTTCGTGTCTTCGCAGTGACGTCGCTGAAGGTGCCATCGCCGTTGTTACGAAACAATTGGTTCGACCCCATGTTGGTCACATACAGATCGATCCAGCCATCGTTGTCGTAATCGCCGGTTGCGGCGCCCATGCCGTACCCGGTCGCAACGACCCCGCTGCGATCGGTGACGTCTGTGAACCTGAATCGCGGGCCCGCTTGCGAAGCGTCGTTGCGAAATAGCCGCCCGCCGGTTTTCCCCGCGCCTTGGACCACAAACAGATCGAGGTCTCCGTCGTTGTCGTAGTCGAAGAGCGCGCCGCCGGGGCCGATGACTTCGGGAAGAAGCAGATCGCCGGCCGCGCCGTTGGCGTGGACGAAGTCAGGGCCGGTCTGCGCCGTGACATCGGTGAACGGCGCGGCCGGTTGCCCATTCACAACCTTGTTCGTCACTGCGGCATGGACGCCGAGTGCAAGCATGCACGCGACGGACAGACCCCGCACTCTCGTCACCGGCCCATCTTAGCGCGGCCAGCACCCGCACCTGGACGAAGCTAGCCGCCGCTCGTTGGATGATGCACCGGGTCCTCGAGCGTCCACGGCGTGCGGCACGGCTGCCTGTTCTCGTACAAGCGCAGATTGGTCGATAGCGTGCGCACCAGATCCTCGCGCTTGCCCGCGCGAGCGGACGTAATCGCCTCCTGTTGCCACCTCACCGCTTCGTCGAACCGGCCGGTCTCGGCAAGCGCCATCGCCATCGTCTCGGCCATGGCCGTCGTCTGCTGCGACTTCATCAGCTCGCTCATGATGGATGTGGCCCGCGCGCCATCGCGCACGCGATCGTCTGGCGCGGCCGCGAGCAAGCGAGCCAGCGCATGCGGAAACCCCGGCTGATCCGGAAAGCTCTGGATCGCGCTTTCGAGTCGAGAGCGCGCTTCCTGATAACGTCCGAGACGCACCAACCCCATCGCATACCCGAAGGCCGCTTGAGACACAGCCGGATCGAGCCGCAGCACTTCCGAGTATTGGGCCAGTGACTCCTGCACGCGTCCGTTGCGACGAAGCACGTTGGCGAGGCTGAAACGAGGCTCGGCGTAGGCAGGATCGCTCGCGACTGCCGCTTCGAACGCCTTGATCGCCTCACCGTCCTGTCCGCTCGCGTCCATCAGCACACCTATCGCAAAGTGTGCGCGCGCGAGCGATGGCGATAGACGCACTGCCTCTCGATACTGTCTCAGCGCCCCCTCCGCGTCACCCTGCATGTAGAGCGCGGTGCCGAGGTTCAGGCGATTGAATGCATTGTCAGGCGCGAGCTCGATGGCCTTCTTCAGGTTCTCGGCGGCCTCGGCCCACTGCCGGTTCCCGAGCGCCTGCGAGGCGCGCGCTTCGTACGCGGCGGCATTCTGGAGCAGCGCTGCAATCTCGGCCAGCCGCGGATCGACGGGCGGGAGGCCAACGTCGCCACGCAGCTTCAGGTGCTCTTCAGCCTTCCCTCGATTGCCGAGGCCCCGATACGCGAGCGCCAGGGGATAGTGCACCTGCGTCGCCTGCGGGTCTCGCGCGAGTGCTGTCTCCAGGTACTTCACTGCGGCGACGTAATCCTGCTTCGCCAGCGCGACTCGTCCCAGGCCGTAGAGAGCGGCGCCGCTCGACGGGTCGAGTGAAAGAGCTTTCTTCAGCGGTTCTCCTGCCGCGTCAGGACGATTTTGCGTAAGGTTCATCTCGCCGAGCCAGACCAGGGTCGGCACATCTGAAGGTTCCTGCGCGAGCACCTGTTCGAAATACGCGGCGGCTTTCGCGGGATCACTTTTGTAGCGGAAGACATGGCCAAGGAAATACGGCCACGCCGCGTTGCCGGAATCGAGTTGCTGGGCATTTCTCAGGCACGTTTCAGCGGCATCGTAGTACTCGGCCGCCATGAACATCTTACCCATTTCACCGAATGCGGCGGCGAGTTCCGTGGGCGGAGACTTCTTTTCGATCGCAGCCTGCAGCAACTGATAGCGCTCCCGAATCTGCTTCTGCACCTGCCCGGCCGCGCTCGAAATATCTGGCAGCGGGACTGGCTGAAGTGCCGGCGCCTTCTCGGTTCGATTACAGGCTGATATGAGCACGATGACCAGCAATAGACTCAGTACTGCGAGCTGCCGGGCACCTCGGACCGCCGGACCTCTGGCCCGTCGCACCGTCGGACCTCTGGCCCGTCGCACCGTCGCCCTCTCGCCCCCTCGCACCGTCGCCCCCTCGCCCCCTCGCACCGTCTTAGTTCTCCTTCAACGTCGAGTACCGATCGACGTCGACGAGCGTCCAGGTTTCGACCTTGCCGTCGGGCCAGGTGACCCGCACGTCCGGTGGACTCGAGGACTCTCCCAATCCGACGATGACACGCGGATCGTTGGCGGAGGCGTAGCTGCCGTCCGAGCGAGCCCGGCGCCAGCGCGTGGGTGCACCGGCCTGAACGACCTCAACACGGGCACCAAGCATGTCGCGTCCGCCGACCCCGGCCAGCCGCAGGCCAATCCAGTGATGCCCATTCGCGGTCTGGTTGATCAGCAGCCGTGTCGGTCCGTTGTTGTTGCCGACGAGGACGTCGACGAGGCCGTCGTTGTCGACGTCGCCGAATGCCGCACCGCGGCCGACCTCGGATAGCGCGAACACTGCACCCGCCTGAGCGCTGACCTCCTGGAATCGTCCGCCGCCGAGGTTATGGAACAGGAGTTTCCGCTGATGCAGGGGCAACGGATCCTTTGCCTGCCTGAGCGATTCGATAATCTGCACAGTGCCGTTCACGGAAAGCAGGTCGAGACGGCCATCGTTGTCGTAGTCGAACCAGCCTGTTCCGAAACCGGTGAAGGGGACGCTCGCCGGACCAATACCAGACGGTGTGCTGCGATCGTCGAAAACGGCCGAGCCATCGTTGACATACAAATTGCTTCCCTGGCTCGTCAGCTCCGTCATGAACAGATCCTCGTCGCCATCGTCATCGAAGTCGCCGGCGTCGACACCCATGCTGGCCTCGGCTTTGCCCGTCACCGGGAGCGCGACGCCCGAGAGCAGAGCGACGTTCTCGAATGTGCCGTCCTTCTTGTTCAGCCAGAGCTGGTTTTCCTTCCCGTCGTTGGCCACGTAGATGTCCATCCAGCCGTCGCCATTGAAATCCGCGGTCGACACGCCAAGTGCGGGGCCATATTCGCGGGCGATGCCCGACGTGACGCTCGCATCGGCAAACGTCCCGTCACCCCGGTTGATAAACAGACGATCCTGCAATGGTTGATAGGCGTCGGGCATGCAGTAATCGAGCGCGCCAGACGCACCGAAGCACTGCGTGCTGTGTTCCAGCGAGTAACGGATGTAGTTGCCGACGTACAGGTCGAGCCAGCCGTCGCGATTGACATCGACGAACGACGCCGAGACGCTCCACGATCGGAGATCAGTGCCACTCGATTTCGATACGTCGGTAAACGTGCCGTTGCCGTTGTTGCGGAGGAGTTGATTGGGAGCATCGAACTTCGTCAGATAGAGGTCGACCCAGCCGTCGTTGTTGAAATCTCCCGCCGCGACACCCATGCCGTACCCCGGCGTGACGATGCCGCTCTCGCGCGTGACGTCGGTGAAACGCAACGTGCGCGTGCCGTCGCTGTTGACGCGCAGATCGTTGCGAAAGAGCCGGCCGTTCAGCTCACCCGACGGCGTAGGGCGGGTCTTGCTTTCCAGACCCGCCGACGAGCTGAGTGGCCGCCCCTGGACCAGATACACATCCAGATCGCCGTCGTTGTCGAAGTCGAAAAGCGCCACACCTGGCGCCAGGACCTCTGGCACGTAGAGCTTGCCGGACATGCCGTTCACGTGAACGAAATCGAGACCTGACTCGCGCGCCCGATCGACGAACCAGTCCTGTTCCTTTGGAGCCACCGGCTGCGCCTGGCGACCGCAACCGGCAACTGCTGTGACGATGACCAGGGTTATCGGGACGAAGACGCGCATCGGAGTGACGAATCTATTACAACTCTCGTAGAGCGCGGGCTTTCCTGTCCGCCATAGCCTTCGGCGAAGGTGCCCCCCGCCGCGGGCACCGTCGCCCGAGCCGCGAGAGGTTGCTGTAGACTCGTTGACCTCACCGGGAGTGTATCGATGAAACTCGCTTCCACGACACTTTCAGTACTCGTTGCGTGGACCCTGACCGCCATGACGCCCGGCGTCGTGCACGCCGGGCAGGCTGCTGCCCCTGCCGCTCCGGCCGCGCAAAACCTGCCGAGCGGTGTCGAGCGCGTCACCTCGGTTGAAGGGATCACGGAATATCGCCTCGCCAACGGTCTTCAGGTCCTGCTCTTCCCCGACCAGTCGAAGCAGACCATCACGGTGAACGTGACCTACAAGGTCGGCTCGCGGCACGAGGGATATGGCGAGACCGGCATGGCCCATCTGCTCGAGCATCTTGTGTTCAAGGGGTCGCCCAAGCATCGCAATATCCCGCAGGAATTGACCGAGCACGGTTCGCGCCCGAACGGCTCGACCTGGTACGACCGCACCAACTACTTCGAGACGTTCGCGGCAACCGAAGAGAACCTGCGCTGGGCGCTCGACCTCGAATCCGATCGCATGGTGAACTCCTTTATCGCGAAAGCGGATCTCGACAGCGAGATGACGGTCGTGCGCAACGAGCTCGAATCGGGTGAGAACAGTCCGACCAACGTCCTGCTGCAGCGGGTCATGTCAACCGCATATCTCTGGCACAACTACGGCAAGTCGACGATCGGCTCACGATCCGATGTCGAAAACGTCCCGATCGATCGGCTCCAGGCGTTCTATCGCACCCACTATCAACCCGACAATGCAGTCTTGCTCGTCGCGGGCAAGTTCGACGAGCCGAAGACGCTCGAGCTAATCGCGCAGTACTTCGCGGCCATCGCGAAACCCACGCGCGCGATCCCCATCTCCTACACCGCAGAGCCGACGCAGGACGGCGAACGCTCAGTAACGGTTCGCCGTGTGGGAGACGTCCAGTGGGTGATGGCTGCTTACCATGTGCCATCAGGTGCGGATCCCGATTTCGCGCCACTCGATCTCGTCGTTCTGACGCTCGGTGACACACCGGCCGGCCGCCTCCACAAGGGCCTGGTCGAGACGAAACAAGCCAGCCAGATCTTCGGCGGTGACTTCCAGCTGTACGACCCCGGCACGGCGTACTTCGCCGCGCAGGTGCGGCAAGATCAGTCGCTCGATACGGCTCGTGAAGGGCTGCTGAAAATCGTCGAAGCGATCGCGACGAGCCCGCCGACGACCGAGGAGCTCGAGAGGGCGCGTCGGAACCTCCTCAGCCAGATCGAACTCGAGCTCAACTCGTCCGATCGTGTCGGCCTTCAGTTGAGCGAGTGGATCGGAATGGGCGACTGGCGACTGCTCTTCCTCCATCGCGACCGACTGCGTGCTGCGACGGCGGAAGACGCTCGCAGAGTGGCCGCCAAATACTTCAAGCCAAGCAATCGCACGGTGGGAGTCTTCATCCCGACGCCGCAGCCCGATCGCGTGGAGATACCGGCGAAACCGGATCTCGTCTCAATGTTGAAGGACTACAAGGGTGGGGCCGTCGTCGCCGCTGGCGAAGCCTTCGATCCCTCGCCAAAGAACATCGAATCCCGAACGGCGCGATCACCAATCGGCGGATTGAAGGTATCGCTTCTCCCCAAGCAGACCCGTGGCGACACGGTCGTTGCCAACCTGACACTACGCTTTGGTGACGAAAAAAGCCTCATGAATCGAAGCATGGCGGGTCAATTCGCAGGCGCCATGCTGATGCGAGGAACGACCACGCATACGCGACAACAGATCCAGGACGAGATCGATCGGCTCAAGGCGCGTCTCAACGTCTTCGGTGGCGTCGCCAACGCGGGCGCACAAATCGAAACCACGCGAGAGAACCTGCCTGCGGCGCTCCGTCTCGTCGCCGAGATCCTGCGGACACCAGCGTTCCCTGCCGACGAGTTCGAGCAACTCCGCCAGCAGCGACTCGCCGGCCTGGAACAAGCCAAGAGCGAACCGCAGGCGATCGGCCAGCTTGAGCTCCAGAAGCATCTGCGGCCCTATCCGAAAGGCGACGTCCGCTACGTGTCGTCGATCGAGGAATCGATCGCCGACGTGAAGACCGTCACCCTGGACGAGGCAAAGAAGTTCTACACGGACTTCTATGGCGCTTCCAACGGCGAGTTGTCTGTCGTCGGAGACTTCGACTCGGCGGAAATCTCAAAGCTGGCAACGGAGCTCTTCGGGTCGTGGAAATCCCCTCGAGCCTTCACCCGGGTCGGGGACAGCTACCGCGATGTCGCGCCAATCAACAAGTCGGTCGAAACTCCAGACAAAGCCAACGCCATCTTCGTGGCCGGCATCAACCTGAACGTGCAGGACACGGACCCCGACTATGCGGCGCTCGTGCTCGGAAACTACATGCTCGGCGGCGGGTTCCTCAACTCGCGGCTCGCCACCCGCGTGCGACAGAAGGAGGGCCTCAGCTACGGCATCTCGTCGCAGCTCCAGGCCAGCTCTCTCGACCGGACTGGCGTATTCATCGTCACGGCGATCTACGCACCGCAGAACGCGGAGCGCCTCGAGGCCGCGATCAAAGAGGAGCTGACGCGCGCACTGGCGGACGGCTTCACCGACGATGAAGTGAAGGCCGCCAAAGCGGGCTGGCTGCAATCGAATCAGGTGACGCGCGCGCAGGACCCCTCGTTAGCCGGACGACTCAACACACTGTCCTACATCAACCGCACTCTCGCCTGGGACTCAGAGCTGGAGTCGATCGTCTCAGGCCTGACGCCCGCGGAAATCAAGGCCGCGCTCGTGAAGCACATCTCGCTGGCAAAGATCAGCTTCGTGAAGGCCGGAGACTTCGCCAAAACGGCCGCCAAGTAACGTGGTGGACGGTAATCCCACCGCTCTGCTGCTGGCCTGGCGCGACGGCGACCAGGCCGCTTTCGATCAGCTCGTTCCACTCGTGCACGACGAACTGCGGCGGATCGCGCGTCAGCACGTGGAACTCGACGACGCGTTGAATGCGCTTGCAGCGGTGGACCTACGAAAAAGCCAGGTCATCGAGATGAGGTATTTCGGTGGATTGAGTGTCGAGGAGACGGCCGACGCGCTGCGTGTGTCGCCTGGCACGGTCATGCGGGATTGGCGACTGGCCAAAGTGTGGCTCCTCCGAGAACCCACCCGGCGGTGAGGCGCCCCGATTAAGATAGGCATCGTTCCGAGCAAGACGATGCCTGAACACTGGCCGCAGGTCGAGCGCATCTATAGCGCCATCGTGGCGCGACCCGAGTCCGAGTGGGCGACCGCACTGGCGGAGATGTGCCCTGGCAATGACTCGCTCCGGAGTGAGGTCGAGTCGTTGCTGGCGCACGAGCACGCGGCGAGAACGTTTCTGGAAACGCCGGCGTTCGCAGGCGCCGACGCGGCCGGAGCCATCGCCAACGAGAGAGCGATCGTTGGCCGGCGATTTGGACCCTATGCGGTTGTGGCGCCGATCGGCTCGGGTGGAATGGCCGAAGTCTATCGCGCCCGCGACGAGCAGCTCGGTCGCGAGATCGCCATCAAGGTCCTGCCCCAGCACTTCGCGAGCGACCCCGATCGTCGCGCGCGCGTCGAACGCGAAGCGCGGATGCTGGCGGCGCTCAATCATCCGCATATCGGCGCTATCTATGGCCTCGAGGACGTGGACGGCTGTCCCGCACTGGTGCTCGAACTGGTCGAGGGTGAGACGCTGGCCGAGCAGGTCGCGAAGGGTCCTCTGCCGCTCGCTCGAGCGCTCGAGATCGCGCGACAGATCGGCGACGCGCTCGACGCGGCGCACAAGAAGGGGATCATTCACCGCGATCTGAAACCCGCGAATGTCAAGGTCACCCCGGACGGGGTGGTCAAAGTGCTCGACTTCGGCCTCGCGAAAGCGGTCGCCGGCGACGGTTCGACGTCGGACCTCACCCAGTCGCCAACGATGACGGTCCGCGGGACGCACCACGGGATGATTCTTGGCACGGCCGCGTACATGAGCCCCGAGCAAGCGCGGGGGAAGCCAGTCGACAAACGTACTGACATCTGGGCATTCGGCTGCGTGCTCTATGAAATGCTCACCGGGCACAAGGCGTTTGCGCGAGAAACCTTCACCGACACGTTGGCAGCCATAATCGAACGGGATCCCGAGTGGAAGGCGCTGCCACAGGCCACACCTCCGGGGATCATCCGTCTACTGCGCCGCTGCCTCGAAAAGGATCCGACACACCGACCGCATGACGTCGCCTGCGTGCGGAGGGGGATCGACGAGACGTCCAGCGGCACTAAAGTGCCAGTCGAACGCCAGGCGTCGATCGCTGTGCTGGCCTTCACGGACATGAGCGCCGCGAAGGACCAGGACTGGTTCTGCGACGGCATCGCCGAAGAAATCATCAACGCGCTGACGCCGCTCAAGGGCTTGAAGGTGGCCGCGCGGACGTCGGCATTTTCCTTCAAGGGCAGGGGCGACGACCTTCGAACTATCGGCCAGAAACTGAATGTGACGACGGTGCTGGACGGCAGCGTGCGGCGAGCGGGAGACCGAGTGCGCATCACCGTGCAACTGAGCGACGTGGCAGACGGTTTTCAGCTGTGGTCGGAGCGGTACGACCGTGAGTTGAAAGACATCTTCGACGTGCAGGATGAGATTGCGAAGGCGATCGCCGAGCGGTTACGGGTGACTCTGGCCGGCGGCAAAGACGAACGGCTTGTGGAGCAGGGGACGACAAACATCGAGGCCTATCAGCTCTATCTGAGGGGCCGCGCGCTGCTCGATCGACGGGGAGCAAGCGTCCCGGCCGGGCTCGACCTGCTACGGCAGGCAGTCGAGGTCGACCCCAACTATTCATTGGCGTGGGCCGGCCTTGCCGACGCGTTCACGGTCATGGCGTATTCCGGGGCGGGGCCAGGTTCTGAGACGAAATCCGAGGCAATCGCGGCGGCGAGACGGGCGATCGAGCTCAATCCTACGTCCGCGGCGGGGCGCATCGCGTTAGCGGCTGCGACCCTGCTGTACGAGAACAACCGCGCGATGGCGAAGCAGGAGTTCGAGCGGGCATTGGAGCTCAGTCCGAATTACGGAATGGGCCGCTGCTGGTACTCCCTCTTCTATTTCCAATGGGCCCGCGGGGAGTTCGAATCGGGCATCGCGGAGGCCCGCCGCGCCCTCGAAAGCGATCCGCTATCCGCGTACATGATGATGAATCTCGGATGTTGTCTGTTTACAGCCGGCCGGCTGGACGAGGCGATTGACATGTGCCGCCGGGCTGTTCAACACGACCCCGATTCGTTTGTGTCGCGCTGGGCGCTCGGCATTTCGCTCGGACTGGCCGGGCGATTCGATGATGCGGTCGCTACGCTGGACGCCGCCGCAGGGATGTCGCGTCGGCACTCACTCGCTCTCACCGCCCTGGCGGGAGTATACGGGCAGTGGGAGAAGCCGGCGAAGGCGCGCGCACTCTATCGCGAACTGACCGACCGCGTCTCGCGCGGCTATGTCTCGCCTGCGCACCTTGCGCTCACGGCAGAAGCCGCAGGGGAGCGTGAAGACGCGATCGCGTTCGCACGTCGTGCATGGGATGAGCGCGACCCTTCCTTCATCCTGTGGGCGCGCCACTTTCCGCAGTACCGCACGCTGCACTCGGATCCACGGTTCGCCGCGATCCTGCGCGAGATGAACGATCAAGACGATGCGTGAACGCTGGCCAGAGGTCGAGCGCATCTACAGCGCCGTCGTGGCGCGACCCGAGTCCGAGTGGATCGCAGCGCTGGCGGAGCTGTGCGCCGGCGATGACTCGCTCCGGAACGAGGTCGAGTCGTTGCTGGCGCACGAGCAAGCTGCCGGTACATTTTTGGAAACGCCAGCGTTCGCGGGAGCGGATATGGCCGGTCACCTCGCCAGTGAGCGGGCGCTGGTCGGCCGGCGGTTTGGACCCTATACCGTCCTGGCGCCAATCGGTTCAGGTGGGATGGGGGAAGTCTACCGCGCCCGCGACGAGAAGGCCTCCGGTGACCCCTGCCATGAGACCGGGCCCCTCTGTGATGCCAAAGGAGTCGGGGACGAACACCGGCCCGGTGACCCATTTCGTGAAGGTGATCTCGACGGGTCTGTTATTGCCCTGCTGGCCTTCAGCCATGAGAGGTGCGCTCTGGAGCAGCAGTGCGATCGCGCTCGACAATGCGGCGACGCGGATGTGACGTCGATTGATGTTCATCAGGCTCCCATGGCGACGGTTGGTGTGGACAGTGGATGGGGGCTCGGCCGTCACGCCATTCCCGCCCTTGTTCCCTTAGGCGAGAATGCGCGTCGTAAACTACAAGGCTGGGGCGACTCCCATTCCGCGCAGCCCGCGACGGCCATCGAAACCCAATGACAATACCGGGACGAAACAGCGAAATGGTGTTGGTGCGGTTGCGGATGTCAGGAAAACGCTTGCGACGGACCTTCACGCAACGGTGAATCCGATCGACTTCGCGACGTCACGTTGCCGCCTGTCGAGGGTGAGGAACACCAGTTCGTTCGCGTCCGGGTCGAGGAACAGCGCACACGCCAGGTGCCAGGCATCGGCGCCGCGCACGTAACCGCCTGACATCACCCGGACGAGTTCTGGTGTGAGGCGTCGCGCCGGCGAAATCCAGTCGACGCCTGGGACATCGGCCGCTCCCATCGGCAGTCCCTCACGCGTCAACGCCGCCATCAACTCCGCTTCTGCGAGAGTCGATGCATATCGCGCCGATGCTCGCGCGATGCGCGATCGAAGCCGCGCCGCACCCGATTCGTTCAGGGCCAGAGCGACGAAGCACGAAGAGTCGATGAAGACGGGTGCTGGCTCAGCCACGATCATCGAGGAAGCGGCGGAGGCCGCCTGGTCTGCGGCCCGCCGCCGTGAAGGTCTTGAAGTCGCCTGAACCGCGTATCAATTCACCGGTGGATGCAAGCCGCGCGGCGCGGCCACGCACACCTTCCGCAGTCGGTCCAACAGGCATGATCTCGGCCACTGGCTCGCCGTGGTACGTCACGACCACTCGCTGCCCGCCGCGCACCTTTCGCATCACTTCGCTGAACTTGGCTTTGGCCTCATAGATCGAGTACGCGGTGCTCATCACATGAGTGTAGCACTAGTCAGACCAAGTCAGAATGCGGACGGTCACAACGGCGCCGGCCAAGGGCCACTTTCGACTAAAGGCCCGCCGCTATGTTGACGGTCGCAATTGAATCAATCCCACCGTGCAAATGCACCACGCGCTCGACGTCGAGTTTCAGGCGTCGGATGTTCTCCACGAGGTTGATCGTGAAAGGCGGCGGCGCTGCGAGCGGCTTTGCCCCGGGCCGCGGGTGAAACGCATCCGCCTGCACGAGCAGCTTCTGCTTCGGCAGATACGCGACGAGCAGCGTCTCGTCGTGCAGATTCCCCTGCAGATGAAGCAGCTCCATCGTCATCGTGGCATCGGTGAGGACCCGCTTCTCGCCAACAGTCTCAATCACGGGATTGCGCGGTGAGCGCGCCAGGCGATCGGGCTCGAGCGTGAACGGGTTCTTGAGGATGCGCTCCCAGTAAGGCTTGTTCTTCTCGTGAGTCAGGATGGGAATGCCCGCAGCGACGTAACCGCGAACACCTCCCGAGTGATCGAAATGCTGGTGCGTGTTGACCACGTATCGAATCGGTTTTGACGGCAGAAGCTGCTGGACCGCGGCAATCGTGGCCTCGGTGCGTTCATCGCCCTGAGGGGCCTCGATGATGACCACGTGATCGCTGAACTCGACGAGGACGCTCATCGGAGCACCGCCGTCGAGAAACCACACACCGTCGGCGATCTTCTGGGGCTCGGTTTTCACCGGTGACGATGGCGGCGCCGCGGGCGGCTGCGCGGGAGCACTCAAGGCACGTGTCGCGGCGCTATTCGGCTGCACGTCGGTGACTGCCAGATCGAGGGTGGGATGCCCGAACTGTGACTGCACGATGTGCGACGGAAACTTCACGCCGCCATAGTCTTTGTACGCGGAGAACATCGTCCTGACCGGCACGTCTCCGAGGACGTTGTTCGCGAGCCGGCTTTCGACGCTCTCCACCAGCATCTGGTCGTTGATGGTGCCGGTGAGCTTGTATTTTCCGACAGCAAAGGAGACGGTGCGGCCTGTCACGCTGGCCTTGCTGGCAGCGGCGCCCTTGAGAAATCCGTGGGGCGTCATCCAGATTTGGAGCCGGCCTGCGTCTGTGCGTCCGTCGCGCGTCACGTTCTGGACGATGTCACCCGGAATCGGGCGCATGCCGCCCTGACCGGTCGCCGGGTTGAACGGGCCTGCGCCGCCCCCTCGAGGCGGGAAATCCACGTCGCGGCGCAGAGTCTCCTCGCGCATCACCCCCGCGGCGTAGTTGGCAGAGGCCACATAGTTCGTCAGCTCGAACCGTGGCCATGGCGCACCCGGGCCCGGTGCCTGTCCCACCGTGAAACTCGATCCCGAGCCTGAGTACTGGATCGACTGCAGATCAGTCGCGCCCATGGCTCGCAGGGCGTCCTGGACAATATCGGGACGCTGAGCGTCAGCAAACGTCGACGCGGCTGCGAGCGCGACGAACAGCGCGAGACTTGACCGGAGGCCGGAAGTGAATGACCGGAAACCGGTGCTCACAACTACTTCCAGCTGGCGATCGCCTTGCCTTGCGCCGAGCCGGGACCGAACTGGAACATTTCGATCCTCACACCGGCCGGATCGGTCGCATTCGCAACAGAAGAATCGTCAGGCCTTTCCCGAACTTCGTCGACCATGACGCCGCGCTGCTTCAAGGCGGCCACGTACGCCTTCAGATCCGCGACGTGCAGCCCATAGTGGTTCAGGCCGGGACGCCGATTCGCATTGGCGGGCGCGATCTCGATAAACGTGTCGCGGCTGGCCTGGATGTAGGAGAGCTGCGGCTGTCCTTGCGCGTTCTTGACCGTGAACCCTTCCTTGAAGCCCATCTTCTTCGTGTAGAAGTCGAACGCCTCGTCGAAGTTCTCGTAGGCGATCGCGATGTGGTTCATGTTGTTGACGGGGACCCGATCTCCCTGGGCCAGGAGCGGCGACATCGCCGCCCCGATCGCGAGTCCCGCCACGAAGACGATCGCAGTACGCATCGCAAGCTCCTCTCGAATTGATTCGGCAGCGTAGGCTATTTCGTACCAGCCTTCGGGACGATGTCGAAGTACTTGTTGTTCTCGTTGCAGATGTATTCCAGCAGCTCGGTGTCGGGGCGCAGGATGAGCGGCAGCGTGACATCCCACGGCTTCGTATAGGCGCCTGGATCGTCGATCGTGATCAGGATGTCCATGTGCCCGAAGTCCTTGCGCACGAACTTCTCGGTGACTCTCAACTTGTCCGTTGCCGGCTTGCCGAAGTTATCGAGCCAGCCTCTGTCGTTGAACCCGGCAGTCTCAACGATGAACGTGTCCTTGTCCCAGCGGCCCACGGAGTATCCGAACCATGATGGGTTCATGTCCTCCGGCAGCTTCCGGCCGTCAGCGAAGATTTGACGGTAGGAATGCACCGCCTCGTAAAGAATCACCACGAGATCTTTCTCATGGAGGACCTTGAAGGGATACGGCACGGCATCCGATCGTGGCACGCCGCCGACGATGCAATTCGCGGTCGGATCGTCTCGACTCTCGTTCGCGCGGCGTTCGTTGTACAGCTTCTCGGCCCAAGGTTGGAATGGAACTGAACCCTTGGGAAGGTTTGCGGCAAGGTCGCCGATCAGGATCGCGGCCGGCTGCCACAATCCCGAGAGGTCCGGCTTCCCGTCCGCCATGCGGGGCGCGGGAGCCGAAAGGTTCGGCTTGCCGTCCGGCGTACGTGGCACCCCTGCCGTCGGCTGCTTGAGCCACTGCGCCATCACCGGTGCCGCCGCACTCGCGAGACATCCGATCACGAGCGCGAGCCGGATATGGGTCATTGGTCGTTTCATTCCTCACCGCCTGTCACGCGCGGGCCGAAGCCCGTCCCTCTGCGATTATTGCCGCTGCGAGCCGCCCTCACTGACAGGCAGCTTCGGGATGATCTCGAAATACTTGTTGTTCTCGTTGCACATGTATTCGAGCAACTCGGTGTCCGGCTGAAACGCGAGTTGCTGCGTCACCGACCACGGCTTCGTGTACGCCTTCGGATCGTCGATCGTGACCTCGATGTCCATCTGCCCGAAGTTCTTGCGAACGAATCGCTCGGTGACTTTCAGCATCTCCGTCGCCGGCCGCCCGGCGTTATCGAGCCAGACGTTGTCGTTGAAGCCGCTCGACTCGACGACCAATACATCCCCCTCCCATCGACCCACCGAGTAGCCGAACCAGTTCGGATTCGGATCCTTCGGCAAGGTGCGCCCGTCGGTAAAGATTTGTCGATACGAGTGCACCGCCTCGTACAGGATGACGACCATCTCCGCCCGCTCGAGAATCTTGAACGGATAGCCTACGAAATCCGATCGCGGCACGCCGCCGACGATGCACTTCGCGGTCGGATCATCGCGGCTATTGTTCGCGCGGCGTTCCTTGAAGAGCGTCTCTGCCCAGGGCTGGAACGGGACGGTCTCCCCTGCCTTCAACCCCCGCGTCATGTCGCCAACAAGGCCCGGCGCAGGTCGCCAGAGTCCCGCCAGCACGGGACGCCCATTAGCCCGAGGCGTCGGCGCTGACAGGTCGGGCTTGCCATCCGGAGTCCGCGGGATACCTGCGGTTGGATACTTCAGCCACTGCGCCGCGATCGACGTGTTCATCGCCACGACCGCGACAATAAGAAACCGGAGGCCTTTCATGCGGTTCTCCCAGCCTTTTCAGATCTTGTGAGGAATCGCCGTAGGGCGGGTCCTGCTTTGTGGACCCGCCTGGAAGCCGGGTCTTGAGAGCAAGACCCGGCCTACGCAGCCGATTATCCCTTGGGCAGAGGGGTTGTCAAGCAAGGTCAATCATCATAGATTCTCGACAGCCTAAGGGCCGGAGGACACACATGAGACGCACTCACTGCTACATTGCCGTCCTGGCGCTCGCGCTGGGTGCTGGCTCAGTCGTGC
>Ga0070664_100001733_pt1 | contig 17456 bp, 11 predicted proteins | sample KBSC73metaG_FD_65863 | JGI IMG/M metagenome (GOLD analysis project Ga0070664, IMG submission 65863) | Corn rhizosphere microbial communities from Kellogg Biological Station, Michigan, USA - KBS C7-3 metaG | ecosystem: Host-associated > Plants > Roots > Rhizosphere > Soil ... | reverse complement strand
CGAAAATGCTTGCGCTCGATCTTATCATTGAGATCACAATTGCTCGCGGCAATAATGCGGACGTCGGCCGTCGCCGAGCGTGATGATCCCAACGGACGGTATTCGCCGTTTTGTAAAAACCGCAATAGTTTGACCTGGGCCGAGGGGCTTAGCGCGTCGATTTCGTCGAGAAAGAGAGTCCCCCCCTCGGACTCCGCGATTAAACCTCGTTCCGTCGATGAAGCGTCGGTGAACGCGCCCTTCTGATGGCCGAAAAGCTCGTTCTCGAAGAGATGATCCGGAAGGGCGCCGCAATTGACCGGAATGAAGGGCTTGGAGCGCCTGGCTCCCTGATAGTGAATCGCTCGCGCCACCAACTCCTTCCCGCTACCGGTCTCGCCTGAAATCAAGACGGTGGCGTCAGTGCGCGCCAGATTCACGGCTTTCTTGATCACCGCCAAAAATTTTGGACTCTGACCGACCAAAGGCAGATTGGCTGAAGTATTTGATGGCGCAATTGGACGAAATACCTGTTGTTTTCTGGAAAGCAGTATCCGTTCGGTTCGGAGCAGTAACTCGCGCTCTATGGCCGAACAAAATAGAAAATCGTCGGCGTCTTCGAGCAAGGACGGTACCACTTTGGCGCTACTATCATCCGCCCCGCAGATGATCACGATTATTGCCGCGTCGTTCCAGCGCGTTTGGCAACTTCTGATTAATTCTTCGACCTCAGAACCAAGAATAAAACGAACAAAAATAACTTCTGGTGCGCAGGAAAGTGTATTCAAGGGAGTATTCGATGAAATTTCCGCCAAACTTTCGAAAAGTTTTACTCGCATCAGGAATGTCCCTAATGCATCGCAGTATCGAGTTCTGCAGGATGACGCATTGTTATTTATGAATAAGGCTCGAGCCATTTCCGTCGTTGCTCGCTATTCGAATAAACCAAGCGAACGTTGATTGATCGCAAGCCGAAACAAATGTTTTGGAATGAGCTACAGAACGAGGCTACGAAGGGAGCAACCGATATGCCATGAATTCTGGCCAGCAAAACCACGACGCATCTCCGACAAATCAATCAGATATTGCGACGTGTTTTTCTGGTGTATGCATATGTCGACAGACAATGCATCCGATAAAGAGACACGCAATAACTGGTCAGAGAATTTTTTACAGCGATTCGCCTGGTGAAAAAGAAACTCTGGCAGAGTTTTCAAAACACCGCGCTACCAGATTGCGTTGCGTGTTGATCTGGCCTACTGCGATTCAAAGCTCAACCCGCGACGTTCTCTGCTCAAATAAAGTCTGTCACCTCGTCAGTTTGCGGTAGAGCTGCGGCAATCTTTCGGGCAAGAGGGTCACGTCGGCCAGCACCTCATAACTGAAATCGTCCATCATCACTCTGAGGTAATCGTTTCCTTCCTTGTCGACGGTGAGACAGAATGGCTGAATTCCTTCCCGGCGGGCTTCGGCGAAGGCGGCTCGCGTGTCCTGTACGGCATACAGCTTTTCCGAATCCTCCTGCGAGTAGCCGCGGTCTTGCGGCCGCCCATCGCTGATCAAGAAGAGAAACTTGGAGCGAGTCGCTTCTTGCCGCAGTTTTGCCGTGGTATGCCGAATCGCCGGTCCCATTCGGGTCGCGTGCAGGGGACTGACGCGGCCAAGCCGCTTGGCAATCTCGGGGCTGAACTCTTCATCGAGACCTTTGATGATATAGAACTCGACATTGTCGCGGCCATGGCCGGAAAAACCGTAAATTCCGTAGCGATCACCAATGCCTTCCAGGGCGTCCATCATGAGAACGATGGCTTCTTTCTCTATATCGATAATTCTTCGATGGCGCCGGTCCGGCGCTGAGCCCGCAGCGGCAAACATTGTCTCATCGGTGCTTCGGCCGATCGCTTCGCCGGTCGAGCCACTCATGTCGAGAAGAAATGCCACCGCAAGATCGCGATCGATTTTATGGTGGCGCCAAAAAATCTTTTCCGAAGGGCTGATTCCCGCGCGCAGTTCCGTAATGGCTTCAATACCGGCGTCAAGGTCGTGGTCGGCACCGTCCGGCACGCGCTTTTCCTTGCGATAAAGGTCCGGCACCACCTGCTCGAACTCGCCGCGAATCTGTTTTAACAGTCCTTGATGCCGCGCCAACGTTTCTCGATAAAACTCTAGATCGCCCGGCGCTATGGTTTTTTCCCAGATCCTGCACCAGCGGTTTCGATACGCGTTCTGAAATACGTTCCATTCGTCATAAAGGAAGCTATTGGGCTCGGTTGCGATCAAGGGTCCGGCATCTTCGTCTGCTTGATTGGATAAATTGCGTTTGATGCTCTGCATGCGCGGATCCCGCCGCTCCAACTCGCGCATGAGGTTATGAACCATTTTTTCTGTTTCCGGATCGCGTTCTTCTCCTTGTTCATCTGAATCTCTGCGTTTCGGCTTTCGCTGAGCACGCAATAGCTCTGCGACCTGTTCCGCCGTCAAAGATTTCCGCTGCTCGCGCGCGTTCACTTCCGGTCGTGTTAACAGTTGCGCCAGTTCCGGCCGGAATTCTCCTCGATAATCGATTCCCGATGGTGACAGATAATCTCGTTCCCGATCGACGAAAGACGGAAGCCTCGACCCAACCAGACCCGCCTCCTCATCCGACCAACGGTTTGAATGATTTGAACTTTTCCAGTCATCAAACATGACAAATTGGTCTTCCTCGAGATGCGCGTTCTTCACGGTTGCCAGCACTTTGTAGATCCTCAGCGTCGCCTCGGCACAATCTTCCACAGTGGTGCCAGGCTCGGCGATTAGGCTGACCAGCCGCCGCATGTCACGGCCCATCGTTCTGCAAGCCGTCGGGATTTCGATCTCACGCGCACCCAGACTGAGACGAATCACAAATTCGATCAACGCCTCGCGCGCTGGAAGAAAAATGATTTCGGGGCGGAGCGCAAGAACTCGTTGCCGCTGCCGCACATACACTTTGGCCAGACCCGGGTACTCATGCATCACGCGGGCTTCTACGCGGCTGCTTTCGAGCAGGGAAAAAATATCCAGCGCCGAACGCTTGTGCGGAAATAATTTGAAAAACCGAGTCAGCTCGGTCACACTCGGCCGGTGGTGATCGGCTTCGTGCCCATGATCATGATCATGATATTCCGCAAGCGGCGTCAACTTCGGCCGGAGATCCTCGAAGCGAGTTGAAGGGCGGCCATATTCGAATTCAAAGCTGCCAAATTCTAGATGGCCGGTCTGCTGTGTCAGCATGACTTTAAGAAAATCGAAGTTTTCCGCCGCTTCATCGAACCGATCGATCATCGCCGGCAAGAAAATTACGTTCCCGTCCGTGGTCGCGACGTCAGTGCGCGACCAGCCGATCTCTTTTTCCAGAAGCTTGCTGAGATCGTGTAGCTCGATGCTCCGACCCGCGAGGGCTTGGCAGTACAACCGAAGCATGTCCCGGACCGTCGCCAGCTCGATGGCCGATGAATCACTCGTTTCCACTGTGAAAGTTCCTATTGGTCGCCGCTGAAGGGCACCCGCTCGGCAAGCTATTATGCACTGTCATTATGAGGCCCTTCGATTTTACTCAGGATAAACTGCGCCGAAGAATCTATGCATTTTCTTTGCGATGAAAGCACAATAGATGTTTCGCTGCGTCAATCTGACGCCGAAGCAATATTTCAGAACGGTGAAGCACCCGAATTGTAGAGTTTGCTGATTCTATGCGGTGTTCTCCATCACGGAAAGATCGCTGCCACCACTTCATCGAGGCTTCGTTGGACCTGGGGGTCATCGGTAATGCCCCAGGTCACTGCCACATGGCAAGCGCGCCGCGGCAAAACTCCTTCCTTTATTAGGCGCCCGGCATAGATCAGCACACGTGTGCTGGCGCCTTCCTTGAGCCCGTGCTCGCGCAGGTTGCGCACGCGCTGGCCGAGCTTCGCCAATTGCGCCGCGGTCTCCACATCGATGCCCGACTCATGGGCGATGATTTTTGTTTCGTGCGCTGGTTCGGGGAAATCGAACTCGAGAGCAACGAAGCGCTGCCGGGTGCTGTGTTTGAGGTCTTTGAGGACGTTCTGATAACCCGGATTGTAGGAAACCACCAACAGAAATCCGTCGGCGGCTTCGATAACTTCGCCGAGCTTATCGATGGTGAGCAGGCGCCGGTGATCCGTGAGTGGATGAATAATCACCGTGGTGTCCTTACGCGCCTCGACCACTTCATCGAGATAGCATATTCCGCCGGCTTTCACGGCCCGCGTGAGCGGGCCATCGATCCATGTGGTGCCGTGGGCGTCGAGAAGATAGCGGCCGATCAAATCGCTGGCGGTCAAATCTTCATGACAGGCGACGGTCACGAGGGGAACAGCCCCATTGGCGGCGGCCGGCTGAGATGTTGGGTTCGTCGTGCTCTTGACGACCGTCAATGGGCGGCCGAGCTTCCACGCCATATACTCGACGAAGCGAGTCTTGCCCGTGCCTGTCGGCCCTTTCAGCAATACGGGGATTCGTTGCCGGTAAGCGGCTTCAAAAATTTCTACTTCATCGGAGTTCGCAACGTAAAATGGTTCCTCCGCGATCACATATTCTTCGATGCGATACTGTTTGATTTGTGCGTCCATTGGTGTTGAGGGATTTTACCACGAAGTTTATGAAGAGCACGAAGACCTCGTCGGCGCGTGTCCCCGTGCTTACGCCGAACTCATCATGTGTTCTTCGAAAACGCTCGGTGGGACTGGCGATTCAGTTCCGTCATTCCCGCATGCTTTTAGCGATTGTTTGACCGTGCTCACCCCAGGCGAACTCCGGACTGGAGCGCTGATTCAAACATCCGGGGGTGACCGTTTGCGATGCGTTGAAACTTTTATTTGACACGGGCGAGCGGCATCTCATGGAACCACTTCATGCGACGCGATCAGTGTGGAACCCGTGCGCTGCGCGCCACTCTACCGGGGTAAGCGCCGGTGTGCTCGCCTTTTTCGATGAGCACGTCCCCGTTCACCACGGTCATCTCGATGCCTTTGGCGAGCTGCTTGCGCCGCCGGGAACCACCCGGCAGATCGTAAGCCTCTCCCGGCTCTAGCGGCGCGATCGTCGCATGATCGAAGATCATCAAATCGGCGGCCATTCCCTGGCGAACCAGACCGCGGTCATACAAGCCAAAAAGCGATGCGGGAATGAACGTGAGCTTACGGAGTGCTTCTTCCAGCGATAAAATCTGTTTTTCACGAACCCAATGGGACAAGAGATAAGTCGAATAACTATAGTCGGTGCGAAAAACTACGTGAGCCCCGCCATCAGACTGTCCAATAATGGTGTACTGGCTCGTGAGCAACGCTTTCATCGCAGCTTCGTCACTGTTCACCTCGCGGCGCTCGAACTCGGTTTCCAGATTTTCTTCCAGCGCTAGATCCAGGAAAGCATCGAGCACGTCTTTGTTTTGCTCGCGGGCAATGTCGGCAACGCTTTTTCCTACCAGGCATTCGTTTTTAGCCAGCGCCGGCTTGAAGACGAATTGCAAATCCCAACGCCGCGTAAAATCGCCGGCGAGATTGGGGTTGATCGGCGTTTCCACCGCCTCTTTGTGTAGCTTGGCGCGCGTTTCCGGATCACGAAAAGCCTGCATGCGCATCTCGAGGGGAAGCAACATGATCTTCTTCCACGTCGCCATCGCGTCAAAGTGCTGCGCCGTCTTGAGGGTATAGCGCAGATCACCGGGACGCGGCATGACGAACTGGTAGGCGCGATGTCCCTGGCGCATCAAGCTTTCGGTCTCTTCGAGCTGCTTGCGCCAGCGATCGGGAGCCACCGCCGCCTGCGTGATATTGCCGTAAAAAACCGGACAGCGGGTTTTTTTGGCGACTTCGGTGCCGAGCTTGCGGTCGCCGCCGAATTGGATGACGCCGCGGCCAACCTCATCGACGACGCTCGCCACTGCAAAAATCTCCGAGTCAGCCGCAAGATTGGTCGGCGCCAATCGTCCATCCCAATCGAAATGACGCGGGTTGCGCTCGAACGAAATGCCCACGGCGCCCGCCTCGATCCCCTCACGGACGATCGCCTTCATCGCGACTATTTCTTCGTCGGTCGCGTGCCGCTCCTGAGATGATTCCCCCATGACATAGCGCCGCACCGCGGAATGACCAATCAAAGAAGCCACGTTCAACCCAAGCCGTTGATCGAGCGCATCGAGATACTGTGGAATCGTTTCCCACGACCATTGAACTCCCGCTTGAATCGCCTCGAGCGGAATGGCTTCGACATGGGACAAAACCCCGGCGAGATTGTCACGGTCTTCCTTGTGCGCCGGCGCCATCGCCAGGGAGCAGTTGCCGATCACGACCGTGGTCACACCATGGTAGCACGAGTACGTGCAGAGCGGATCCCAGGTGACCTGGGCATCGTAATGCGTATGGTTGTCGATAATTCCTGGGGCGACCACCAAGCCGTCCGCATCCACGATTCGATGCGCTCCGCCGTTCACTCGTCCAATCTCGACGATCCGGCCGCCGCGGACAGCGACGTCGCCGTGAAAGCCCGGCAGCCCCGAACCGTCGATTATTTTGCCGTTCTTGATGACTAAGTCGTAGCTCATTGCTCCTCCGTGGCCGGCAGATCCGCTGATCTAAACCATCGTTTCGTTGAACAAACTATGCGTTGACATGCAGGCTGTCAATATGACCGGAGCACGACTAATACCACCCTCAGCTGCTAGCTAACTCTTAATTTCGTGTTCGCGGAGCGTGCTACAGTCCGCTGTCACGCTCTCGCGCAAGTCTACCGACGCTCGGCGTTCTTCGCCGTCGGCACTTGGTGGAATCGGAAATCAATCACAGTTTGCGTGTTTTGCGGCAAAGTGGTCCCAAGCACGTTCAATGGAAGTCGGTTTAAAAGTCCGCTTGGCAATTTTCTCGGCCTCATCGCGCTCAATCAACATCGGCGTGCCGAGTTTTGTCGCTTCGGTTTGCAGCCGCGCCGACTCTTCTAAAAACAATGCGAGCATGCAAACTTCGCGGACCGATTGCCCGACGACCACGGCGCCATGACCGCGCAACATCAAGGCTTTGCCATTTCCCAGCAATTTGGCCATTTCGCCCGCGCGCGCCGGTGACTCGACTTGACCGGTGCCGGTGTAGAGCGGCACACCGTCGTAGAAGATCGCGCTGTAGTTATGCATGGGTTGAATACTTTGGCCGACGACGCTCAGCAGAATCACCGCCGGCGAGTGGAAATGAAAAACCGCTTTGACGTCCGGACGAGCTTTGTAAATCGCCTGGTGCAGCGAAGATTGAGGCACGGCTTTCTCGAAATCGACAAGAAATAGTTCGTCGGCCTGCACCAAGGCGGGGCTCTTCCGCGGCATGAACATCATTTCATCGCCACCGCGGCTGCGAACGCTCAGATGCGCGAAAGCATCGCTCAGGCCTTCTCGATAAATAATCCGAAGTGCCGTAATAAAGTCTTTTTTGATCTCGTTATAGCTAGTGTCGATCATAGTTTCTCACCGTTCACTAAGATGTCGTCGAGCACAAGTGATCTCTTGTCAGGTCCGCAGGATCTCATAGCCATTGTCATTTCGAGCGGACGGCGAGAAGTCTTTTTTCGAAACCTTGCTGTCAATCGTGCGGGTTTCAGTATTTCGCTAAGATCTCCGGCTCCAGGCGCGTGAGCTGATCGGCAATGGCTTGCTGATCGATTTTTGCCGCGATTTCGTTATAGCCGGCCTGCTGGACCATTAAGGAGAGCCGCGTCTTGAGCTGGTCCAAAGTCCAACGGACCGGGTCTTCCACTCCCTCATCTTTCATCTTGTGAACCGAATCATCCCCGGAGGCGCCGATGTGATAATGCGGGTTTTTGTAAAAGCAGTCATAGCGCAAAATTCTCTTCGCCTCGTCGGCTGGAGCGCCCGTCGTAATGTCGAACGTCAAACCTTCATCGCTGCCACCGAGACCTTTTCGATGAGCGATGGTCATCCGCATACCGGATTGCTCGATTGTGATCGGATCGCTGTTTGGCGCTGGCGCTGTTTGGTTTTCCATGATTGCCTCCTGGCTAGATTTATTAAAGTTTTAATTTCCGATTTGTCAAACCGGAATGACAGCCTGTTCATACGAAGCGCCATTATCCTCGTCGCTGTCGAAGAGATTGCGTGCATGCATCCAAGTCTGAGTCTTTTCGAACATCGCTCGTGTATAGGGTTGCGGGACGACGCGTTCACCGACGCCGAAGCGGCGAACGTCGACTTTGTCGCGAAACCGCTGCGGAATTTCATTGTTAAAGTAATGCTTGAACTGCTCCGGTTGCAAATCGATATCGGATTGCGCCCGGATTAGGCAACGCATATATCGCTCGATGTTTTCTGCAGCGATATGCCGAGGAAACATGAACGCCATCATGAAGGTCGTCGAGACGATCCTCCGAAAGCCATGTTGTTCGAGCAGGTACAATTGAGGTCCCCAAACATTCACCGCCGGTATTTTCCGCGCCAGGGCTGCATCGACACGAGACCAAGAGGAGCCGACGAATTTAAGCGCAATTTCTGTGGCAGGCAGAAATACTTCGAGGGCCTGTAAAGCCGAATAATGGCTGCCGGAATGGTACCCGACTGCCACTTCCGTGCGCGCTAAATCACGCGGCTCGGAAATGGCGGACTCCGCCGGTACCACGATGGCTGCTTCACAGACACTATATGCGTTCCCCCACATGATACCTTGTTCGACCTTGGCCGCCTGGTTTACCGTCCAGTGGCAAGCACAGCTCACGTCTCCGGCGCCTTCGCCTTTCCGTCCATGTCCTTCGGCGTAACGTTCGTACGCACCGAAGCGGTGGTCTTCGAGCGGGCTGGGCAAATCGACCGCGGAGAGCCGCGGCGTGTTCTTGCGGCTCCCCTCGACGTTCAGTTCATAGTCGAGGCCTTCCTCTGTGAAATAGCTCTTTTCGTCAGCGACCCAATCGTTGAGCCGGCCGTGCGGCTGAATAATCAATTTCGCCATCTGATTTCTCCCTCTTGGGTTTCCACAGCCCATGCTAAGGCAAGATCTTGCGCGTTTGCAACTGATTGGCGAGCGCGACGATGCTTATTGGCGACTTTCATGTTTGACCGCTCACGGCGCATTTCGGTAATATTTCTGCCATGCGCATGGAATCAACTACACAGATAAGCCTCGGCATCGGGCTTTGGGTTGCGTTCGCTTTTCTGTTTCCGTCCAATGCCGAATCCGCCGAGATTCTGCAGAAGATTCGCATCGGTGTTCCTTCCGTCGCGCTCACCTATATGCCTTTTTATGTTGCACAAGAAAAAGGGTTTCTCGCCAAGGCAGGTCTCGAAGCGGAATACATCCAAATGAACACGGGGATCCAACCGCAGGCGGTTATCAATGGCAATATTAATTTTTTCCCTTCTCTATCGACCGGAATTTCCGCAGCCGTCGCGGGATTGCCGCTGGTGGTGGTGCTCAACTTTTACAACATTACGCCCTGGATGCTCGTGACCAGCAAAGATATCAACAAGCCACAGGATCTGCTCGGAAAAAAAATTGCGGTTTCGGGAATTCGCACTACCGGTCATCAATTGATGATGGCGTGGTTCAAGAAATTTGAAATCAACGAAAAGGAAGTGGGATTCATAATGACCGGCGGCACTGCCGGTAGTTTCGCGACTCTCGCCAGCGGTCAGGTTGCAGGCGCGGTGCTGACACCGCCCTTCGATGACAAGGCAGTGACGAAAGGCTTCAAAAAGTTCATGTTAATCGGCGACCTGCTCGACATTCCGACATCGGGTTTGATTACATCCCGCGCCGAAGTCGCAAACCATCGCGATCGAGTGCAAAAAACCATCGCCGCACTGTTCGATGCGGTCGCTTGGATCCGCACCAATCGGTCAGAAACCTCCAAGATGATCGCCGAGAAATTCAAAATCACGCCGGCCGAGGCCAACGGCACCTACGACACCTTGCTCAGCATGTTCAACAGAGACGGCCGGCTGCCGCCGAAAGTTGCGCGCGGTTATCTAGACATTCTGCGCCAGGAACGCCCGATTCCCGCCGATCTCGATGCGCAGAAGTTCGTCGATTTTTCTATGTTGCCCGGAGCGAAATAGAGACGGCAAACTTAGCGCCTCTGCGATTTACTTCGAGAGTGGCGATCATCGTTCCGCGTTTAGTTTGCTCAGCAGCTCGCGCCATTTGGCCTGAAGTTTTTTTTCGATTCTCGACACTGAACACACTAGCCTCAGCGAACTGACCGCGCCGGCGAAGGGCCTGCAGGCATTGATTAACATGCGCTGTCATTCCGAACGAACGTGAGAAATCTTTCTTCGTCGTCAGCCTATTTGATCGCTTCCCCTTTTTTTAATTCCTCAATCCGTTGTTTGCTCAATCCTAAAATCTCACCAAATACTTTATCATTATGCGCGCCGATCCATGGCGCTCCGCGCGCGGCATCGGCGCTTGACAGCGAGGGAATTCCCGGCAGCCCGTGATGAGTAATGCTGCCCCATGGCTGCGCATCGGTTTCCACGATGTGGCCGCGGGCGCGGAGGTGAATATCGTGAAAAAGATCTTCTCCCGACGATGGAATTCCGGCTGCAACATCGGCCTCCTGCAGCATCCGGAAAACCTGGCGAACAGTATACTTGGAAGTCCATTGTGAAAGCTTCTGATCAAGCTCATTTCGGAACTGCTTTCGTCCGGCCGTGCTGGCGTATTTTTCATCGGCCGCCCAAGAATTCGCGCCCATCAGTTTAACCATGCTTTGCCACTGCTCATCTCCGGCACAGGCAATGATGATCCAGCTGTCTTCGCCGCGGCACGGATAGCAACCATACGGCGCGTACGGCTCGCCGAGAATCTCATGATAACCCATCGCGTCCCACTCGTTGTGATTGACGGTATAGTCGAGAATCGCCGGTCCCATCATCGATCCTTGTGCTTCAAGCATGCCGGCTTCGATGAATTGTCCCTTTCCAGTGCGCGCTTGATACTCCAGCGCCGCAAGCACGCCGAGCGCCATGGTTACCGAGCCGACACGGTCAGGCCACGCAATTTTACAGCGCGTTTCCATCGGCGACTCCGGGTAACCCCACAACCGCATGATCCCGGTGTAAGCGAGCAGCTGCCAACCCCAGGCGACCCATGATTTCAGTGGCCCGGTCAAACCCCAGCCCGGCATCACGACCTGCACGACGCCTGGATTGATCTTCTGCAGAACGTCGAAGCCAAAACCGAGTCGCTCCAAAACTCCCGAGCTGAAGTTGTCGACGACGACATCTGATTTTGCGACAAGTTGTTTGAAGAGTTCTTTTCCTTCCGGATTGCGCAAATTCAGCGTGCATCCGAGCTTTGCCCGATTCATGCACGCATGCACTGCCGCTTCCCGCTCTTTGCTGGGAATCGTGCCGGTCTCGATCTTCACCACTTCCATCCCGTAATACGCCAGCAGTTCTGTTCCAAGCGGGCCGGCGTATTGCTGCGTCAGATCGGCCATGCGCAGCCCGGCGAGCATCGGTTCGCGCGCCGATTCGGATTCGCGCTGTTGCATACCGGCGGCCGGCAACTTTTCGAGCTCCGCGAGGATCTCCTTTCGATGTTGATCGAGCAGCGGCGCGGAGCGCCGCACGCGCATCGGTGTAACCGACAGTCGCATGGGCGCGCCGGGCGCCTTGTACTTGCCGATCACCGGGTGTTCGATTTCCTGCAACCACTCTCGCGCGCGATTCTGCTCACACTCGACAAATTGGCCGATGGTGTTAAGCGGCGCGGCAGCGAGATGGCGCGCTTGCGCCTGATTGGCAAAATCATCCGCCTCGAACTCACCAATAAATCCGGCAAAGGCCTTGGCTACTTCCGCAGAGTGCTCGTCACGATAACGCGGATTTTCCCATTCGGGACCGGCGAGGGACTTGTCGCTCATCCAATTCTGCGCAAACTCCTTCCACATGTGCGGCATGTTCGTCGTGAAATGAACATACCGACCATCCTTGCAGCGATAAATATTCGTGCCTGCGCCGCCATACGCTTTTCCGCCCGGACGCCGTTCGAGCCGATTCTCGCGGCTGTAGCGCGCGATCGAGCTGCTATTCGCAAACGTCAACGCCTCCTGCAACGACATATCGATGCGCTGACCAACCCCGGCAACGCGAGCATGACGCAGTCCAGCCACTGCCAACATCGCCGCCATCGTACCCGCCATTTGATACGCGAGATGACTCGGTGCCGTGCACTGCCCTTTGGTGTCATCGCCTTGGCCGTAAAGAAATCCGCCGGTGGCATTGGCGATCGCATCGCTGCCCTTGTAGTGGCGATAGGGTCCGGTGCGCCCGAAAGCGGTTATCGAAACAATGACCAGACTCGGAAATTTGCTTTTCAGGGCTTCATCGTCAAAGCCAAAATCCTCCAAGTAGCCAAGCGGCGTCGCTTCGACCAAGAGATCGGCGGAGCCAAGCAGCCTGGAGAATGTTTCACGATCCGTTTCGCGAGCGAAGTCGAGCACGATACTACGCTTATTAGTATTGGCGTGAATAAAAGTGAGACTGCGCTCGGGATCGGGGATGTTGTCGGCGAAAGGCGGCAGCATTCGGTTAGGATCACCGCCGGGCGGTTCGATTTTTATGACGTCAGCACCCAAGTCAGCGAGCCAGCGGGTCGCATACGACGCCGGAATATCGCCAAGCTCGATGACGCGGAGGTGACCGAGAGCGGAGTCTTTGTGAATTTCTGTCGACAAGACAATTTCCTTCGTGGGCGCCAAAACATGTTACCACAGAGGCGGCAGAGAACACGGAGGCTTGAAAAATTCCGCCTCTGCGAACTCTGAGTCGTTGCGGTAAATAATTTTATTTACTTAGATCGACCAACACTCGACCACGCACGGCGCCTTTCAGGATGGCGTCGATTTTTGGATTCAATTCCTCAAGGGAGACTTCCGTGATGATTTTGGAGAGATCTACGCTCCACTCACCCGCGAGCTTCTGCCAGGCCATCTGGCGGGCGCGCATCGGGATTTCCACCGAATCGACACCGAGCAAACTCACGCCGCGCAGAATGAAGGGAAACACGTTGACGTTGAGATCCGGCGACATCGCGTTGCCGCAGGCCGCGACCAAACCGGCGTATTTCGTCGCCTTGAGCGCAGTCGCGAGAATATTTCCGCCGACGGTGTCAACGACTCCTGCCCAACGGGGTTTTTGCAATGGCCGACCAGAAGTATCGTTCGCCTCTTCGCGGGAAATAATTGTTTTCACGTCTAGATCTCGCAAAAAATCATGCTCGCTCGTTTTTCCCGTCGCCGCCACGACGTTGAAGCCGAGCTTGCCGAGAATCGCCACAGCAACGCTGCCGACGCCTCCGGTCGCCCCGGTCACCAGAACCTCGCCGGAATCCTTCGTCAAGCCGCTCGCCATCAGGCGAATGATGCACAATGCCGCCGTGAGACCGGCCGTCCCGTAACTCATGCTCTGTTGCAACGAGAGGCCCTGCGGCAACTTGGTCGCCCAAAGCGCCGGCACGCTAATGTACTGACCAAATCCTCCAGAGGTATTCATGCCAAGATCGAATCCCGTTACGGTCACTTGATCGCCAACACCAAAAAGCTTCGTTGTCGAATCCGCGATGATGCCGGCCGCGTCGATGCCTGGTGTATGCGGATACTTTCTAGTGACGCCTTTGTTCCCGGTCGCCGACAATGCATCTTTGTAATTCAATGACGAATATTTGACTTCGATGATCAGTTCTCCGGCGGGCAAATCGCTCAGAGGGCGCTCGCGAATCTCGCGCGCAAAGGTTTTTTCTGCGGTCTCGGAAACGACCATGGCTTTGAACTTCTGTGGTAACGGCATGCGTAAACTCCTGACTGAAATTTTGTTCTTTCCAGCGGTACCGAATGTGGAGGCAAACTGTCAAGCCCGTCAGATAAAATGATAGTGCCGCAGTCGCTCGAGATCTCTTATTCGAGAAAAATCTATCCTGTCCTTTCGCGGCCTCGCGTGAAATCTTACTCTGGTAACTATTCTATGTGAACTCCGTCAGCATCCGATAAATCAACGCCTTGAAATATACTCGATCTTCAGGGCAAATAGAGTCTGGAGGAAAGAGAGCTATGGCAACCGAACCTGGTGCGGGACTCGCGGGCGTGATCGCCGGTCACACGGCAATTGCCACCGTCGGCAAAGAGGGCAAAGGCCTCACCTATCGCGGCTACTCGATTCACGATCTAGCGGAACATTCAACGTTTGAAGAAGTCGCCTATCTTTTGATTTATGGCCGACTGCCGAAGCTAGCCGAGCTCAACGAGTATAAATCCAAATTGCGCGCCATGCGCGCCTTACCGTCCAGTTTGAAAACTGTTTTAGAGTTGATCCCGCGCAACACTCATCCTATGGACGTGATGCGTACCGGATGCTCCATGCTCGGCACGCTGGAACCCGAAGGCCCCGGTCACGATCAGATCGCCGTCGCGAATCGCCTCACCGCGTGCTTTAGCGGGATGCTTTTCTACTGGCACCATTATCATGTCAACGGCCGCCACATCGAGACTGAAACCGACGATGATAGTACCGCCGGTCACTTGCTGCACTTGCTCCATGGCAAAAAGCCTGACGAGTTGCACCGCCGAGCCGTCGACGTCTCGCTCATTCTTTATGCCGAACACGAGTTCAACGCCTCGACATTTACCGCGCGCACGATCATTTCGACTCTGCCCGACTTTTATTCCGCAGTGACCGGTGCCATCGGCGCGCTCCGTGGACCGTTGCACGGCGGGGCCAATGAAGCAGCGATGGAATTGATCGAAAGGTTTGCGACACCCGATGAAGCGGAAAAAGGCCTTATGGAAATGCTCGCGGCAAAAAAACTGATCATGGGTTTCGGCCATCGGGTTTACAAAATTTCCGATCCGCGTTCCGACGTGATCAAGGGATGGTCGAAAAAGCTTGGCGCGTCCATTGACGACAACCGCCTTTTTCCTGTCTCCGAACGCCTCGAACAGGTGATGCGTCGTGAAAAAAAGATGTTTCCCAATCTCGATTTTTACAGCGCCACCGCCTATCACTTCTGCGGCATTCCCACGGCCATGTTCACGCCGCTGTTTGTAATTTCCCGCATCACCGGTTGGGCCGCGCATATTATCGAACAACGCGCTGATAATCGTCTCATCCGTCCCAATGCCGACTACATCGGCCCCGATCCCAGACCCTATGTGCCAATTGATAAAAGATAAGTCTCTTCAGCCTTGCGGCCCTCAACTTCAACGTCGCTGCGCAAATTCCAGTTTGCAACTTGAAGCTTGAACGCTGAAGCTAAAGAACGCATGAGCACAGAAATTTCCAACGTTCGGCCAGAGCCCGACAAGATACTCGTTGATTTGGCTGATTATGCGGCGCGCTATCAACCTGAGAGCCGTGAAGCGATCGACACCGCACGAGTGAATCTTATGGATGCGCTCGGCTGCGGCTTGCTTGCGCTCCGCTATCCCGAGTGCACGAAGCGCTTAGGACCCGTGGTTCCAGGTGCAGTCTTGAAGGACGGCGCGCGCATACCGGGCACCGCATGGCAGCTCGATCCGGTTCACGCTGCTTTCAATATCGGCGCAATGATTCGTTGGCTGGATTTCAACGACACCTGGCTCGCCGCCGAATGGGGGCATCCTTCCGACAATCTCGGCGGTATTCTTGCCCTTGCGGACTATCTCTCCCGAACAAAACAGCAGCAGCTTACTATTTCTGACGTGCTCAAGGCGCTGATCAAAGCTCACGAAATTCAGGGCATCCTGGCACTAGAAAACAGCTTTAACCGCGTCGGCCTCGATCACGTGTTGCTGGTTCGGGTCGCGACCGCAGCCGTCAGCACGGCGATGCTCGGCGGATCCATCGAACAGATTATCAGCGCGGTTTCCAATGCCTGGACGGATGGCGGCGCGCTGCGCCTTTACCGGCATGCGCCCAATACCGGCCCGCGCAAATCGTGGGCGGCGGGCGATGCCACCGGCCGCGGTGTGCGCCTTGCGCTGATGGCCCTCCAAGGCGAAATGGGATATCCATCCGCGCTCACGGCAAAAACCTGGGGCTTTCACGATGTGCTTTTCGCAGGAAAGCCGGTTACGCTCGGCCGGCCGCTCGCATCCTATGTCATGGAGAACGTGCTGTTCAAAATTTCTTTTCCCGCCGAATTTCATGCCCAAACCGCCGTCGAGTGTGCATTTCAGCTTCACGATCAGGTCAAGAATAGACTCGATCAAATCAAAAAGGTTGTCATTACCACGCAGGAATCGGCGCTCCGGATCATCGATAAATCCGGCCCGCTCTACAATCCGGCGGACCGCGATCACTGCATCCAGTACATGACGGCGGTGGGCTTGATTTTTGGCGAGCTCACCGCCGATCATTACGAAGATGCTGTCGCGCGAGATCCGCGCATCGATGAGCTCCGTGCCAAAATGACCTGCGTTGAAAACCCCCAGTATTCGAAAGACTACCTGGACCCGGAGAAACGCTCGATTGCGAACGCTGTGCAGGTTTTTTTCACCGACGGATCGAGCACGGCGAAAATCGCCGTCGAGTATCCGATCGGCCATCGCCGCCGGCGCGCCGAAGGAATACCGCTCCTCGTGAAAAAATTCGAAAGCAACTTAGCGTCGCGGTTTCCGCCTGAGCAATGCGCAAAAATTCTTCGGTTGTGCGGTGATAGCGCCGAGCTCGATGCCACACCGGTGAACGAATTTACGGACATGTTCGTCAAAAATGTCTAGCGTTTAGCGTCCCGCTTCTAGCGTTGCTGGAAAACGAATTGAACGCCAGATACGAAACTCGAAACTGGTTTAGGAAACCTGAGGTAACACATGAATCTGCGTCAAACCCTGAAAAAGCTTTTAAACCGGAAGCAACTCTTGGTCGCGCCCGGCTGCTTTGACGGCCTGTCCGCTCGACTCGTCCAAGAAGCTGGTTTTGAAGCCGCCTATCTGAGCGGCGGCGCTATCGCGCGCAGCATGGGCATTCCTGATATCGGTCTCGTAACCATGAGCGAATCCATCGAGCGGGCCGCACAAGTTGTCTCGGCGATCCAAATTCCGGTGATTGCGGACGCCGATACTGGCTACGGCAATGCCGTAAATCTCGTGCGCAGCGTGCGGGAATTCGAGCGCATTGGTGTTGCTGCGATTCATATCGAAGACCAAATCACGCCCAAGCGCTGCGGCCATCTCGACGGGAAGGAAGTCATATCGCGCGCTGAAATGGAGATGAAATTAAAAGCGGCTCTCGACACCCGCACCGACCCTGATTTCTGCATTATCGCGCGCACGGACGCTCGCGGTGTGCACGGGCTTGAAGATGCCATAGGGCGCGCCCAAGCCTTTGCCAAGCTCGGCGTGGACGCAATCTTTGTCGAAGCACCGCAATCCGAAAGCGAGCTGGCGGAAATCCCGAAGCGGCTTCCGGATGTCCCCCTACTGGTAAACGTCTTCAAAGGCGGAAAAACACCGATGCTTCCGAT
>Ga0070664_100001730_pt1 | contig 17463 bp, 18 predicted proteins | sample KBSC73metaG_FD_65863 | JGI IMG/M metagenome (GOLD analysis project Ga0070664, IMG submission 65863) | Corn rhizosphere microbial communities from Kellogg Biological Station, Michigan, USA - KBS C7-3 metaG | ecosystem: Host-associated > Plants > Roots > Rhizosphere > Soil ... | reverse complement strand
GTGCGCCTCGGCGCCGAATGCCATGCGCGCCGCGGCTCCATGGTCGCCTACCGGGGTCGCATCCAGTTTGTCTACAAGGGATCGGGCAGCATGCGCGCGCTGTTCGAAGGCGCGGCGACCGGGCAGCAGCTCAAGCTGATGACCTGCCGCGGTGAGGGAGAGGTCTTCCTCGCCGAGGACGCCAACGACCTGCACCTGGTGGACCTGCAGGGCCAGACGCTGTGCGTCAATGCCGACAACGTTCTCGCGTTCGACACCACGCTGCGGACGGAGGTCAAGCGAATCGAGAGCCCGGCCATCCCCGGCGGAGGCTTCTTCCACCTGGAGATCGGGGGCCAGGGCACGGTCGTGATCATGACTCGGGGCACCCCGGTCACCCTGCCGGTCCAGGGCCCGACGTTCGCCGACATGAACGCCCTCGTCGCCTGGACCGCCGGAATGCGGATCACCGCGACCAGCCAGGTCCGGATCGCCCGCACCATGTACGCCGGAGGCGTCGCGGAAGCGGGCATCCTGCAGTTCATGGCGCTGCCGGGCCATTTCATCGTCGTGCAGCCGTACGAAGTGTGACACCAGGCCGGCCGACTGACGGGTGTTCACGGGCTGATCACCTGGATAGGGTCCCGGCCATGGCAACGGTTCGGAGGGTCGTCAGCGTCGCGGGGCACCTGCTGCTGGTCGTCGCCGCTGTGGTTGCGGTCGTGGTGGCGACGTCGCACCTGGCGTACCCGTCACTGCGCCATGCGTTGGTCGCGATGGTCGTGGTCCTGTCCGCGGTCTCCCTGTTGGGTCGCTTCCCGCTGGGTCTGGGACCGGTGGGGGAGTCCGTGGCCGCCCGGCTCGTGCGGATGGTGGGCACCGTCCTTGCCGGGGTCGGCGCCGTGGGGGTGGCTCTCGGACTGGCGCAAGGCGGCTTTCCGTCCGATCGGGCCAGCGGCGGTGTGCGGATCTACACGGTGGTGCTGGCGGTGAATCTCGCGGCCTTCCTGGCCGTCACCGGCCGCGAGAGCGGGCTCCTGCCGCGGGCGATGCTGAGCAGCGTCGGCCTCGGCCTGCTCGCGGCCGCGTTGTTCGCCGCCTGCGTGCCGGTCCTGCCGCCCGGACCGATCGGCCTGGCCATACTGCTGATCGCAGCGGCCGCGATAGGTGCCGGACGGCTGGCCCGGCCAGCCGAGAGCCGCGGGCTGGCCGGCCTGTTCGCCGCCGTCACCGCGTGTCAGGCGGTGTTCTTCGCGGCCGCGGTCCTCTACCGGTACGGACCCGACGCGTGGATGCCGTTCGCCGGTCCCGGACCGCTGACCCCACAGGCCCAGTTGGAACAGAACCGCATTGAAGCGATCGACCCGTACGTCGGCGTGCTCCTGCTCGGCGCGATCGCGGCGGGAGTCCTGGTCGGCATCGCGCTGACCGCCAAGCTGCGTACCCGCACCGGGGCGGCGCCCGCCGCGGTCCCGGTGACGTAGGCCGACCACGCAACGACGGCGGGACTGCTGTCCCGGCCCGGTCGGGACGGGCAGGGACCGCCGCCTCATGCGCGGTGCGTATCCCGATTCCTAGCCTGATGGCATGCTGCGCACACCTGTACTGCGGGCCGTGGTCGCGACCTGTCTGGTCCTGATCGCGGCGGTCGTGCCCGCCGGCCCCGCGGCGGCCGCGCCCTGCGGCACGAACTGCTACCGGTACCAGGCGGACATCACCCTCACCGGGTGGGTGTCCCCGACGCGGGTCATCCCCGGCGGCACCCACCTGGTCACTGTGCAGGTGACCAACACCGGCTGGCGCACCGGCGGGAACAGGCCGCCCACGCCCTGGATCGGTCCGGCCTCCGGCGAGGTGTATGTCAACACCCACCCGAGCACGACCGACGGGCAGCCGCTGGCCGACTACTACGACAGCGGCGTCGACTTCACGCCCTGCTGGAGCCGTGCCGGCGACAGCCTGACCTGTTTCAACGCAAGCATGCCGACGGGCGCGACCGGCCAGTTCTCGCTCGTCTGGCGGGCGCCCTCGATGCCGGGCACCTACACGTACACCGTCGTGGTCGACAGCTACAAATGGACGGAGTACGACGAGAACAACAACAGCATCGTCCTGACCCTGGAGGTCGGCTACTGACCCTCCGGGAGTGCGGCTCATGCCGCGACCGTCAGGACTCCGGGTACCCGTGGGCGGCAAGCCACGTGGCGAACGCCTGCGGCGTGCGTACCCCGTCGTCGAGAACGGCCTGGTAGATCTGCGGGCCGCCGACGCGGTCCGGGTAGGCGGGCAACCGGCACCAGACGTCCTTGATCCGGAGGATCGCGCTTCGCTGTTCTACTGTCATGCGCCCGCGCAGCGACTCATGCCACGCCGTCACGTTCGCATGCGGGTCGTTGAGCCACAATGTCAGGTCGATTCGCCAGGTACGGCTGTCGCGAGCCAGTTCGATGACCACGTGGTACCGCTCGTCGCGGACGGTACCCGTGGGCGATCGGCTACCGCGTTCGTCCCGGTACTCGAATCCCACGACTCCGGGGCGGTCGACGATCCGCTGAAGCAGGCCGAGCACCTCGCGGGGGGAGAAGTCGGCACCGGCGAACACCATGACGTCCAGGTCCGGCCAGCACATCAAGCCGGAGACGTAGCTGCCGGCCAACAGCGTCGGACCCACGTCGGCGAGGATCGCTGTCAACTCCGGCTCGGCGAGAATCGCCGCCGCCTCCGCCTGTAGCGCCAGTTGTCGCGTCCACAACTCGTCGTCGGAGGCGGACCCCGGAACCTGAGCACTGTCCATGGATGCGAGGCTACCGACGTACCGGTGTCGTAAAGTCATTCACGTGAGCGGCGATATCGTCCCGGCTCGGCCCGAGCTGCGCATGTCGGATTCCGACCGGGAAGGGGTGCTTGCTCGCCTGAGCGCCGCGCTCGCCGACGGCCGGCTCACCCTCACGGAGTTCGAGGAGCGCGTCGACGGCGTGCTCCAGTCCCGCACCTTCGGCGACGTGCAACCGTTCGTGGCCGACCTGCCTGGCGCGACAAGGGCGCTGGCCAAGCGCGAGGTCGTCGAGCTACGGGCCGACGCGGGCAGCATCAAGCGCAGCGGTCGTTGGATCGTGCCGAAGCGGCTGGTCGTGCGGACCCACGGGGGTTCGGTGAAGCTCGACATGCGGCAGGCCGTGATGGACGACCCGGTTGTGGAGATCGAACTGGTCGTCCGGGCCGGCTCGGCGACGATCGTCCTGCCACCGGGGGCCACGGCCGACATCGACGACGTCACCGTCACCGCCGGCTCCGCCAAGTCCACGGTGCCGCCGGCGCCCGAGCCCGGTTCGACGGCGCCGCACCTGGTCGTGCGTGGCGACGCCAGCGCGGGCTCGCTGCGGGTGCGCTACGAGCGCCGTTTCCTGGCCTGGCGCTGGTAGCGCTACGAGTGCTTGCACGATGGACCAGGACGACCGGGATGACGAGGTCGCTCGGCGCAGCCTGCGCCGGCTCATCTACTGGTTCGACACCATCGAGGATGAGTGGGCGACCAGGGCGCTGACCCGGGCGGTGGCCCGAGCCGGCCGTCTCCTGCTCGCCCACCAGGGGTTCGGACCCGAGCATCCGGTGGCAGCGACGATCGCCGCGGCCGAGGCCTACCTCGCACACCCGAGCGAAGAGGCGTACACCGCGTACTTCGCCGCCGCCACCGGCTCGTACCCGTACGGCGCGGGCGAGGGCTGCTACCGCGTCGACGGCGCCGAGGACTGCGGGCCCGGCTCGGGATGCCGTACCGGCGCGGGAACACTCGACCTGATCGCGGCCGTGGTCGGCGCGCGGGCGGTCCGGGACGCCGTTCGGGCGGCGATCCGTCGACGCTGATTCACCGGCGACGCCGCGTCCGGTCGGCAATCGGACATGGGCACCGGGCGGGATCCTCCAGCGTGCCTTCACCCCTGGTCGGACGCGCCGGTCCCGGCTCGAAAGGGGACCGGTGTCCCGGCTGTCGCGATGGTCCTCGGGACTGTCGACTCATGCCTGTCTGTCGATGTCGCCCTTACGGTGCGAAGCCGGCAACGCCAACTCCGACAACAGGAGGGTTTCGTGAGGTGGCTTAAGGGTTCACAGAGTCGAATGATGGCCGCGGCCGTCATCGTCGCGGTCGTGGCATGGTCGTCACCTGCTTCCGCCGACGACAAACCGGTGGAGCCCGGCGAACCGCCGGACGCCATCATGCTGGCGCAGCAGCCGCTGGTCGAGGCGGCCCAGGCGATCACCGCGCTGGACAAGGAACGGACCGGGCTCGGCGGCATCCGGCTCCAGGTGGAGAAGGGCGCGGTCGAGGTCTGGTGGAAGGGCACAATTCCCGACGCCGTCCGCGAGGAGATCGCGGCCCGCGAGAAGGCCGGCGTGCACATCGTTCTCGGCAACGCCCGGTACAACGGCGCCGAACTGAGCGCGGCACAGGACCGGATCGTGCAGAACCGCGACCGGTATCCCGGCCTCGCCTACGTCGCGCCCCAGCCGGACGGCAGCGGACTGCACGGCGAGTTCACCGATGTCGACGCCGCCCGCCGATACCGGTTCCCGGTCAGCGTGGACGTCACCGCCTCGGCGGGCAACACGTTCACCTCCCGGGCGGTTGACAGCACGCCGTGGTGGGGTGGCGCGATCACCGTCAGCGGCGGATCCCTTTGCACGACAGGGTTCCCGGTGGCGAACTTCCTCGGCCCGATCCAACTCAACCGCGGACTGCTGACCGCCGCGCACTGCGACCCGGCCGGCAGCGGCTCGACGTTCACCAACAGCGTCGGCACCACAATCGGAACCGGCGTCACGCGAGGGTTCCCGGTCGACACCACGTACATCGTCACGCCGTCGGCGCCGCGGGTGTACACCGGTGGCCCGGGATCCGCGTCGAAGGGCGTGGCCGGCCCGGTGCCGAACTTCCCCGGGCAGTTCGTCTGCACCTCCGGTGCCGTGACCTTCGAGCACTGCGGCGTGATCAATCTGTTCGTCGCCGGCGCCGCGATCGTCGGTACCCCTGGCGGCGCCATCCTGGTGCTCGGCGTGACATACGCGACGAGCACCACCGGCGGTATCGCCGTCGGGTCCGGCGACAGCGGCGGGCCGGTGTACGTGCCCGTCAGCCCGTTCCACGTGCTGGCTGCCGGAATGGTCGACTTCGCCGTCGGCGGTGGTACCTGCCCCGGCGGGCCGCCCACATCCGTGTGCTCACCCGTCGTCGGCTACGTCGACATCAACGTCATCATGGTCACCACGCTGCTCCAACTGCTGATCTCTCCCTGAACCGGAAGGGGCGACCGGTCACCGGCGGTCCAGCCGGTCACCGGTCGCCCGCTCAGTCGCCATGCGTCGCGCCACCGCCCGTTCGGCGAGCATGATCGTCGGCAGGTTCGTGTTGGCGGACGGGATGTCGGGCATGACCGACGCATCGACGACCGACAGGCCCTCCACTCCGTGGACGCGGCAGTCGGCGTCCACCACCGCCCCGCGGTCGGGGTCCGGGCCCATGGCGCAGGTTCCGACCGGGTGGTGGTAGCTCCATGCCTCGTCGACGATCCAGCGACGCAGGGCGTTCCCGGCCGGAACGACCGGTGCCGGCTCGGCCGAGACGGCGCGCAAGGGTTCCGTGCAGAGGGCCCGGTGGGCCAGGATCACGCCCTCGCTCAGCCGTGGCAGATCCGCCGGATGCCCGAAGTAGCCGAGATCGATCTGCGGGGGTGCCGCGGCGTCGACCGAGCGGGTGCGTACGCGTCCCCGCGAGAGCGGCTTGAGCAATGCCGCGCCGACAAAGAATCCAGCGCCCGCTGGCGACATGAACGGACCGCCGACCAGCAACTGGAGGTCGGGCGGGTCACGCCTCGGGTCACTGCCGCTGCTGTGGACGGTGGCGACCAGTTGGAACACCGGCGCGTCAGCCGTGGGGAGGGCTATGGTCCCGCTGACGCTGACCGCCGGGTGGTCGGCCAGGTTCGCGCCGACTCCCGGCAGATCGCCGACGACGTCCACGCCAAGGGCACGGACCTCGTCGGCCGATCCGATCCCCGACCGCACGAGCAGCCCGGGGGAGTGGTAGGCGCCCGCACAAAGAATCACCTCGCCGGCTCGAATGAACTCGCCGCTCGGATACAGCCGCACGCCGACCGCCCGGCCGGCACGGACGACGACATCCTGCACCAGCACACCCGCCCGGACGGCGAGGTTCGACCGGTGTCGGGCCGGGGCGAGGTAGCCGCCCGCGGTGCTCATCCGCCGACCGTCCACAGTGTTCACCGGCAACGGGCCGAACCCGACCGCTCCGGGCGCGTTGTGGTCGGGCACAGACGGAATGCCGAGAGCGGAGAACGCGTCGCCCGCGGCCACCGTCAGCCGTGACCGGGCGTCGCCGAGGTAGCGCCGGACCGGGATCGGCCCGTCGCCGCCGTGGTGGTCCGCGCCTGGGTGGTCGAGGTCCGTCTCGAGGCGCCGGAACGACGAAAGCACGTCGGCGAACGCCCAGCCGGGGTTGCCGAGCGCGGCCCACGCGTCGTAGTCGGCCGGCGCCCCGCGCAGGGCGAACGTCGCGTTGACCGCCGAACAGCCCCCGGTGACGCGCCCCCGCGGAAGCGCGAGGCCGTGCCCGTCGGGGCCGCTCCAGCCGGCGAGTCCCCAGTCGTGTCCGTCGGTGCTCGGGCCGTGCGTGCCGTCGAGGAGATCGGCCGGCAGCAGGGGCTCCGGGTAGTCCGGTCCGGCCTCGAGGAGGAGCACGGAGCGGGCCGGGTCCTCACTCAGCCGGGCCGCGACCACGCATCCGGCGCTCCCCGCACCGACCACGACGACGTCAGCGACCGGCATGCGGCTGCGCTCCGGCGGCGAGAGCGGCTCGCAGCATGGCGCGCAGCTCGGGTCCGTCGGTGTGTCCGTGGACGGCGACGGCGTGCTGCGCCGCGGCCTCGACGACCTCGTCCGGTTCGCCGACGAGCGTGAGCGTGCAGCCGACGGCGTTCGGGGTGGCGCGGCAGTCGATGATGCTCCTGGCCATGATCGTTTCCTCTCGGTGCTATTCCGGTCGGTGTCATTTCCGGCTTGCGGTGACGAGCAGGTACTCGGCCACCCAGACACCGGTCGCGGTTCCGGGGGCCCGGTGGTCGTTGCGGGCGAGGAAGTCGGCGAAGTCGCGGTCGAGGTCCGCGGTCCGGCCGGGGTCGTCGGCCAGCGCGCGGTACGTCGCGATGGTCGGGCCGTAGTGGGCCTTGTAGTAGTCGCGGAGATCGGCCGCGGTGCCGAACCGGTCCGGGTAGGCGACAGTCCGCCGCTCGACTGTCAGGTTCCGAACGCGGTCCCCGAACACCTCGCGGACGTGGTCCTCGTCGCCCCACAACGCCGGCGGCTCGGCGCCGGAGGGAGGGGGCGGCGCGTACGGCGCCATGGTGGCGAACAACTGGCCGATCAGTCCCCGCTTCGACCAGTTGATCATCACGATCCGCCCGCCCGGGCGGCACACCCGCAGCAGTTCGTCGGCGGTCCGCTGGTGGTGCGGGGCGAACATCGCGCCGACAACGGAGATCACGATGTCGAAGTCGGCGTCCGGGAACGGCAGCGCCTCGACGTCGCCCTCGACCCATTCGATCGGGAGTCCACGCGCGTCGGCGTCCCGCTGCCCGGCGACGAGCAGCTCCGGCGTCAGATCGCAGGCGACGACGGTGGCGCCTGTTGCTGCGGCGGGCAGCGAGGCGTTGCCGGAGCCGGCGGCGGCGTCGAGCACGCGGTCGGCCGCGGTGATGCCGGCGGCGTCGACGGCGACCGGGCCGAGTTCGGTGATGAGTTCAGCGGCGACGCGCGGGTAGTCGCCGGCGGCCCACATCGCGCGGTGGCGTTGCTTGAGTTCGCGGTCAGTGTCTTGTGCTGTCGTTGTCATGAAGACCTCCCGAGGCTCGTTTCCGAAGAGACTCGCCACGCCGCGTCAGTCCACCGTCAACGAGCCGTCAGGAGGCTGGTGCCCGCGGTGAAGGCCGGCCTATGGTCGGGCTGTGCTCCGGGTCGAGCTGCTCGGGGAGTTCGCGGTGGCGCGGGACGGGGTCCCGCTGACGCTGCCCCACGGGCTGGCCCGGCTCACCGCCTTCCTGGCTCTGCGCCTGGGACCCCGCCAGCGCGACCAGGTCGCCGGCACGTTCTGGTCGGAGAGCCCGGAGGAAGCCGCGCGGTCGAGCCTTCGCACCGCCGTCTGGGGCCTGCGCAAGGCGCTCGGTTCCGACGCCGTGATCGCGACCCGAACCGCCGTCGGCTTCGCTCCCGACGTCGTCAGGGTCGACGTCGCCGACGTGGAGACCCTGGTGGCCGCCGGCGATCTGGCCGGCGCGGTGGCACTGTGCCGCGGGGAGCTGCTTCCGGACGTCGCCGCCGACTGGGCCGACAGCGCCCGGCGGGCGCACCACCGTCGGCACGCCGATCTGCTCGACCGCCTGGCCGAGGCGGCCGACAGCCGGGGCGACGGCGCCGGCGCGGTGCGGTGGTCGCGCATCCGCTGCGAGCTCGACCCGCTCGACGAGGTCGCGCACGTGCGGTTGCTGCACCGCCTCGCCGCCACCGGGGACCGCTCGGCCGGCCTGGTGGCCGGCCGGGAGTTCGCGCGACGACTGCGCGACGAGCTCGGCCTGCACCCGGGGCCGGCGCTGCGGGCGGCCGTTGCCGAACTGAACGCCGCTCCCGGGGTGCGCCCGCCGTCGGCGGTGCGCGCGTTCCCGATGTTCGGCCGATCGGCGGAACTGGCCGCGGTGACCGGTGCATGGGACGCGGCGCGGGCCGGACACGGTCGCATCGTTGTTGTCACCGGCGAGGGCGGGATCGGCAAGACCCGGCTGGTGGGTGAGGTCGCCCGGCGAGCGTCGCGGGTGGGTGGCCGGGTGGCGATCGGTGCGGGCCTCGACGTGGGCGGCGAGGCGCCATTGGCGGTCTGGCATGAACTGGCAGCCGAACTCGTGGCGGTGGTGCCCGCACCGCCACCCGACGCGGGGTGGCCCGCGGAACTCGGGAGGCTGGCGCCGGACCTGACCGCCGGCCTGGGCCGTTCCACCGTTCCGCCCCCGGTGGCGTCGCCGGAGTTGGAACGCCTGCGGATCTTCGACGCGGTGCTGCGTCTGGTGGAGTGGGCAGCCGCGCACCGTCCGGTGTTCCTCGTCGCGGAGGACGTGCATCGTGCCGACCGGGCCAGCATCGCGCTGTGCGCCCACATCGGCCGGCGTCTCGCCCGGTTGCCCGTCCTGTTCCTGCTGACCCGGCGCGGGCGACCGGAGAGTCCCGACGTGGACGCCCTCCTCGCGGACGCCGCCGGCCGCGGGACGGACGTCCTCGAGCTCGCGCTCGGCCCGCTCCCGGAGCCGGACCTCGCGGCGGTCATCCGCAGCGTCGTGGGCCTGCCGGCACCGGACGTCGCCCGGGTCCTCGCGAACGCCGACGGGAACCCGCTGCTCGCCGTGGAGCGTGCGCGGGCGGTCGCCGGCGGGCACGCCGAACCCCCGCCGAGCCTCCGGGTCGCGGTCCGCGCGAGCATGGGCGCCCTTCCCCGCAACGCCCGCGAGCTCGTCGAGGCGCTGGCGGTGGCCGGACGTGGGCTGATCCCGCGCGAGGTGGCGGCGCTCGGGCTGGCGGACGTGGCCGGGACCGAGGCCGTCGCGCTCGACACCGACCTCGTGCAGCGGGACAGGGCCGGGTTGCGCTTCCGCCACGCCCTGCTGGCCGAGGCCGCCCGGGCGGACCTGCCGGATCCGCACCGCCGCCACGTGCAGGTGGCGAACGCGATCGTGGCCGCCGCCGGAGCGGACGCGGACCGCGTCGCCGCCGAGGCGGCCCGGCACCTCACCCTGGCCGGCCGCGACGACCTGGCCGGCGACCTGTGGCGGCGGGCCGCCCGGCACGCCCGCTCGCTCGGTGCCCTGCCGGAGGCCGCCGGGTTCTGGCTCGAGGCCGTGCGGCAGGCACCGCAGGATCCCGTCCCCCGGCTGGAACTCGCCGAGGTGTACGCGTGGCTCGGCCGCCGGGACGACTTCGAGCGGGAATGGCAGGACGCCCTGCCGCACATCCGCGCTGACGATCTGGCGCTGGCCTGGCATCGGCGCGGCAACGTGATGCGTTCGGTGCTCTGCCACCCGTCCGAGGGCACGGCGGCCTACCAGCGGGCGCTCGACGTGCTACCCGCCGACGCGCCGGGTCACCTGCGCGCGTCCGTCCTCGCGGGGCTGGCCCAACTCTGGTCGGTCACCGGTGATCCCGACGGCACCGAGGCACTGCTCACCGAGGCCGAGCGGCTGGCGACGGATCCGACGCCCGACCTCGTCGTCGACCTGACCACCGCGCGGTTGCTCCTGCTGATCCGCCGTAGCCGGTTCGCGGAACTGGAAGCCGCCGCGAGCCGGGGTGCGGCAGCGATGGCCGCAGCCGCGCGGCCGGACCAGGCCTTCGCCGGACTCGTGACGGCATCGTGCGGGCTGGCCGCCGGTGGAGCGCCGGACGCCGCGCTCCGCCTGGCCGACCGCGCGCTCGTGCTCACCGCCGGCGTGGCCGTGCTGACCCTGCCGTGCCTCGCCGCGCGCGCCCACCTGCTCGCCCGCCTCGGGCGTCACGACGAGGCCCTCGCCGCCGCCCGGGAACAACTCGCGCTCGCCGAGCGGCTCGACTCCCGTCGGTTCGTCGCCCAGGCCCAAGGCGACGCCGGCCTGGTCGCCCTCGCCGCCGGCCGTCCTGCCGAGGCCGCCGACCTGTTGGCCGCCGCGCTGGACGGTCCCGTTCCCGACGGCGACGCGCCGATCAGCCGCCCGTCGACGCGGTTGGCGCGGGCGGAGGCGCTTGCCGACGCGGGCCGGGCCGACGACGCGACCGCCGAACTGCGCCGCGCCGTGCTGGAACCGGTCGGCACCGGCGACCAGGCGTGGTCGCTCGTCCCGCGGATGTCGCGGATACAGGGTCGCATCGCGCTGGCGCGCGGCGATCGGGCGACGGCCCGGCGCCGGTTCACCGAGGCGATCGCCACCTGGCGGCGGCTGACGCCGCCCACTCCGGGCGACGACCTCATGGCCGCTCTCGTCGATCTCGGGCGGCCCCCGGTGATCGGTCTCGTGGAACCGGCCCGCGAACTCGAACGCCTACACGGGGAACTCGCCGCGGTACAGGAGGCCTCATGCCCGGCTTCACCTTGAGCGGATACACGCCCGCACCGGTCGAGGAGGTCTGGAAACTGCTCTTCGACCCCACGCGGTTCCCGGAGTGGTGGTCCGGTGTCGAGACCGTGCACACGGAGGGCCCCGACCGGTACGTCATGTGGCCGGACGGCTACCCGGACTTCCCCATGCCGCAGAGCCTGCGCACGGAGCGCGGGGCGAGCCGCGTCACCGTTTCCTGCCAGGTCTCCGACATCGACGTCGTCTGGCAGCTCGCCGAGGCCGGCAACGGCACGCGGATCGAGGTGCGGGTGGACCTTCCCGACGCCGAGGCGCACCGCTTGGCGAGCCAACGCCGGATCATCGCCGCGTCCCTGGACAACCTGACCGCGCTCGCCGCCGCCGCGACGCCGTAGTGTCGGCGCCGCTCGCTAGATGACGCGTACCGCCAGCTGTTCGAGCCCGCTCGCCCGCGCCACGTGCGCCGCCTCTTCTGTCAGGTCTCTCAGCGGCAGGTGGCCGCTGCCCGGGAACGGCGTCACGACCACCTCGTGGTCGAGGATCTCCCACACGCCGGCGACCCGACCGTCGACAAGGACGATCGGGGATATCCATCCGGAGGTGCGGCTGACCGCAGCACGATGCTGCTTCGGCAGCAGCGTTTCGTCGTTGGTGCCCGGCCCGAGGATGTACTGGTCGAACCCGCCGAGCAGGCGCACACCCCTGCACGCGGCCACGTCGGCGAGTTCCGCCACGTGTTCGGTCAGCATCAACGCCCGGTGTCCTTCGACGTCGACCTCGGAAAGCCTGTCGCCCATGTCGCCGAACCACTGACGCAGCCTCGGCCGGCTCGTGGTGTTGAGCGTCAACCAGCGGTCGAACACTTCGGGAGTGGCGGGACCGTAGGCACCCAGGTACGCCGCGATCACCGCCGGCGCGGCCTGCTCGGCATCCGGCATCTTCCCCCAGGTGGGAAAGCGGGTTGCCGGCAGCGTGAACGTGACCTTGTTGCCCTGGTTCGGGCCGTGGCACAGCACGCCCCGCCACGCCAACGGCTTGAGCACCTGGCCCCACCCGGATCGCAGCCGCTCCTCCAGACCGGAGAATCGTTTGTCCGCAACGATCTGGGCGACCAACTGCTCCCTGGTGAGCACGGCGCCGTCGAGGAGGGTCGCCACCTTCTCGGTCAGCGCGTCGATCTGTGTCGGCGTCACTCCGGAGACCCGTTGCCAGGACGGCTTGAGCCAGACGCGGGTGGTCTCCACCAGTGCGAGATAGGCGGGGGCGTCGTCCGGCCGCAGCAGGTGCAGCGTTCCCCGCATCGCCCAGGTCTTCATCAGCGACGCCTCGGAGAAGGACCGGTCGACGGCGTCCTTGTCGGGCACCGACTGCCGCAACGCGACGGCCAGCGCGGCGGCACTCCAGACCTGTGCCTGTACGCCGCCCAGCCTGCCGACGATCTCGCTTGCGGTGCGCTGGGTGCGCGGAACCAGGTACTGCCGACGCATGCGCCAGGCAAGGACGTCCGACCAGCTGACCTTCACGCGGTCACCTCTCCTCGATGGAGCTTGCGGCCCGCCGGGCGCGATGTTCCCGAAGCTTGTGACGGTTGCCGCAGCGCTCCATGGCGCACCAGCGCCTCGCCCCGGGGCGGGACGTGTCGACGAACACCAGGGGGCAGTTGTCGCTGGCACATTCGCGGATGCGTCCGCCGAGCGGTCCGGACAGCAGCTCGATCATCTGCCGCGCGAGGGTCGAGAGCGCCTGCTTCGCCCGCACCGGCGGCGTCCACTCCATCGTCGTGCCGTCGCCGGCCAGCGCCGGTTGCAGCGGCACCGCGGCCGCGGCCCGGTTGATGTCCGCGACCGCTTCAGCGGGCAGCGGGCTGTGGTCGGCGCGGGCGTGGGCCACAACCCAGATCGCCTGGCGCAGGGTCTTGGCCGCGGCCAGGTCACCGCCCGACGCCGGGACCGTCAGTACCGCGGCCAGTGGCGGTTGGGCCAACCATTCGGCGAGTTGGGCCGGCTTGTGGAGCGTCTCGAACACCGCGTACCGGCCCTCGCCGCCCGAGTGCGCGAAGTCCAGGCAGACAGCGCCGGCGTCGAAGAAGAACGACCCGCCCTTGGGGTCAACCAGCCGTCGCCCGGTTGCGCTCGATCGCATGACACTAGTATAACTGGTTACTCGACACCGCTTAAACAGGTTTCATCAACGGGAGGGGACCGACATGGTCGCGCGGCACATCAACCCCGAAGGGCTCCACCGCAGCCCGGCCTTCAGCCAGGCCGTCGTTGTCGAACAACCCGCGAAGACCATCTACATCGGAGGACAGAACGGGGTCGACGCCGACGGCAAGGTCGTCGGGCCGACGCTCAAGGAGCAGGCGACGCAGGCGTTCCGCAACCTCGCGGCCATCCTGGAGAGCGAGGGGGCCAGCTTGGCGAACATCGTGCACTGGCGGATCGCCGCGGTGCAGGGCACGTCACTCGACGACGGCGTGGCCGCCTTCCAGGAGGTGTGGAACAGGGCCGACCCGCCGCCGGCGATCACCGTCCACTACGTCGCCGCACTGGGCCCCGGGATGCTGGTCGAGATCGACGCCATCGCCGCCGTCTGACGCGGGCTGCTCAGGGCAGGACCACCTCGTCGTAGCTCACCGCCGACATCGCCAGGTCCGGGAAGATGTTGTGCGCCTCCACCCAGTGCTGTGTCTCGCTGAAGACCTCGCGCGGGTAAGGCAGGAACACGATGCGCTCTCCGGTGCCGAACGCGCGCACGTCGACCTTGTCGTGGTACTTCTCGGGGACGGACCGCAGATGGTGTTGCTTGTGCCGCTCCGGGTGCAGGTCGATGTCCATCTGGGCGCGCTTGAGCGCGGCGAGGTACTTGTCGGCGTCGGCCTTGTTCACGTCGTTGCCGGTGAGCAGGAACCCGATCATGAACGTGGCATCGAGCACCTTGCGGAAGCCGTGGGCCTCGGCGATGTACAGCGGTACCCCGAACATCGTCGCCGCGGGTACCTGCCTGTCGAGCAGCGCGTCGAGTCGCTCGTTCGGTGGGCCCTGGAAGCTCAGCGTGATCTGGTCGGACGGCAGCACGGCCTCCAACGCCTGCAGCGTGGTGAAGTGGCTGCCCGAGTGGTAGCCCACGCCGACCGGCACCCCGGCCAGGTCTTCGGGCCGCCGCACCGGCGACTCCGGCGGCACCATGATCCCGCACGGCGCGACCGAATAGGCGGTGGTCACCAGGTAGCCGGACCGCTCGCTCGCCGCGGAACTGGTCACCCAGTGGCAGGCGCAACTGACGTTCGCGCCGTCGCGGCCAGCCCCGAACGACTCGAACGCCCCGGTCTTGATCTGGCCCTGGTCGTCTCGCGCCAACGGGCGGATGCCGTAGTCGCCCGCCGGCAGGAACTCGTACTCCAGGCCCTCGGCCGAGAAGTAGCCCGCCTCGTGCGCGACCCACTCCTGCAGCCGTCCGTGCGGCATGATCCGGAACACCATTTCGACCCCCTTCTCGGCGGAAATCCTCACCGCCACCCGGCGCCACGACGGCCCGGCAGGTCGTACCAGCCCCACCATATCCCCGGCATTCGCAGCGACGATATGCCCGTGCGCTGCTCGCCGGCCGGGCTAGCCGTACGTTGGACGGTGATGACGGGTTTCGCCCGAGCCGGCCATGTGCGTCGGCAGTTCGAAGAGGCTGAGCATTCCCGGGTCGGCGAAGGTCACGCAGCGCCGGATCAGGCCACGGCTGACCTCGAACACCTGCAGCGAGTGTGCCCGCACACCGCCGTTGGCCGGGTCCGGGGCGTAGGCCGCCAGCGCCGGGCTCCCGTTGGCCTGCACGGCCAGCAGCCGCCAGCCCGGCCCGCGCATGGCGAAGACGCGCTCCATGAACTCGCGGTAGTGCGCCCGGCCGGCCAGCCACAACGCCACCGGCGGCATCTCCATCACGACGTCGTCGGCCAGCAGCTTGGTCAGGCCGGGCACGTCGGCCGCCTCGAACGCCGTCAGGTACCGGTCGACCACCGCGCGTTCGTCGGGGTCGGCGGGCTCGCGCAGCTCCTCGAGCACCGGCCCGGCGGCCTGTAGCGTGGCGCGGGCCCGTTGCAGGCTGCTGTTCACCGACGCGACGCTGCTGTCCAGCGCCTGCGCCACCTCGGCGGCGGGCAGTTGGAGCACCTCACGCAGCACCAGCGCCGCACGTTGCCGGGCGGGCAGCAACTGCAACGCCGCCACCAGCGCCAGGCGCAGCCCCGCGCGCTGCTGGGCGGCGTCCGCCGGATCGCCGAGACGGGCGTCCGGGAACGGCTGCAACCACGGAACGTCGAGGTTCGGTGTGAGCGGCACCTGCGGATCGTCGCCGGCTGGGCCGAGCCCGCTCGGCAACGGCCGCCTCGCCCGTCCCGAAAGCGCGCTGAGACAGGCGTTGGTGGCGATCCGGTGCAGCCACGTGCGCAGTGACGCCCGCTGCGGGTCGAACCGGTCGGCTGCCCGCCAGGCGCGCAGCAACGTCTCCTGGACCAGATCCTCGGCCTCCTCGATCGAGCCCAGCATCCGGTAGCAGTGCGCCAGCAGATCACCCCGGAAGGCCTCGTGCTGCGTCGTCACCTCGCCCACGCGGGCGAGCCTACGCCGGGACCTACGCCGGGCCACGTCGAAAATTCGCCCCGGACAGCGATGAGTTCGTGCGCGCGCGCCGGTATGTGTCGGGTGAAGGCGGCCGGCTGGGCTGCCACCGCAGAAGGGAGCCCGTGATGGGCGACGTCATCGTCATCCAGTTCGCCACGCTCGACGGCGTGGTCTCCGACCCCGACGGACGCTGGGGCACCGGCCACGGCGGCTGGGCGTTCCGGTACGGGCGCGGACCGGTCGACGGCGACAAGTTCCGCCTCGGAACGCGGATGGAGCAGGGCGTCCAGCTCTACGGTCGGCGGACCTGGGAGCACTTCGCCCAGCTCTGGCCGAACCGCGACGGGGACTATGCCCGGCTGATGAACGCCGTGCCCAAGCGCGTCGCGACCCGCACCGGCATCGACGCGGCGGCCTGGGTGAATTCCGCCGCGATCGACGGCGACCCGTTGGCGTGGGTGAAGAACGAGCGCGAGCGGCGTGACGTCGTGGTGATCGGCAGCCTGAGCCTGGTGCACGCCCTGGCTGCGGCCGATCTGGTCGACGAGTACCGGCTGATCACCTTCCCGACCGTCGCGGGTGAGGGCGACCGGCTGTTCGCCACCGGCACGCCCGCCAACTTCCGGTTCACGCTCGTCGAATCCGCCGACCCCGTTGTGCTGACAGTGCTGCGCCGCGACCAGTCGGCCAGCGAGGTGCCGTCGCAGGCGTAACGCATCAGCGGGGACGGCACACTCTGACTCGTGGATGCGCATGCGTGGCCTCAGACGTTGCCCGCTCGTCAGGTGCGGATCGCCAGACCCACGGATCGGCTGGACGAGGTGGTGCGCTTCTACCGCGACGGGCTGGGCCTCCCCGAACTGGCCCGGTTCGACGGGCATGCCGGTTACAGCGGCGTGATCCTGGGTCTGCCCGGCGCGGACCATCACCTGGAGTTCACCCGGCACGAGCGAGGCAGTCCCGGCCCCGCGCCGACTCTGGACAACCTGTTGGTGCTCTACCTTGGCGGAACTTCCGCCGTCGAGCGGGCCGCGGCGCGGCTGGTGGCGCTGGGACATCCGACTGTCGTCGCGGAGAACCCTTATTGGACCGAGCATCGGGCGGTCACGGTGGAGGATCCGGACGGCTGGCGGGTCGTCCTGGTGCCGCGGGCGGGCTTCCAGGACACATCCGGCGAGGCGGACGTCGCGATCGACTGGCACGAAGGGGATCGGGCGTCGCTTCGTCCGCTCTTCAGCTTGGCCGAGGACTCGGCGAGCGAACTCGACTCGTATTTCATGGCGGGACGGGTGTTGGTGGCGCGCAGCGGTGGCGACGTCGTCGGCCATCTGCAACTCGTCGTCGCCGACGCGCCGGGGCACGTCGAGATCAAGAACATGGCCGTCCGCGAAGACCTGCACGGCCGGGGGATCGGTCGGCTGCTGATCCGAACGGCGTTGGCCCGCCTCGCCGGCGAGGGTGTGTCCACGGTGCTGGTCGCGACGGCGAGCGCCGACGTCGGGAACCTGCGCTTCTACCAGCGCATGGGCTTCCGGATGCGCTCGGTCGAACGCGACGCCTTCACCGAGGCCACCGGCTACCGGCCGGATCTCCACGTCGACGGGATCGCGCTGCGCGACCGGGTCTGGCTGGACCGGGACGTCGCATGAGAGTCGCGCCGCCGCACTCGACCCGGGCGATTGGGGATGGCGCTGGAGGACGTCCGGGTGCCC